>WNFP01001229.1_pt1 | contig 22587 bp, 21 predicted proteins | sample 5400201 | NCBI WGS metagenome assembly WNFP01 (sample SAMN13153355, study PRJNA577476) | soil metagenome | isolation source: 115 cm saprolite under Madrone tree | place: USA:California | collected 2016-06-14
TGATTACTCCAAGCGGTGACGCGCTCCCCTGCCACGCCGCGCAGATCATTCCCGGTCTCGCCTTTGAAAATGTAAAAGACCGCGGCCTCCGTGAAATCTGGGAACACTCCGCAGCGTTCCAGAAATTTCGCGGAGAAGCTTGGATGCAGGAACCCTGCAAGACTTGCGACCTCCGCGAGCAGGACTTCGGCGGCTGCCGCTGCCAGGCATTACTCCTCGCAGGAGACGCCGCTTCCACCGATCCTGTCTGCTCTCTCGCTCCGCAGCGTCCCAAAGTCGACGCCATCCTCGCGGGAATGAACGCCGCGCCGCCAGCTCAGCTCTTTGTGAAACCCGCCTGGCTCTATCGCGGCAATCCCGCCTAATCCGCAGCCGCTGTTTGAGTTTGTCCCAGCTTCATAACCACCAGAAAAATAAAAATCAAACTCCCTACCAGCACCAGCGACCCAAACACCGCGAGCGTATCTGGCGCACCGAAATGTTTCGCTACCCCGCCCGCGATCAACGCCCCAATCGGCTGCACTCCCATAAACATTGTCGCGTACACCGCGATCACCCGGCTGCGCAGCTCATCCGGCACCCGATTTTGAATCAAAGTATTCGTCGCCGCCATTTGTGAAGTAGCAGCAAATCCCACCACGAAGAGTGCCACCACGCACAGCGGTAAACTCTTCGCGTGTGAAAAAATGATCAAGCACACCGCACAGGTTGTGGACGTTCCTGCAATCCACCGCGCCAGCCCCCGGTAGTGCGTACGCGCCGCAAACTGCAATGCCCCGGCCACCGCCCCCACTCCCGCCGAGCTCATCAGAATTCCCAGCATTCGCGCATCACCCTTCAAAATGTCCTGCGCATAGATCGGCATGAACACCGCGTATTGCAATCCAAAAAGGCTCAGCGTGCTGAGCAGCAGTAGCGTTGACCGCACCGGCAAATCGCCCATCGCAAACCGGAATCCCTGCACAAAATTCCTCAGCGGGGAATCCGTGTTTGGCTTGATTTCTCTCGGGGTAATCCGCATCAGCAGCAGCGCTCCAATCACCGCCAGGAAGCTCAGTCCGTTTATGAAGAAGCACCATCCCGCTCCTACCAGCGCGATCGCAAATCCCGCAATTGCCGGACCCACCGCTCTCGCTCCATTGAAAATGGAGGAATTCAACGCGATCGCGTTCGGCAAATCCTCCTTCCCTACCATCTGCACGAAAAACGCCTGCCGAATCGGCACATCAAACGCGTTGACGATGCCCACCAGAAACGCAATAACTATCAATTGCCATTTGCCGATCAAATTCGTCCATGTCAGAACCGCCAGCGCAAATGCCAACAACATGGAAATAGTCTGCGTGACAATCACTCCGCGATGCCGGTCGAAGCGGTCCCCCACATAACCGCCCAGCGAAGATAGAAAGAGCATCGGCACCTGGCTCGCAAATCCAAAAACACCCAGCAGCGCCGCAGAATGCGTCAGCTGATATACCAGCCACAGCTGCGCCATGTTCTGCATCCACGTTCCGATTAACGATATGAGTTGCCCCGCGATGAATAACTGGAAGTTGCGATGCTGCATCGCGCGAAAGCGCGTGGATCCGGCAGGGTTGACGGCGTGGTTGACCGCGGTGCGGTCGCTATTCAAAATTTTCTTCCTCCACTAGTTGGATGCCGCCACCGTGAAGTAGTCACCATGCCGCGAGAAGAGATGCGTTGTCAATGCGGTCTAGGAGAGGAAACCAACCAGATTGTCTCTTGGAAAATGGCGGCGCTATTCGCCCGGCGGCTCCGGCGCCCCGCCCACATGCAGATGGCTCAGGTCGTGCAACATCACCTTATCTTCGTCGCTCATCCCGCGCGTAAAGTTCGGATCATTTAGGTGCTGATTTCGCGCGGCCTCCGGCATGTTCTTCAACACGTTGAGCCGGCTTCGGATGGCCCTCTGCCGGTCTGCCGGTAGCTGCTGCCACTTCGGAAGAACATCGTTCTTGATGTGATTCCTCTGCTGCGGCGTCAAGTCGCCCCAAACCCGCTGACGATCACGCAATTCCTGCTGCTGTTGCGGTGACAATCGGCTGAATTGCTGCTCATTTTTTTGCCGCTGTTGAGGAGTCAGCGTTCGCGCTGGCGGCGTGTACGCAGACGGCGGTCGGTTCGAATTTCCATTTGCACGCGGCGCCGGATTATTCCGCTCCGAGTTCGCCTGCGGTGGCCGGTTCGCATTTCGTTGCGCTTCGCGCCCGGCCTGTTGTCCCTGCTGCCGCTGCTGCTTTTCTTGCTGCCGCTGCTGGTGCTCGGCCTGCTGCTGATGCCTTTGCTCTTTCTGCACGGGCCGATTCTGCGGTGGGCGATTCTGTTGCGCATTTGCGCGCAACTGCGCGAAGCTCGGCGCCGCCAGAGCCACCCAAATTCCCAGCGCCGCAACCCACTTCCCGATTTGCAGTCTATTGCTCATGGCTCCTTACATCTGCTGCGACGCAGTCGAGTCGCTGGCGTCGTCATCATCGGAAGCCGCCTGCGACAAATCCCCCAGCGGCGCAAAACTCGAGATCACGTCGTAGTCAGCGCTATCCACCACCGGCAAGTCCTGCTCCGCGATCACCGGATGTTCCGTGGGCCGCATGCCCAGCCACACCGTCGCCAGTAACAGCATCGACGCCGCAAAGGCGATCCTCGGCGACGGCGTAAGCCACGCCCACCAGCTCTGCTTCGCCGGTTCTGCTGCCACCCTCGCCTGCATGCGAATATCAAACGCCGCCGATGGCTCGATCATCGGCAATTCATCCAGCAGCACATTCACCGCGCGAAACTCATTCACGCGCACCCCTCTGGCCCGATTTCTACGACTTACCGTGCTGCGCCACGAGGGGGGCTAGTTCCACCCGCAGCGTTTCGTACGCCCGGAACAACAACGATTTCAGCGCGCTCTCCGAACATTGCAAAATCTTGGAAATTTCTCCGTAATCCAGCTCCTGATACTTGTGCAGCAGCACTGCCGCCCGCTGCTTTTCCGGCAATTTCTCAATCGCGTACCGGATCATCTTCCTCCGGGTCTCCTCGATCAGGTGTTGCTCGATGTTCGGATGCTTCTCGGCGACATCCAGCGTCTTCTCGTCACCGTCCTCCGCATCCGTCTTCACTGGCGCATCCAGTGAGATTTCCATCCGCTGGTACCGGTTGTCCCGCACCGAGTTCAACGCCAAGTTTGTCGCGATCCGGAACAGCCAAGTGGTGAACTTCGCGCTCGGCACGTACTCGGCCCGCGCGCGATACACCCTCAAAAAAACTTCCTGCGCCAGATCTTCCGCTTGTTCCCTGTTCCGTACCATGCGGTACAGGAAATTGATCAATGGACTTCTGTAGCGATGCAGCAAAAGCGTGAACGACTGTTCGTCGCCCGCCTTCACGTCCAGCATCAGTTGGACGTCCGACCTGGCCATAGCCGCCACACTGTATCAAACCCTGCCGGTCTCAGAAAGTTGCTTGTGGTTCCTAGCCTGGAAGGGACTCTAACCCGTTGTAGTGGTGGGCTTTAGCCCGGCCTCGGATAGCTCTCGTAAAGCTCATCCAAGACGCCCTCAGATGTGGAATAAGTGCTGCATTATCAGCAAACTAGCAACCCCAACGAACACCAGCAATGCCATCCGCCAATTCGGCTCCCGATTCACTTCCGGCAGCAGGTCCGTCGCTGCCACGTATAAAGTCACTCCGCCCGATAGCGGCAGCGCATATTTCAATTGCGCTTGCAAAGAGCTCGTCAGCAGTACGCCAAAAAGCGTGGCCATTCCCAATAACCCCGCCGCCAGGATCGCGTTGCGCTTTCCTTGCCCGCTCGCCAGCACTACCGACGCCACCGTGAATCCCTCCGGCAGCTTGTGCAGAAACACGGCCACAAAAATCACCGCCCCCAGCCAGGTAGAAACCAAGAACCCTGCCGCAATCGCCACCCCGTCGAAAAACGTGTGAATCGTTAAACCCAGCAGCACCGTTGTCCGCGCATGCTGGTGGCTCATCTCCTCCAGATGCGTCTCTTCCCCAAAATGAAAGTGCGGCGCGACGGTGTGCTCGAAAAGGTGGACGATAAAATATCCAATCAAAACGTAAAGCAGCGCGCGCTCTCCGCTTAACCGCACCGACTCAGGAATGATGTCGATGAACGCCACAGCCAACATGTACCCGGCGCCCAGCGCCAGGAAATATTGCAACACTCGCCGCGGCCAATCCCGGCACACCACAAAGTATCCGCCAATCAAATTCCCCGCCGCGGCGACCAGCCCCAGCCCCGCCGCCAACGTCGTCCGAAATGCCACGTCATGTCCCATGAAATTCTTAAGTGAGGTAGTCTAGCCCGCGTCTCGAATCAAGTCGCCTTCCCACAACGCCCGCCAGATTTTGAAGTCACTTTCTGCTCTTCTCTGCGATCTCTGTGTCTCCGTGAACCTCTGCGATAATTCTTTCTTTTTTCTTTACTTCGTTACTTCCTTACTTCTCATGTTCATCCAGAATGCCGAAACAAAATCACATCGCCTTCCTGCACCACGTACTCTTTCCCCTCCAACCGGACCTGCGCCTTCTCCCGCGCCGCCGCTAAACTTCCCGCCGCCAGCAAATCATTCCACCGCACCACTTCCGCCCGTATGAATCCCTTCTCGATGTCGCTGTGAATCGCCCCCGCCGCCTTCACCGCCGTCGCGCCCTTTCGAATCGTCCACGCCCGCACTTCCGGCTCCCCCGCCGTGAAAAACTGGATCAATCCCAGCAAATCATACGTCGCTCGAATCAACCGGCTCAGCCCCGGCTCCTTCAATCCATACGACTCCAGCAGCTCCGCGGCCTCTTTCTCCTCCATCTCCGAAAGTTCCGCCTCCAGCCTTCCGCAAATCGCCACCACCGCCGCATTCAGCCGCCCCTGCAACGCACTCAACTTGTGCCGCTCCACCGCCGTATCCAGCTTGTCCGCTTCGTCGTCCCCCACGTTCAGCACATACAACACGGGCCGCGCCGATAAAAACAAAAATCCGCTAATCGACTTTCGCTCTTCCGTCGTCAATGCCAGTTCGCGCAACGCTTTCTCTGCTTCCAAGTGTACTTTGCACTTCTCCAGTGCCGTTTTCTCAAGTAGAAGCACTGGCTCGCTTTTCTTCTTCAAATCTTTCTCAACGCGCTCCAGCCGTCGTGTAATCTGGTCGTGGTCCGAAAGCATCAGTTCCAGATCCAGATTCGTCGCGTCGCGCAACGGATCAATGCTACCCTCCGAATGCGGCACCGAAGGATCGTCAAACACGCGAATCACATGCGCGATCACATCCACTTCCCGCAGTTGAGCCAACGCATCCCGCATGCGCTCTTTCTGCATCCCGCCTAAATCGACGTAATTCACCGTCGCATACGTAATTTTCTTCGGGTTATAGAGCTTCGCCAGCTCCACCAGCCGCGGCTCCGGCACCTTCGCCACGCCCACGTGCGTCGCCGACGCCCCGCCCTTCCCCTCGACGTGCGCCTTCGTCAGTATCCGAAACAGCGTCGTCTTCCCAACTTGTGGTAGTCCAATAATCCCTGTCTGCATAAACGCGAAAGTCTAGCACATCCATCCCGGGCCTCTTGTTGGGTAGGGGCAAGCATCTTATCAGTCAGCGGAATCGTCGAATTCGCAGTAACGGGCCGAATAAGAGTGCTACGATATGGAACTGACGAAAACTGGTGGTGGCGATATGCGGGTGTTCGCATTCCGTAGACTCCTTCTCCAAACCCTTTGGATCTTGGCGCTGACGATACTCGTCAAGGAATCCGTTTTCACCGCACACGCCGGGATCCGCGGGCCCGGAAAATACTCGGGTGTCGTGGTCTTTGACCGCTGGGACACGTGCTTTCTCCTCAGCGGGCCGTACATCACATATATTTCAGAGCAAGTGAAAAATGAGCTGCGACCCTACCAAGGTAAGGCTATGCAGGTTGACGCTTCGGACGTTTTCCAACCCATGAACCCGGGAGATGCTCTGGTCCGAAAATATGAAATCATCGGTCCGGCTCCTGACGTTCATCGCTGGGCCATGCTCGATGGCTTAGAGCTAACTGCAGAGAGCGATTTTGGCCAACTTGGTACTCCTACCTTCGTGATTGAAATCCACAACGCTGGCAGTAAACTGATCGACATCGACCCTTCGGAAATCGGCCCCGTGCTCTTGGCCCCAATTTCGAAGTCTACTTTCGGCGCATCCGACGGGGGCTCGATTGCAGTGATCACTCGTGGAGACCTCGTGCATCCCTCATCCGAGGAAAGCACAGTCGACGAGGTAGCCTCTTACGCGTCCTACGCAGTAGATCCTCAAATCAGCCCAGATGATCGCTTCAAAATTGAATCGGGCCAATCAATGAAGGTCCGAGTCACATTCAAAGCTTCTCCCGGCCAATACCAATTTCTTTTTGGTTACGGGGGCGGAGTTCACGAAGAAAAGTCTCTAGCCAGCAATGCGATTTCATTCGATCTGAGTGATAGCGGCGTCGCCACTCTGTCTAGATAGCTTTTCTTTGCGACTTCCCCGCCGCTCTTCAGACTTCTCAATCCTCTTTTGCAGTATCTTGTTAACCTATTTCGCCGTTTCCGGAATGGAGCCTCCGTGACCAAGGAATACCGTCTTCCGCCGTTCGACCTGCGTCTCGCTATGGATACTCTTGCAGCAAAAGACCCGCAGCTCGCCACGCTGATCAAAGAGACCGAAGAATTTCGTATCGAGGCAGATGGCTCGGGTAGCCCCTACGAAATCCTCCTCGAAGCCATCGCCTACCAATCCATCTCCGGCAAAGCCGCCGCCACCATCTTTGCCCGCGTCAAAGCTCTCGGCTCCAACGGCCGCATCCCCACACCGGAGGAAATGCTCAAGCTTCGCAAGCCGGCTCTCCGCAAAGCCGGCCTTTCCGGCGCAAAAGTCCTTGCCATGAAAGACCTCGCGCAAAAAACTATCGACGGCGTCGTCCCCACCCTTGAACAAGCCGAAAGACTCTCCGACGAAGAACTCGTCGAGCGCCTCGTCTCCGTCCGTGGCATCGGCGCCTGGACCGTCGAAATGTTCTTGATTTTCCGCCTCGGTCGCCCCGACGTCCTCCCTATCCACGACCTCGGCGTCAAAAAAGGGTGGGCCATCACTTACGGCAAGAAGCACATGCCCACCCCCAAGCAACTCCTCGCCTTCGGTGAACGCTGGCGCCCCTACCGCACCGTCGCCAGTTGGTACATGTGGCGCGCCTGCCAGCGTGCCGGCAACGCCGCCATGCGCAAAATCCTCCCCGCCAAAGTCCGCAAACGCCCAAAGCAGACCGCAACGCGCGCCAAAACCCGCCGCGGAAACACCTCGTAGGGCAAACTTTTGTGCTACGGATTTCTATTTGCCATCCACTGCGGAATTCATGCCCTATCTGGTCACTCTGGAGGCGGCAGGTTAATGTGAGTAGATTATCGGAGTGGTAGCACTTCTAACTCGTGGCTCAGGGCTTCGTCCACTTTGCTTACCAGCGTATTGCGCGAGAAGGGTTTTTGAAGAAAGAAGCCCTCTTCCAAAAACTGGTCATTGCCCGAGTTGTACTCGAGGTAGCCAGACATGTAAACGATCCTCAAATTCGGTTGCAGCTCTTTTAATCTCTTGGCGAGTTCAGGCCCTCGCATCTTGGGCATCACGACATCCGTAACCAGCAGGTCAATCGGGCCATCGGACCGCTCCGCAATCGCCAGTGCTTCCATGCCGTCCTTGGCGGTGAGCACCGTATAGCCGGCCGAACTCACAAATTCGGATGCCAATTCTCTGACTCCTTCTTCATCCTCTGCGATAAGAACTGTCGCGGTTCGACGAACTTGCGGGCAGGAGTCTCCTGCCCTCTGCCAGACTCTGCCCTTTCCTCCACACGCGGTAGATAGACTTCAAAGCGGGCGCCCTTGCCTGGCTCCGACACCACCCAAATGCATCCGCCGCTCTGCTTTACCACGCCATAAACTGTAGCAAGGCCCAGTCCGGTTCCTTTCCCTTGCTCCTTTGTGGTGAAGAATGGCTCGAAAATGCGGCCCCTTGTGCTGGCGTCCATTCCTTGGCCGGTATCCGTAACTGCCAGCAGAACGTACGCACCGGGTTGGATTGGGGGCCGAGCGGCTGCCCACCTTTCGTCCACATTCACGTTGTGGGTTTCGATGGTGAGCTTGCCCCCTTCCGGCATCGCGTCGCACGCATTCACGGTCAGATTGACGATTACTTGTTCGATTTGGCCCGGATCCGCTTTCACTCGTCCCAGTGACTCACCCGCCTGAAACGTGAAGGCGATGTCTTCGCGCACTAAACGCCGCAGCAGGCTGCACATCTCGGAGACGAGCGCGTTTAGGTCTACGACTTTGGGTTGCAGAAGTTGCATCCGGCAGAAGGCCAGCAATTGCCGCGTCAGTGAGGCTGCGCGGTCGGCAGCCTTCACAATCTGCATACCGCTCAGGTGGAGCGAGTCAGCAGGCTCCAGCCGGCCAAGCAGCAGGTCACCGTGTCCCTTGATTACTGTCAACAGATTGTTAAAGTCATGAGCCACGCCACCCGCCAGGCGTCCCAGTGCGTCCATCTTTTGCGACTGGCGCAACTGATCTTCCAATTGTTGCCTGCGGGCTTCGTTTTTCTGCAAAGTGCTCCGCATGCGATCAAATGCTCGAGTCACTTGCGCCAATTCATCGCCGCCATTGGATCCTAGAGGGTAAGCGAAATCCCCCCGCTCGACTGCGCGAACGCCTTCCACCAGGTTCCCCAACGGTCGCGTAAACCGGTCCGAAATCAGAAACACGAGGGCAACTCCTGCGATGACTGCGATCAAGCCCAGCGCAAGGAGCAGATGTTTCAGCCTCGAGAGTGATGCCCTTAGTGGCGTATAGGACTTTAGGACCGTCAGGCTTAGATCGGAGTGCATGCCTGGCCCTAGCTCCACCGAGCTTGCGAAAAACCGCTCATTCTCCATCTGCATCTGTTCCGGTACAGGCCTATCCTGGATTTGGCGCGCTAGTTCTTGTTCCTTGAAGGCCGGAAGCGTGCTCACAACCACGTCGGCGCCGTGGCGGAATACCACCTGGCTTGCTGAAATTCGGCCTAGGTCAGTGGCTCGGGCAGCGTCAATTTCGCGGCCTACGACCACCGTGCCCAAAAGCGTGCTATTTAGTGGCGCGTCCGCGTAATACGACTGCCATACCACCTGATAAAGACGCTTGCCATTCAGCCACCATCCCGTCTTCCCACCCTCTTTTAGAGAGCGCCGGAGCAATTCCTCCGCGGTTGCCACAGGAAATGTCGGAGTCGTGGTGCGCAGGGCGACTACCTTGCCCTTGCGATCCGCAAGCACAAACAGGTTGCAGTCGTCCGATTGCCATGGGCTTTCGCTGGCGTCTCGGATGGTGCTGGCTTCCCCGTTTCTTATGTACGCCATGATTGCCAGGAGGTCCGCTTTGCGGCCAAGGGCCATCTGCTGCTGTTGCTCCACTACCCGGAAGCTTAGAATCGCGTTGCGTGCGCCTTCTTCGATCTCTCGTTGCATCTGTGCTTCAGCGGAGCGCATTACCACAAACAGCGTGCCGCAGGTCAGCCCCGCCGTGACCAGCACGAGCGACAAGATAAACTTGCTTCGCAATCCCAGTCTTGCATGCTTACTCAACATGGTTTGGGTAAAGACGCCGGGCACGTTCCCTCCGGTCTCGTTTGAAGGCTGGTGCCGCCAAACGTAGCATTCCCGTTTTGGGAAGGAGAATGGACCCTCAGTACCAGCCGGCTGGAACTTCAGGTGCACCGGCGGAAGAAGCACAAGGCAAAAGAACGCGGGTAGAAGAAACACGCGTGCAAAGTTTCCTTTGACTTTTTTTCAATGAATACTATAATTGACGCTGTAGATAACTATGTTTGGAGTGCGGGAGCTTGCTCCCGCTTTTCTTCTTAAGGCGGCCATTTCGGTCTTTGCTTGTCCAAAACAACCAAAATCGCATCCTTTAGAATCAATCACTTACGAAATGCAATTTTTGTAAGTTCTTTCCTTTGATATTCATACAAATTGGTGGGGGGTAGGGGGTATCACTCAAGCATTAGGTGCTTATTCTTTTAGCTTCCAATACCTGACTCCTTCACCATCAAATACAGAGCCGCCAATCCGGCCAGCAGCACTCCACTTTCCAGCGAAACCGAAATCCGGTGTAGCTTGCTAAACTCCGCCAGCAGCGGACTGTCCGCCGCACTCGCTTGGAAAGCTTGAATCGACCCCATCTGCCCCCGCAGCGCCGCCATCTTCGGGCTAACCGCGTGCTGCGACACCACTGTAAGCAAAATCATCAACGCGACGCACAGCGCCGCCTGCGCCGCTAGGCTGGCAAACTTCCAAGTCCTCAACAAACGCGCCACCAGAATCGCAATCCCGCACACAACTCCAATCATGTGCATCCACCAGAGCCCATACCCAACCATCGCTCCGGCCTGGTCCCGGCTCGCCAAGATCCGAAACGCCCCCGGCGCCATCACAAAACTCAAAAACACATCGCTCCCCAACCACAGGCTCAACCCGAGAAATTCAAGACTGCGCAGCAAGCTCGCCATGCGAGCACTATACAAGACAGCTCACCCTCCGGCCACCGGATTGCTCCGCAGCCTGCCGTGCTGAGTGGATGTATCGCCGGCATGCGCCCGCATCTAAATAGCAAGTTCAGCACAGAACTCGCGCACACAGGCTGCTCATCAGTGACCGATGTGGGAGAATGAGAAGGAATGGTGGGCGACAAAGGACTTGAACCTTTGACCTCTCCCGTGTGAGGGGAGCGCTCTAACCAACTGAGCTAGTCGCCCATTGCCAGTAACCGCGACAGCCACTACCGCCATCTATTTGTAACAGGAAGGACACGGGTTTTCAACCGATGTCGACTGCCACTTCTCAAGTCGTCTTTCAACTCCAGCGCTCCATCGCGCGCGCCATTTATGGCAAGGAAGAAGCCATCCAGCTTGCTTTGATCACCTTGCTCGCGCGCGGTCACCTGCTCATCGAAGACGTTCCCGGCGTCGGCAAAACCACTCTCGCGCAAGCGCTTGCAAAATCCTTTCATTGCAGTTTCCAGCGAATCCAGTTCACCTCCGACCTGCTCCCCAGCGACGTGCTTGGCGTCAGCGTCTACAATCCCGAATCGCGTGAATTTGAATTCCGCTCCGGCCCGATTTTCGCCAACGTCGTCCTCGCCGATGAAATCAACCGCACCACGCCGCGCACGCAATCCGCGCTTCTCGAAGCAATGAACGAAGCTCAGGTCACCGTCGATGGCAAGACTCTTCCGCTTCCTCAGCCGTTTCTCGTCATCGCCACGCAAAATCCCGTCGAGCATCACGGCACCTATCCGCTCCCCGAATCGCAGCTCGACCGCTTTCTGATGCGCATCAAGATGGGTTATCCCTCCCACGAAACGGAAAAGGAAATTCTGCGCAAGCGCGCCGGCGACAATTCTCTTGATTCGTTGGATCCTATAGCGGACGTCAGCGATGTGATGGGCATGCAGGAGGCCGTCGCGCACGTCAAGGTTGACTCCAGCTTGCACGACTACGCTCTCGAAATCGTCAACCGCACGCGCAAGAGCGAGCAGCTCGCGCTTGGCGTCAGCCCCCGCGGAACGCTCATGCTCCAGCGCGCCGCCCAAGCACGAGCCTTCCTGGATGGCCGCGACTATTGCCTCCCTGACGATTTCAAACGGCTGGCCGTTTCGGTCTTCTCGCACCGCGTCGTCGCCAGCTCGCGGCATGCCTCGCTGCAGAAAAAGTCGGAAACCACGGATTCCGTTCTTCGCGATATCGTGGAATCCGTCCCTGTTCCTTTGTGAGCGAGCTGGTATGACAAGGCGCTATTTCATCAGTGCGTGACCGAACACAAAAAGCGTTGTCATTCCGAGCGCGGCGCGCTTTCCGCGATCCGGATGTCTTTGCGCAGCGACCGAAGGTTTCGACGTTGTCGCAAGGAATCTGTTTCTGTCTTCTGCTGCCGTCGAAATGAGCGCTACTAAATCTACCATCGCGCGACTTTGGGCCAGGGCCGACCACTCCGCCGTGCGCGCCTTCTTTCTCTCCATCACCGCGCTCGCCGCCGCCCTCCTACTGGCCCTGTATTCCGCCGCCACCGTCGAACTCGGCAATTTCGCGCTGGCCGCCACTTCGGCAATCGCCTCGCTGGTCATCGCCGGCTGGGTAGGCGTGACGCTGGTTCCCATCCTGGCGAAGCGCACCCCGCTCCGGTGGATCGGTTACAGCACGCAATTCCGGATCACCTTTCAGGGCTGGATTTATCTCGGCGGGCTCCTTCTTGTCGCACTCGCCGCGCTCAACACCGGCAACAATCTCCTCTTTCTGATTCTCGCAAGCCTGATCGCCCTGCTTTTGATGTCTGGCATCCTCTCTGCCACCACGCTCTCGGGAATCGGATTGCGGCTCGTGCTCCCGGAACATATTTTCGCCGGCCAGCCGGTGCGCGCCATGGTCGAGCTCGAAAACGAGAAGCTGACTCTGCCCTCGTTCTCGCTGCGCGTCGAAGCCGCCAAAGTGAAAAATGCTCAGCCCGCGGCGCTGCTCGATACGCCGGTTTACTTTCCTTATCTCCCGAAACATGACCGCGTGCAGCAAACCATTCCCGTCACCTTCCCGCGCCGCGGCGTCTATCACCAGGAAGCTTTCCGTGTCGTCACCAGCTTTCCGTTTGGCTTCCTGAGGAAATCCCGCGAGCTGAACTTGAAAACGCAGGCACTGGTCTATCCCTCAGTGGAACCGAGCCCGGAATATCTGGAAATCATGACCGGCTTGCAGGGGGCATTGGAGAGCGTCACCAAAGGCCGCGGTCAAGACCTCTACGCGCTGCGCGATTACGTCCCCACGGATAGTGCACGCCACGTTCACTGGAAAGCTTCCGCGCGTTCCGGTTCATTGATGGTTCGCGAATTCACACGCGAGGATGACTGCCGCATCCTGCTTGTGCTCGATCCTCACCTGTCGGAGAAAGAGTTCTCTCTGTTGAAGGGGGGAGTGACTGCAACAAGCGAGCGCTTCGAGCGCACCGTCACAATCTGCGCCAGCCTGGCCTGGCACTTTTACGAAAACAACTCGCTATTGGAATACCGCAGCGCCGGTGTGGAAACTCCTCTCGCTCCGGCCGATGAACTCATTTTTACAATTCTCGAACACCTGGCGACCGCGCAGCCTTTGCCCCCCGATCCCGATCAGAAGTTCATGGCCGATCTGGCGGCCTCACCCGATCTTTTCAAGATCATCGTAACCACCCAACCCCACGGTTCCGTTCCCGCCTCCGTGTGGAGCTCTTCCTACGTCGTCTTCCTCGAGGATTGCGTCGAGTAAACTAAGACGGCAGGAATAGCTGCCCACCCAGCTGTGAGAGAATGTGGCAGCACCATGTTCAACCGCCGCGAACTCGCCACATTTCGAAAACAATTGCTTGGCTGGTTCCGGCAATTTCAGCGCGACCTGCCGTGGCGGCGGACGAAAGATGCGTATCGCATTTGGCTTTCGGAAATCATGTTGCAGCAAACGCGCGTTACCGCCGTGATTCCATACTACGAGCGCTTCCTGCAACGATTCCCGGACGTTCGCTCGCTCGCGACAGCGCCACAAGACGAAGTGCTGCGCCTCTGGTCCGGTCTCGGCTATTACAACCGCGCGCGTAATCTACAAAAAGCCGCACAGCAAATCATCGCCAAACACAAAGGCCGGTTTCCAACACGTCTCGATGATGCCCTCGCGCTGCCCGGCATCGGAAACTACACCGCCGCGGCGATTCTCAGCATTGCGTACGATGGAAAACAAGCCGTTCTTGATGGCAATGTTGCGCGTGTTCTCGCGCGCCTTTGCGCCATTCGCGGAGATATCCGCGAGCCTAAGCGGTGGCAAAAGCTGCAAAAAACCGCGGAAAGGTTACTCGAACAAGAATCATCGGGCGATTGGAATCAAGCAATGATGGAGCTCGGCGCGACGTTGTGCACTCCGAAATCGCCGCAATGCTTGCTCTGCCCCGTCGCGCAATTCTGCGAAGGACGCAGACAAGGCATGACTGAATCCTTGCCGGAGAAACGCAAAAAACGCGCTACGGTGGAAGTCGCTCTTGCCGCTGCCGTATTTGCGGATGGAAAAGGCCAAACTTTGCTGCTTCCGCCGCCAAAAAGTACAAGAGAGAACTCTTCCGCGGATCACGTGCCCACGCTGGTTTCAAGAATGTGGCATTTCCCAACGTTCTCCCTAGCCGGAGAACCCGGCAAGGATCTCATCGCATTCCTCCAAAAAGAATTTCCAGAAGAGCAAAATCGCAACTGGGAGCTTGTCCCGGCCGGCAAAGTCCGTCACGCGGTGACCTATCGCGCCATCACCCTTTTGCCTTTTCTCATCGAAGTAAAAAGCCTCCCGCGCTTTTCCGGCGCGCAACGGGTACCACTCACAGACATTTCCAGTCTGCCGGTCTCCAACCTGACCAGAAAAGTCGCTCGGGCCGCTCGGGCCACCGTCGCTCCCGCCTCCGCCAAGAGCTGAGAGTTATACTTTCGTCCAGCCTCGTTCCTCCCGAATCTGGCAAATGCTACGATAAAAAGTCTGCCATGGCCGCCATCTTCTCAGTTCCGACTGCCCCCGCTCTGCCCGCCCAGCGATTCTTCCGCACCTCACTTTCATTGTTGCTGCTGACTTCGACGCTCACGCTCGTCAGCACCGGAAAGCTTGACATCGTCACCAGCTTCGCAGCCCCGCTCATCGTGCTCTATAAGGGCTTCCGATGGTGGCACGGGCGCCCCGTCGAACTTTCACACCGCACCGCAACCTGGAGTGTGATTGCTTACTTGGTGTTCTTCCCGGTGGATGCCCTGTTTCTCTCGCGGTTGGCGGTAACAAACTCCTCCAATCCGCCGCTTTTCGCTCTGCTGCTGGGGACGGTACACTTTCTGATTTTCGTCAGCGTGGTGCGCTTCTATAGCGCCGTCACTGATCGTGACGCTCTGTTTCTCTCGATGCTGTCTTTCGCCGGCATTCTGGCGGCCGCCGTCCTTACCGTCGATACGACTTTTCTGGTTCTTTTCTTCGTCTTTCTCCTGTTCGGTGTTTCCACGTTTGTCGGGATGGAACTTCGCCGCGCAGCGATCGGCGCGGTGTGGCCCATTGTCCATGCGCGCACCGAACGCGATCGAAAACTAAATCGCGCTCTGAGCCTTTCTGCTCTCAGCGTGGCTGCGGGATCCATCGTTCTCGGCGGCGTGCTGTTTTTCTGCCTGCCGCGTTTCAATGCCGGGTACCTTGGAAGCGCCAGCTTCAATCCCTCGCTCATGTCCGGCTTCACCGAGAGCGTGGAACTCGGTCAAATCGGCGAGATCAAGAAGAATTCTGCGGTAGTCATGCGCGTGCAAACCGGCAAGCCGATTGCTTACGACCGGTTGCGGTGGAGAGGCATCGCGCTTACGACATTCGACGGCAAACGCTGGACGTCCCCGGAACAAAAAACGCAAAAACTGGAGCCCGAGGCGGATGGATGGATCCGCACGGCGGATTCAGCGCCGAAAACAGATGCTCTCTATCCCCGCATGATCTACACCGTATATCTGGAACCCGTGGCCACTGACGCCATTTTTGTTCCCGGCAAAGCCATCTCTCTGAAAGGAAATTTTAGCGGCGAAAGCAGGAGTGCATTCAACAGGGCTCGCCGCACTTTTATTTTGCGGGATTCCACCGATACACTGCTGAATCCTTTTCACAACTACGCGGCCATCCGCTATGCAGGTCTTTCATTGTTACTCCCGATGGACGCCTCGAAATTCCGCGCCGCGTCCACGGAATACCCCAGCAATATCACCTCGACCTACCTTCAACTTCCTGCCGCGCTGGACCCGCGTATCACCGAACTGGCCAACCAGACCACGAGAAACGCCCGCACTCCATTCGACAAGGCCCTGGCGATTGAAAATCTCTTGCGCAATCGTTACGCCTACACGCTGAACCTGACCGGGAAACCGGGAGACGACCCGCTGGCTCATTTTCTTTTCGAGACTCGCGCAGGCCACTGCGAATATTTTGCATCGGCAATGACCATCATGCTCCGCACGCTTGGAATTCCCGCGCGCGAAGTCAACGGGTTCCTGCCCGGCGAGTACAACGATCTGGGCGGGGATTACATCATTCGGGCGAGTGACGCGCACAGTTGGGTAGAGGTCTACTTTCCCGGCATGGACTGGGAAGTATTTGATCCCACACCGGCCGGGCCGGAAGACGAGGCAGGCTTTCTGTCACGTATGGGAAAGTACGCCGACTGGATGCAGCTCACCTGGAGCGAATGGGTAATCGGGTACGACTTCGCCCACCAAGTAACGCTGGCGCAGGATGTGCAGCGCGGCACGCGCGATTTGTCGGAATCGTGGCGCGCCTGGTATCGCCTGCAGCAGGTCAGGGGAAGAAGGTGGATGAGGTCCTGGCACCGCGGGCTTGAGGTGTTGATCCCGCTCGCGGTTATCGCGTTCCTGATCTTGCTGCGCTTCGAAGCACTATCCGCAATGCTGCAGCGGCTGTTGTTGTCGTGGCAACTTCGATCAGGGAAAACAACGCGCGCGAATCCACAACTTGCGTCAAGGCTGTACGCGGAACTTTTGCGTTTGCTGGCGCGGCGCGGAATAATTCGAGAAGTGTCGCAGACACCGCTCGAATTCGCGGTGGCCATGGATTCGCCGAATCTCGCGCCGGCGGTCCGGGAATTCACGCAACTCTACACCCACACGCGCTTCGGCGGCGCCCCTTGCGACGCGACGCGCTTGCACCAGCTGCTCGACCAGATTCGCGCGGCCTTGCGCGCGCGCTGAATCACTTCGCACCTCGCCTAGTAGACGCGCTCCTCCGGGTCCGAGCGCCCCCACAAGCGCCCGTTCGAGTAGCCCATGTTACAATTGAGAATTGCGCGAAGGCGGAAATTCATAGCTTATGACTAAGGTCGGATTCGTCAGCCTGGGATGCCCGAAGAACCTCGTGGACAGTGAGGTGATGATGGGCATTCTTGCGCGCGAAGGATACGAACTGACGCCGCGTGCGGAAGAAGCTGAAGTGCTGGTTGTGAATACGTGCAGTTTTATCGAGGCAGCGCAAAAAGAGTCGGTGGACGCCATTCTGGAAATGGCGGAGCACAAGAAATTCGGCGCGGCAAAGAAACTGATCGTGGCGGGCTGCCTGGTGGAACGTTTTCGCGCGCAGATTCTGGAGCAGGTGCCGGAAGTGGATGCGGTGGTGGGCACCGGCGAAGTCGAGCGCATTATGGAAGCGGTGGAGGGCGACCTTCACGTGCTTCCGGCGCAGCCGCCTGCGTTTCTGTATCACGACTTGACGCCGCGCATCGTCACCACGCCGAAACATGCGGCGTACATCAAAATCGCGGAAGGCTGCGATCATCCGTGCACGTTTTGCATTATCCCACAGCTTCGCGGCGCGTTTCGCAGCCGAAGATTCGAATCGGTGGTGCGCGAGGCGGAAAACCTGGCGGGGGCCGGCGCTCGTGAAATCACGCTGATCGGGCAGGATACGACTTCTTATGGAGAAGATCTCGGCCTGCGGGACGGCCTCGCGCAACTGCTGGAAAAGCTGGCGCAAACTGACGATTTGCTGTGGGTGCGATTTCTGTACGCGTATCCGAATCGCGTCACGCAGAAATTGCTGGATACGATTGCGGCACATCCACGGCTCGCGAAGTACATGGATATGCCGCTGCAACACGCCAGCCGGAACGTGCTGGCACGGATGAAGCGCGGTTCGAACGGTGATGCGTTCTTGAAATTGCTGGAGCGGATTCGGGGGACGATTCCGGGAGTTTCGCTGCGGACGTCGTTCATCGTGGGATTTCCGGGCGAGACGGAAGCCGATTTCAAGGAGCTGTGCGATTTCGTGAAGGCGGCGAAGCTCGATTGGATGGGCGTGTTCGAGTATTCGGATGTGGACAACGCGGGAAGCTACGCGCTGGATGGAAAAGTGGATGCGGAGACCATCTGCGAGCGCCGCAATCGCTTGATGGCCATTCAGAAGAAAATCTCGCGAGAAAATTTGCGGGCTAAGTATTTACGCGGAGAGCCGGGCACGACTCGGGAAGACGGAAAAGCGGCAGCGCGGCCGCCGCACTCCAAAAGAGTTTTCACGGCGCTGGTCGAAGGCCCGTCGAAAGACAATCCGCTGGTATGGGAAGCTCGGCTGGAAGGCATGGCTCCGGAAATCGATGGGAAGCTGTACCTTACGGACATTGAATTGCCCGGAGGAGAAGTCGCAGAAGCGGGCGACGTGGCGCGCGTGGAGATAACCAAGGCGGACGCCTATGACCTGATCGGGCAAGTAGTGGAAATTCTGCCGCGGCCCGAGGCACGGGCCGGCTTCGATGCTGTGCCCGCGCCGCCGGTTCCGCCCCTCGAAAAACTTCATCGCATCGCCACCGGGGCGCCGCTGCGCGTTCTGGGCTGAGATATACTCTTCTCTCGAAAATGGCGCTATCTTAGCTTCTGCGATCTTTGCATATACCGCATAAAATCTTTTCACGCAGAGGTCGCCCCGGCAAGGTCGGGGGAGGCGCCGATCGCAGAGTTCGCAGAGAAGAAAAACGCAAGATGAAGCACAAATGCCCTATTTGTAAAGCGGAGACAGACTCAGCGGTTCACGCGGACTTCCCTTTTTGCAGCGAGCGCTGCCGGGACAGGGATTTGGGCAACTGGGCCAGCGAGAAATATGTGGTCTCCGAACCAACCTTCGACGAAGAGGATGTTGCTGAAAATAAGCGGAACACCATCGTGCTTCCTTTAGACGACGATTTGGAAAGCTCGAATGACCCCGAACACTGACGCTAGACCAGCACGCGCAGCGCCGCCGCAGCGACCACGATTCGCTCTGGCGCTCGCTACGGTATTGGGAGTGGGCTACATACCCAAGGCGCCGGGGACGTTTGGCTCGCTGGTGGGAGTCGCGACTGCTTTTCTGTCTTCGGTTTTTTTCCTGCAACCTGGGTCCGTCAGGGCTCTGTTTTCACTTCACCCCGACTATGCAACGGTTCTAAGAAATGAACTTTTCCCTCTGCCCGGCAGCAACGTTCACAACGCAATGCTCGCCTTGCCCATATTATCTGCGCTGGGCTTGCTGCTTGTTTTGGGGGCAATTGGTGTCTGGAGCGCTTCGCGAGCAGCGAGCTACGCGGGAATCGAGGATCCTCAATTTGTCGTAATCGACGAAGTTGCTGGGCAACATTTGGCACTGCTGCTGCCGCTGATTCCGATTGCGCTGCCGCACTTGAGCGCGCACATGGATCTCTCCGTGTTCACGATTTTCTTCGCGCTCAGCCTGGTGAATTGGAAATATCTGCTGCTCGGTTTTATACTTTTTCGCGTGTTCGACATCTGGAAGCCATGGCCGATCGAGCGCCTGGAAAAACTGCCCGGAGGCTGGGGAATCATGGCCGATGATTGGATGGCGGGCATCTACGCTGCAATTCTGCTGCGTGTGGCGTTACACTTTGAGCTGCTCACGGTTCACATTGGTTGGGTATGAAACTCGGGTTCCGCTCGTCGCCAGAAAAAAACGGCATCCCGCACATTGAGAGGGTTGCGCCCACGGCAGCCATTCCCGGCGGTGAAATGACGATTCATGGTCGAGGCTTCGTCTCGCGCGGACAAGCGCGTCCGGTGGTACGGTTTGGAGAAGCCGAAGCGGGCATCGCCCTTGCCAGCGAGAGTCGCCTGGTGGCGCGGGTTCCGGAGGGCGCGAACGGCGGAGAGGTGCGAGTAGCCACGGGCGAGCACGAAAGCCCGCCTCATCCGGTACACATTGGACTGCAGATCGCGGACAACCTTCATCCTGTAGCGAATCCCGTGGTCGATTTGGAAGGCAATATTTACGTCACGTTTTCCGGCCCGCGGGGCCAGCGTGTTCCCGTTTCGCTCTACAAAATTACCGCGAACTACAGCGTGAAGCCCTTTATCACTTCGCTTGTGAATCCCAGCGGGCTGGCGCTCGATCGCATGGGCAATCTTTTCGTCTCCTGCCGCAACGATGGCACCGTCCATCGGATCACGCCCGAGGGCCGCGCCGAGCAGTGGGTCGAAGGAATGGGCATCGCCACGGGCCTCGCGTTTGATCGCAACGGGAATCTCTACGTGGGCGACCGCAGCGGCACGGTTTTCAAGATCAGCCCAAGCCGCGAGATTTTTGTATTCGCCACGCTTGAGCCCTCTGTCGCTGCTTATCACCTGGCGTTTCACCCCAGCGGCGATTTGTACGTTTCCGGGCCGACGACCTCCAGCTTTGACCGCATCCACCGCATCACCCAGGGCGGCGATGTGAGCGTTTTCTTTCGGGGTCTCGGACGGCCGCAGGGACTCGCGCTGGATCGCGACGGAAATCTTTATGTGGCGGCTTCTTATGGCGGGCGTCGAGGGATCGTGCGGATCACGCCACAGGCTCAAGCCGAAGTTGTGCTCAGCGGTTCCGGCATTGTGGGCATGGCGCTGCAGCCATCGGGACGCGCGATTCTTGCGACGTCTGAGGCTAACCCGCCCTCGGGCGCACTCTTCACGCTGGATTGGGATGTTCGCGGCTTGCCTTTGATCGGATAATCAAACAAATGAAAGCGGAAATCATCGCGGTTGGTTCGGAACTGCTGACTCCGGACCGCACGGATACCAACTCGCTCTTTCTGACCGAAGAGCTGAATAAACTCGGCATCGAAGTGGTGCGCAAGTCGATCGTTGGCGACAATCGCGACTATTTGAGCGCGGCGTTCAAGGAAGCGCTGGAGCGCGTCGAATTGATTATCGCCTCGGGCGGGCTGGGTCCTACGGAAGATGACTTGACGCGCGAAACCGTCGCGGAGCTTCTGGGCCGCAAGTTGCACCTCAATAATGAAATTCTCCGCTACATCGAGGGGCGTTTCCGGCAGCTTGGCCGGGAGATGCCCGCAGTGAACGTGCGGCAGGCGATGGTGCCGGAAGGAGCAGAAGTGCTCGAGAATCCTCGCGGCTCCGCACCAGGCCTGTGGATTGAAGACGCGGGGCACTTCATTGCACTGCTGCCCGGGCCGCCGCGCGAATTGAAGCCTATGTACCTGGAGCGGGTCTTGCCGCTGCTGCAGCGGCGTAGCTCGAACATTCGAATGTTCCACCGGGAATTGCGCGTCACGGGCATGGGGGAATCGGGCGTCGAGCAGCGCATCCGGCCGATTTACACGCGTTATAGCGATGTGAACACGACGATCCTCGCCGCGCCGGGCGAAATTCAAATCCATTTGCGAATGTGGACCGGCGACGCGGCGCACGCGCAAAAAACGCTGGACGAAATCGCGCAGGGATTCGAGATCGCGCTGGCCGACCGGATTTTTTCGCAGGACGGCTCTTCGATGGAAGAAGTGGTTGCCAGCCTGCTGACAAGGAACAGCTCGACCATCTCCGCCGCGGAAAGCTGCACGGGAGGATTGCTCGCACAACGGTTGACGAGCATCGCCGGGAGCTCGTCGTATTTTTTGGGCGGCGTCGTCAGCTACAGCAACGAGCTGAAGACGGCATGGGTGGATGTGCCGGCGGAACTCATCCAGACGAAAGGTGCGGTCAGCAGCGAAGTGGCGATCGCGCTGGCGGAAGGCATTCGCCGCGAGGTGGGCAGCACGCTGGGCGTGGGCATCACCGGCATTGCCGGTCCGGGCGGAGGCAGCGAGGAAAAGCCCGTGGGCACCGTGCACATCGCGCTCGCGCATGCCGGTGGCGTCAAAGAACGCGGTGCACTTTTTCCGGGTGACCGCGAAGCTATCCGCTGGCATGCCTCGCAACTGGCGCTTGACATGGTGCGCATTCATTTCTTGTACAACGGCGGGGAGCCGCCGACGCGCAGCGCTAAAAGGTCTTGAGTTCCATGCGCCTGTTCGTCGCGCTGGAGATTCCCTCCACAGTGCGCGAGAATCTCGCGGATTTGCTCAGAACCCTTCGCGCAGTCTCGCCGCAAACTCGCTGGATTCGTCCAGAGAATCTTCACGTGACGCTGAAATTCATCGGCGAAGTGCCTGAAGCAAAATTCAGCGCCATTCGAAGCGCCCTGACCGTCGTACGTTCCGATCAGTCCGTCACGCTCGAATTTCGCGGTCTCGGTTTTTTCCCGAACGAGAAACATCCGCGCGTTTTCTGGGCGGGTATTGAGGCTTCGCCGAATTTGAAGATTCTGGCGGCAGAAATCGAACAGGCCACGGAAAAACTGAGTATTCAGCGGGAAAAGCGGCCTTTCTCGGCGCATCTGACGCTGGCACGGTTCGAGCCTCCGCGGCTTGCGGAACAACTTCGCGCCGCGATTCAGGAACACGCGGGGCGCGATTTTGGTTCCTTGCGAACCAGTCAATTCCATCTGATTGAAAGCAAACTAAAACCCTCCGGCGCGGAGTACACTACGGTCGAAAGTTTTTCGTTCGCGGCGGCGGAGGCCTGACGGAGCATGGTTGAAAATTCGATCGCTTTCCCCTTGATACCGTTCGCCGCGTATCTTCTTGGCTCGATTCCCTTCGGACTGCTGCTCGCAAAACTGTTTGGCGGCGGGGACGTGCGCAAAG
>WNFP01002062.1_pt1 | contig 22559 bp, 20 predicted proteins | sample 5400201 | NCBI WGS metagenome assembly WNFP01 (sample SAMN13153355, study PRJNA577476) | soil metagenome | isolation source: 115 cm saprolite under Madrone tree | place: USA:California | collected 2016-06-14
CGACGATTTCGGTCAGATTGCGGGCGCGCCGGTGTTCATCGTCATTGGCAAAGAGCCGCGGAGCGCAGTCGCCGTAATCCACGACCTCATAGCCGACGCCGTGCAACTTTGCTTCGAGTCCGGCAGCGCGCAATGCCGCCGGGGCCTTTTCGCTTCCCGCGGAGAATGCCGCGGCGCTTGAAGGCGCGCCAATCAAGGCAATCTGCTTCGGCTGACGGACGATTTTGACCGCCAAGGTCTGGCTCCTGGTCTTGTATTTCCCGTTTGCCGCGCTAGGCGACCGATGACCGGATCATTTGTCCCTGCACAACGTTCCCTGCCCGGGGACAGGAAATTCTCTAGCGGTGCGGCGCCGGCGCGATGGTCGCCAATTCCGGCGGCAGAGTGAAACGCACGTCTTCGCGAATCAAATCCAGATCGCGTTGATCCGTGAAGCCGAACTCCGCGAGCCGTTCGCTCACCTGCTCCACAAGGACTTCCGGAGCGGACGCGCCTGCGGTCAAGCCCACGCGCGAAACACCTTCGAGCCACTGCACATCGATGTCCTTTGCGGAATCGATCAGTTGGGCTTTGACGCCGCTGCGCTGAGCGACTTCCACGAGGCGGTTGGAATTCGAACTATTCGGCGAACCCACCACGAGGATCAGATCCACGTCCTTGGCGACCTGCTCGACCGCTTCTTGGCGGTTTTGCGTGGCGTAACAAATGTCGTCGCTCGCCGGCCCTTGGATGAATGGAAATTTCTGGCGCAGCCGCGCCACGATCTCCTGGGTGTCATAAAGGCTTAGGGTGGTCTGCGTGAGAAAAGCGAGTTTCCCGGGATCATCGACTTCCAGCGCATCCACGGCGGCGACGGAGTCCACCACGATGGTGCGATCCGGCGCTTCACCCGACGTGCCCACAATCTCCTGATGGTCTCGATGACCGATCAGAATAATGGTGCGCTTTTCGCGCGCAAACTTCAGTGCCTCGAGGTGCACCTTGGTCACCAGCGGGCAGGTGGCGTCAATCACTTTCAGTTCGCGCGATTTAGCTTCCTCGCGGACCGTCGGCGGAACGCCGTGGGCGCTGAAAACCAGCACCGCGCCGTGCGGCACTTCCTCGATGGCTTCGACAAAGATCGCGCCGCGCCGGCGCAGCTGCTCGACTACGTAAGTATTGTGGACGATTTCGTGGTGTACGTAGACCGGCGCGCCGTAGGCCTCCAGCGCCAATTCGACGATATCCACCGCGCGCACTACGCCCGCGCAGAACCCCCGCGGCCTTACCCTCAGCAATACCTTTCCGTTCGTGGCAGTCGGCATTGTCACCCTAGTGAGTAAATTTCAGAAGAGTCTATCATACCTCACGGCGCGCCCCGCCCGCATCCCGTTTCCTTATGATGCCATTCCCAGTCCACTCTCGTTATGGATCAGTGTGGACGAGAAAGGCAACAGCAACCGCAGCCACTTCCTTATTGGCCGATTCGAGCCCTGCTCCTTTATGTCCTTGGCGAAGAAGGACCGAAAGGAGGCGCAGCACCAGGTAAACATCGCAAGCAACATGAAATTTATTCCTAGTGCCCTGCGCACTCCTTGGCCAACCGTGCCGCAAGGCCCGAATTCTTAATCACTTATGTGCACGTCCTTTTGGCATTCCATGAGCATAATGTAGCCTGTCGAAGCGCCTCAGGCCTTCTCGTCTGGGGAGAGCGGAGGCAGAATCCTCCGCAGTCAGGATTTGGAGATCGCAGGCAGCTCCAGTCCTTGGCAAGACCGTATGTCTCGCGTGCGAAGTAGTGCATCCGATCTCCGTTGCAGCGGAGAGGAATGACGAGGGACTTATGAACTCAGCCATTTTGCTTGTGGATCTTGCCTCACAGCGCCGCGATTCTTGGAAATCGTTCCTACAGAGTCAGCACTACGAAGTATTTACGGCGGAGGATGGGCAATCTGCGCTGCGAGCGTGTCTTCAGCTGCAGCCTGATGTGGTTCTGTTACATGACAGTCTGCCGGATGTCGATGGCTTTGACCTCTGCAGCCGTATGAATGGAAACCTGCTCAATCATCAGATCCCCATTGTTTTAATCAGGCCGTCGTCGGATCTCACGGATGCGGCGCGTGGGCGCGAAGCCGGCGCTGCCGACTTCTGGGGATCTTGCAGCTCGCTCGCGGAAGCGCTAAGTCGCGTGCAGTCTCTCTTGCGGCTACAGAGTTACATCGATGAGCAGGCCAAGTCCGTGATGCTCTCGCTGGGGCGCAGCATCGAGGCCAAGAGCATGCTCATGAACGGGCACTCGGAGCGGATCGTAAAATACGCCGTGCAACTGGGAGTGAGTTTGGACTTGCGGGAAGAAGAATTGCGAGAGTTGCGGATCGCGTGCTTGCTTCACGATGTCGGAAAAGTAGCGATACCGGATGAGATTCTCCTCAAGCCCGGGGCGCTGAATGCGGGAGAAACTGAGATCGTCAGGCAGCATCCCGCCATTGGCGAGAACATCTGCGCGCCGCTGAAGTCGCTGCGTCGCATCTTGCCGGTGATTCGGTATCACCATGAGCGAATGGACGGGAGTGGATATCCCGATGGTCTCCGCGGGCATGAAATTCCGCTGATGGCGCGGATTCTCCAAATTGCAGACATCTACGATGCACTGATCACGGATCGCCCTTACCGGGATGCGCTTTCTTCGGAGGACGCCTTGGAAACTCTCAGCCGGGAGGCCGGGTATGGATGGCTCGATCCTTCCCTGGTGTGGAAGTTCTCGCGGATCTGCAGAAGTGGCGAATACTTCCCGGTAAAGGGAAGATCCATGCTGGCTTCCTACTACGCGTAGCGCTCCATCGTTGGCTCCGCCGATTGAGAGAGTCTTCCAGACATGTCCAAATTGGCGCTCGCTGAACATCACGGACAACCGTAACATACGCCCATCATGGCTACGGAGATGGTGGTCTTCCCGGTGACGCTGGAAGGCGCGTACGTGCGGCTGGAGCCGTTGGCAAGGGCGCATCTGGCGGGGCTCGCCGAGGTTGGGCTGGACCAGGAATTGTGGCGCTGGATTCCCACACCGGTTCGAACGCAGGAAGAAATGGCCGCCTATATTGAGGCTGCGCTGGGGGAGCAAGGGCGAGGAGAGTCACTGCCTTTCGCCATCGCAGAGAAAACGACGGGACGCGCGATCGGGAGCACGCGGTACGGCAACATCGACCGCACGCATCATCGCGTGGAGATTGGCTGGACGTGGGTGGCGCGCGAGTGGCAGCGCACGGCCATGAATACAGAGGCGAAGTACCTGCTGCTGAGGCATGCCTTCGAAACGCTGGGCTGCATGCGCGTGGAGCTAAAAACGGATTCGCTGAACGCACGTTCGCGCGCGGCGATCTTGCGCATCGGCGCGAGTGAAGAAGGCATTTTTCGGAACCATATGATCACGGCTAGCGGGCGCCTGCGGCATACCGTTTATTTCAGCATCATCGATTCCGAGTGGCCGGCGGCGAAAGCACGCCTTGAAGCGATTCTGAGTTCCCACCAGCACTAGAGCTGCGCGGGAGGCGTGATGCCCTACCTTTTGCGCACTGGTTGGCCCGGCGGCAGCTTCCGGAACACCTTCAGCTAAGGTAAGATTCATCTCAGAATCCATCTGATTGCTTTTCTGGTTTCCTAAAAGTCCGGACTCTATCTTGGGAGAAGAGCTTGGCCAGTCCGACCGATCCGATGAACCGCCGGCGAAGCGAGCGCGTGATGCTGCAAATGAAGATCAAGGTGATCGCGGAAGACGTCGAGCGACGGCCACGGCAGGAAGAAGCGCTGACGCTGATCGTGAACGCTCATGGCGGCCTGCTAAAAATGAAATTGCACGTGCACGTCGGCCAGCCCATGCGTCTCGTGAACCCGCAGAACAATGTGGAACAAAACTGCCTTGTGGTCCGCGTGGACGACACCTCAACGGAGTTTTACTCCGTGGCCTTTGAGTTCGATCAACCGAACCCCAAGTTCTGGCCGGTTGTTTTTCCACCATCGGATTGGGGTGCTCGGCGCTCCTGATGGTGGGCCAGGCTGCTTACGCCAACCGAAATTGCCTTCTTTCACCGCCTACCCGCTGATACACACCGGTTTAACGGTCGCAACTCTTCCAGCCATTCAGGGTTCACTATAAGCAGGGACGGTGTTCGCTCGGGAGGACGCTCTGATGAAGTATCGGATGAAGGGCATTGGAAAATCACCGCTACTGGCAGCTTCGATTTTGGTTGGCGGGCTGTTGCTGGCCGGTTGCGACGATCACATCACGGTGATTCGCGATCCGGACATCCGCGTCGTGAAGGGGAGCACTTGGGCCTGGAAACCCGCCTCGCCGCCCAAGGACGCGGAGCGACGTCCCGTCGTGTCGCGCGACGTGATCTCGCGTGGAGAAAGCGTGGCACGCGAGCCCGGCGCGAACAATGAAATCGTTCGCCAGCGCATCCGAACGGCGATCGAGCAAACACTGTCGTCCAATTGTTTGCGGCCCTTATGGATGCTGGGAGTCGTGGGGCTGGGGAACGCCGGAAGTCAGCTACGAAAATATTCGCTTCCGCGAAGGCACAGTCGTGTTTGACTTCGTGAAGCAATCGACGAAGCGGCTGGTATATCGAGCAATCGGTCAGAAGCCGGTACGTCGCGACACGTTTAACCAGGATGAGATTTCAGAATTCGTTCACCACATACTCGGGAAGTTGAAGACCAGCGGATAGGTTGATCCGCTTTCACCGGCTTCGGTGGATAGCGGACCACTAGGTGGACATGATGGTCTTCCCCATCCATCCATCTCCGTCAGTGGGGATTCGGAGTCGGTGCAACCTTCCTACACAGCAGCCGCAGGCGGTCGACCGCGTCTCCGTCCAGGACACGGTATCGATGCTTGGTGATGAAAACCAAATGGACATGCCATGCAGAAACTCGAATGCCTGCCACGATTGAGTTCTTTACTGATCCCCATGGACCAAATATATTAAGACCGTGTTGAGACGGCAAGCCTACCGGTTCGAACTGCGCCGTCAACTGGAGTACAAGACCGAGTGGAGGGGTGGTCTTTTCCACGCCGTGCCGCCGCAGAACACCAGCCGCACCTGCCCGGTAGCATGGGGAGGATACGGTCAGGTATCGGCAGATAACCGCAGGACCCAGGCGAAGTTCGTATGCCTGAAATGCGGGCTCTGGAGCCAATGCGGATTTCATCAGTGCGGTAAATATCCGAGAGGCGGGACTCGCCCGCTAGCCTGTGCGCAACCTTGGCATGCGGTAAGTGCGTCGTGGCAGGAACCCACCGAAGGTATCCATCGCTTAGGCGTGGAACCCGCGCCGAAACGCTGGCCCGCAAGAATTATCAGGTCTTGGCCACGATGCGCAACTTGAACGGCCGCAATGCGGCAGCGGCGCGTGAAATCCGGGAGCTTGCCGAGCGCGAATTCCTCTCCCTCGAAGTCCTGGAACTCGACGTTACCGATGACTTCTCGGTAGATCGCGCGGTGGGCGAAGCAACGGCCAAGTGCGGCCGCATCGACGTTCTGGTGAACAACGCGGGTCACGGGATCATGGACCTGGCGGAGTCTGTGACTCTGGCGCAGGCGCAGCGGCAGTTTGACACAAATTTTTTCGGCGTCTTGCGGATGAATCGAGCGGTTCTCCCGGCCATGAAACGCCAAGGAAGCGGATTGCTGCTGCATGTAAGCAGCGGAGCGGGACGCCTGGTGATTCCCGGCATGGGCCTGTACTGCGCGAGCAAGTTTGCGATGGAAGCGCTTGCGGAGGTCTATCGCTACGAATTGGCCTCGCAGGGAATCGACTCCGTGGTGATCGAGCCGGGCGCGTATGCCACGCCCATCATGGAGAAGCTCGAGCGGGGAGAAGACCCCGCCCGCAAGACCGGATACGGTGATATGGCCAGGGTTCCCGAAATAGTGCAGGCCAGGATTGGAAGCTCGCGGGCCAACCCGCAGGAAATCGCCGATGTCGTGCTACAAATCATCGAAACACCCGCCGGCCAGCGGTCAATTCGCTATCGCCTGGGACCTGGCGGGCCAGGAGTCGAGAGGATCAACACGCTCACGGCCGAGATTCAAGGACAGATGCTCGAAGCATTCGGGATCACCGCCCTGGCGAAATTCAAGACGCCCACCAGCGGGGTCGACGAGATCCCGTGCCGGCAGTCGGAGCCAACGTCGAATCGCTAAGGCAAGAGACCGAAGACGGCTACGCTAGTCGAGGTGCCTACGTAGACTTTTCCGTTCACCACCACGGGCGTGATGAACTTGTTGCCGCTGAAGTGGTCGCGGTTAGCGGCGGCCTGATTGGAGTCGTAGAGCTCCTTGGTAAGGTCGGCGGCGTCGTAGGCGAACAGAATCGCTCCGCTATTCTCGATGGCCCAGACGATTCCGTTGGCGGAGCCGTTTGCAGAGACGCTCGGCGTCGTCCCGGGATATCCGAACTGATGGGTGGACTGTGACGAAGGGGCGCTCGCGAGTTTCGCGCTAGCAACTGGAAATGCCTTCAGAGCGTCGCCCACCGCGCCATAGTAAACGGTGCCATTGAAAAAGGCGGGCATGGAGAAGACGCTGCCGCCGAGCTGGCCGGAAATCTCCTGATAGATCTGGTCCGTGCTGGCATTGAACTTGCCCATGGCATCACGATCCACGACATAAATGAGGGCATCCTTGCCGGCCCCCACCGAGAGATGGCGTGTAGTTCCGCCGGAATCCGTTAGGTCCATCAGCAGGATTCCTCCGCCTGAGCCGAAATCCTGGTCGGCGTTCGATTCGGCGACGGTGTTGTGCGGCGTGAAGTAATCGGCGAGCTTGAGGCCACCGGACGTGGAAAGCTTGACGAAGCAGTTGCCGCAATTGCCGTTCGCGGGAAAGCCGCTGGCGTTCAGGGTCGTGTCGAAATGGATCAAAGACAACGTTTCCGCCAGAGCTGTTGTCGCCCGTGCCGGGATAGGTCGCCGTGATGGTTTGAGGTCCGCTGAAAAGCTCTGCGCCGGTGGACAAGTTCAAGGCATGTAAGCGCTGGAAATAACTTCCACTGGCGTCTTTCGACATGGCGACGAGGTAAATGGCATTGCGGGCGCGATCAATGACCGGCGTCGCAGTGATGCCAATCTCCGGTGAGACCTGGCCACAGCCGCGATTATCGCTGGTCGTTTCGCCGCTGCCGAGCGTGGTGGTCTTCCACAGGAAGGTGGAAGTCGTTCCGCTGATGGAGTCGGCGTCAAAGGCATAGACGGAGCCGTGCTCGGTCGCAACATAAAGAACATTCTTCTTTTGCCCGCCGATAGTGACCTGCGAGAGATACAGCGGCTGGGCATCGACTTTGCCATCGACTGTGAATTCGCCCTTCTTCCCGAACTGCGCGGAATTCACATTGGCGAGAGTCAGTGTTGTTTCATTGAGGTTCTGGCCGGAGCGGCCGTTGTCGTAGTGATAGGTGATCACGTCGACGCTTGAATTGGCTGTGCCGGCGTTGACCGTAAGCATGGCGGAATTGCTGGTCACATTCCCGGCAGTGTTGCTGACCATGACGCGAAACATTTCGCCATCGTCGGCCGCGGTGGTGACAGGCGTTGAGTAGCTCGATGACGTAGCGCCAGTGATGTCCGCGCCGTTTTTCTGCCACCGATAAGTGAGGGGTGCGGTTCCCGTAGCGGCCACGCCGAAGGTGGCGGTTTGCCCAGCGGTCACGGTTTGGTTGGCAGGCTGTGTCGTAATGTAGGGGGCCACGGGCCCGTTCCCATTTACAGTAGCAGTGCTGGAGTAGCCGCCACATCCCGCGAAAGGGAAGGCCACCAGCATGACGGTGATTAACCATGGGAATGGGATCCGCCGCATGAGCATTACCCTCGATATTGAATTCAGCAGCCGGGCTAAGCAGACATGGAGATGCCGGGGTGGGTTTAACCAGTTTTAGCGAAGACATAAGATACTGGGTATGAAGAAAACACCTGAAATACAGCCTAGGAGAAAACTGCAGGACCATATTAGAGTCGCGCTCGGAGAATTGCACCTGAACTGAGGTACAGTTCTCACGGCGGCGCGTGAGGAGCAAGCCGCGATGGGCGACTTGCCTCGGGGCTTCCTTCCCTCTATTCTCATGGGCCTTATGCTGCTCAAAGATAAGGTCGCACTCATCACTGGCTCGGGCAGGGGAATCGGCCGCGCCATCGCTCATCTTTTTGCGAAAGAAGGCGCAGCCGTGTTTCTTACGGCGCGCACGAAGGAGCAGCTCGATTCCACCACGGCGGAGATCTTCAAGGGTGGAGGACGGGCGGGATACCTCGCGGCGGATCTATCGCGGGAGGCCGATTGCGCACAAGCTGTGGCCGCGGCGCGGGAAAAGTTCACCAGGATCGACATCCTGGTGAACAATGCAGGGCATTATGGCCCGGTTGTTCCGGTGGAAGACTATCCGCTGGCGGATTTCGACAAAGTGCTAGCTGTCCATCTTCGTGCCGCGTTTGTGTTGTCGAAACTAGTGCTGCCGGAAATGTACGCGCGGCAGTCCGGCGTGATCTTGAATATCTCCAGCCTCTCGGCGAAGGCGGCCTTCTCGTGGAGCTCGGCCTACGCCGCCGCCAAAGCGGGGATGCTGGGGCTGACGCGGGTCACAGCCGCGGAAGGAGCGCGCAAGGGCGTACGTGTAAATGCCATCTGCCCAGGCCCGGTCACGGAAACGCAAATGTCGAAAGATTTGGGCACCCTGCTCGCGAAGAAAATGGGGGTGAACGAAGATGAGCAATTGGCTGGCTTTCTGAACGGTCTACTGCAAGGCCGCGCACAGACGGCGCAAGAGATCGCGCGGGCTGCGCTGTTCTTGTGCTCGGGGCAGTCCAGCGCGATGACCGGCCAATCGATCAACGTCGACGGCGGGGCGGCGTTTTACTGAGTGGTTTTGAACTGCACGGAAGTCCAAATAGGGCATCTTGAATGGGTTCTTGGCTGCGTCCTGCCAGGTTCGTTGACTTGCTTGGTTTGAACACCTAGAATCAGATTCAGCTCCCCCCAGCCGTATGCTCGGTCAAACCATCTCGCATTACAAGATCACCGACAAATTAGGTGCCGGCGGCATGGGTGTGGTCTATAAGGCGCTCGACCTGAAGCTTGAGCGCGTCGTCGCCTTGAAATTCCTGCCGAATGACCTCACTGTCAGCGACCGGGACAAACAAGGCCTGCTCCGCGAGGCTCGCGCCGCTTCCGCGCTGGATCATCCAAACATTGGTGTCATCCACGGGATCGAAGAGTCCGAAGACCACCAACTCTTCATCGTCATGGGTTACTACGAAGGAGAAACTCTTGCGCAAAAGTTGTCGCGCGGGGTGATCCCGGTCCGGGAATCGCTGGGCTTAGCGATGCAGATCGCCAGAGGGTTGAGCTCGGCTCATGCGCGCAACATCGTGCATCGCGACGTCAAGCCTTCGAACATCATTATTACCAATGATCAGGTGGCCAAGATCGTTGATTTCGGCCTCGCTCGGGTTGTCGCCACAGCCGGCGCTACGCAGAGCATCTCTTCCACCGGGACGCTCCCGTATATGGCTCCCGAGCAAATCCTTGGCGAAGCCATTGATCAGCGCTGCGATATCTGGGCTCTGGGCGTAATCCTCATTCAAATGATCACCGGCAGTCATCCGTTCGTCCGGCCAAATAAAGGTGCGATAACGTATGCAATTTTAAACCAGCCGCCGGTGGCGCTCGACGTGGTTCCACAGGCCGTGCAACCTGTCGCTTATCGCGCGCTCTCCAAGAAGGCCGAGGGCCGCTATCCCGGCGCCGATGAAATGCTCCGCGATCTGGAAGCCTCGCTCGCCGAAATCACCTCGAACCCCGCCCCAGACGGGGAACCAACGCTCACGAGCTCCATCAATGCACGCGAACTCAAGCAGTACATTGAGAATGCTTCCACGCCGAGCTGGGCGGTGGGCAAACCCGGGAAAGCCCGGCGTCTCCTGCTAGCATCCGCTGGAGTGGTCTTGGCCGCTATCGCCGCATCTTTTCTTCCTCCGCTGCGCGAACGCCTTGCGGGACTCGCCTATGCCGGCGGCGAGAGGCATATCGCGGTACTGCCGTTCTCCAATTCCGGCAACGATCCCGAATACGGCCCGATCGCGGAAGGGCTGATGGACTCACTAACCAACGAACTGTCGAACCTGGAGGCCGCTCAGCAATCGCTTTGGGTGGTTCCCGCCAGTGTAGTCCGCAATCGCAAAGTTAACGATCCAACGTCCGCGTTCCGCGAACTCGGAGCTACGGTGGTAGTCGAAGGGAGTGTCCGGCGGAAAGGCCCGGGCGCGCGTCTGACGGTGGTTCTGATTGATTCGAAACGCCTCCGCCAAATCGGCTCGACCGAGCTCGAAGATCCGAGTGGTGATCTGGCGGCACTGCAGAGACAAGCCGTTACCGACATGGCTCGCCTGCTGAAAATCAAAGTGACCCAGGCGGCCCATACCCCCGCCGGAAGCGTGGTGCCAAGCGCCTATGAGTCCTACCTCAAAGCGTTAGCCTATCTGCAGCGTTACGACAAGCCCGGCAACGCTGATCTGGCCATTTCCGCGCTGAACTCCGCCATCGAGAAGGACCCCCGCTTTGCCTTGGGCTATGCGACCCTGGGGGAAGCCTATCGCTTAAAATTCCTGATGGATCATCATCCGGCGTGGGTGGATCAAGCGCTGGCAAATTGCCGGCGGGCCCTCGAGATAGACAACCGTTTCCCTGCTGTCCGCGTTACTTTGGGTCAACTCCAGTTGGCCCTGGGCAAGAACGATCTCGCTCTTCAGGAATTTCAAAAGGCCCTGGATATCAATCCGCGCGATTCTGGCGCCTTGATCGGCCTGGCCGGTGTCTACGAGCAGATGGGTCATCTCCCGGACGCCGAAGCCAACTTCAAGCGCTCCGTCGCTCTTCGGCCAGATTACTGGGAGGGATACAGCGCTCTCGGAGCGTTCTACGCCCGGCAAAAACGCGTGCAGGACGCCCTTCGGCAATATCGTCGGGTCATCGAACTCACGCCCGATAATCCCGAGGGGTACAGCGATCTCGGCGCCGCGTATATGGAGCTCAAGGATTCTGAGTCCTATGCCGCCGCGGAGGCAGCTCTTCAGAAATCCATTCAACTCGCGCCCAACTATCAGGCCTACGCCAACCTCGGCTGGTTGTACTTGGACCAGAAGCGTTATGCCCAAGCCGCCGCAGCCACCCGCCAGGCTCTCGAACTCAACGACAAGGATTGGCGGGTTTGGGCCAACCTGCTGCTCGCTTACACCTGGCTGAAGGATGGCGAAAAGATGCGCCCCGCGAGAGCCAAGACGCTGAGCCTGCTGGAGCAATACGCCTTATTGAATTCCCAGGAGGCCCCGGTACAGTCCATGCTCAGCATGTTCTATGCAGAAGACCAGCTTCGAGAAAGGGCCCTCGCCCACGCAAATGCTGCCTTCGTCCTGGCGCCCAAGAACCCGTGGGTGTTGGCCGATATCGCTGAGACCTATGACGACCTTGGCGACCGTAAGCGCGCCATCCAATACGCTCGGGACAGCCTCAAGAACGGCTACACTTTGACGGACCTTCAGCAACGGCCAGCCCTGCTCGGGCTCCTCGCTGACCCAAGTTTCCCGCCCCGCGGAAAGCAGTAAGCTTTGAAAGGAGAATCACGTGGCTACACCTGGAGTAGCAAGAGCAAAACAGACTACCTTGCCCCGATCGGCAACGATCACCATCCGCGACCAAAAACCCAGTCCCGACGGCAGAGTAGAGGTGGCGCCGTGGACCGGCAGGGTCCACTTCGCCAATAAGGATAACAAGGAATATCGCCTTCGCTTGTGGAAGACGAACACCGAGCCCCTTGCGGGCATCGACATTTTACTTCCCGCAAGAGGTCGCGTCACCGTGATGATCAAGAAAAACGATGAATATCACTACGGCATATTCCACGTTAAGGGCGATGAAGCTGCTACCGGTAGAGGCGGTGGCCCCATCGTAAATTGATTCACGGTTCTTCGGAGCGACAGCCCTACGCTCGGTGCGCGCGGCTGCATCGAACCGAGGGCTCGCCGCCGCGCATTATGCGTTTACTCGCATTGAAGGATGATTGCTGGGTTTGCCATCCTCGAGACGCAAACTCTTCCATAGTCAAAGAGAATATCGACAATGGAGCTGGGTTCGGCTACTATCTGCCGCACAGGACTCCGCAGGGGGAACACGGCGTACACATATGCCGGAGGCAGGTTTATGCTCAAACCGAGTTTGCCTCCCTGTGGAAGAGATGTCTCTGCCTAACGAAAGTCGTGTGGAGCTACTAGGAACAGGAACGGTAGCTATCTGGAGCAGCCGTGAGCCAATCGTCTCTAATTGATACTCCTCGCAATTCCGCGGGGCATGACGCGCGGCGCAGCACGCGGATCGAGCGGTCCGTACCGCTGATCGTCTTCGGTCAGAACAGCTTGGGCGAGCCATTTGTAGAAAGAACGGTCTCGACGAGCCTCAACCTGCATGGTTGCCGGTATCCCTCGCGACACGATTACGGCATTGGATCGTGGGTTGCCTTGCAGGTGGTGGGATTGGAACTCGAGCCGAAGCCCCCGGTAATTCGCGCCAGAGTCCGCTCGGTCCATACAACCCCTAGCTCGCGGGAATTGCAGCAAGTCGGTGTGGAACTGGAAAACGCGGGGAATGTTTGGGGAATCGTTAGCCCGCCCCAGGATTGGATGAAGCTGGGAGGAACGCATGCCGCCGTCGCGCAATTTGCAACGGCAGTCGCGCCTGCGCTGGATCCCGCGCCCATCTCTTTACAGCTCGACGAGCTGGCGGTGAATGCTGACCACAAGATGGCCGAGGTCGCCACATTTCCTTCTCCGTCGCCGGCAGCCTCAAAGCCACAGGCCCCGAGGGCGCCCGAGGCCGCCAAACCGAATCGCGTGCTGATCACGCCGGACGGACTCATCGCCGCATTGCAAGGAAAACTGCAGCAAGCGGCAGAGAAGGCCGCGGAAGCAGCGGTCACGCGGCAAGTGGACGAAGCCGTGCGCGAGGCGCTCAGCTCGATTGATGACCTACGCAACTCGAGCATGCGCGAGATTCAGGAACTCTTTCCCACACGGGTGGAGGCGATGCGACTTTCCTCGAAGGAGGAATTTACCGGCGAGGTCGCCTCGCACTGGAAAGAACAAATGGAAAAGTACCGCGGTCAAGCCGAGGAGATGGCCCAGCGGCTGGAGAAACAAGCGGTAGAGTTGCGGCGCGAACTGGTGAGGTCGCAGGAATTTGTGGAACGAATGACGCGCGAGAGTGGGCCTCAGATCCAGGCGCGCCTCAGCGAGGCGGTGGGCCAGGCAACCTCCCAATTCGAAACGGCGACTGCCCGTTCCGCTGACCGCCGCTATCAACTGATGCTGGAGAATACCCAGGCGGCTACGCAGGAGGCGCTCTTGAAGCTCGATGCGCGCTCCGCGGAAGTGCAGGCGTTGGGGCAGAACGTGCTGAATTCCGCTTTCGCCGCCTTCCAGAGACAGACGGACCAACATGTGGATACCGTCCTCACCGAGACCCGGGAGCGAGCGGTGTCCGCCCTCTCGTCACTCGACGCGGAGAGCCGCGCCAGGTGTGAGGCCCGCCGCCAGGAGTTGGAGACCGAAGTTGCCCGCGCCGCGGAGCGTTCCACGGACCAATTCCGCAAGGGCATGAAAGCTTTCCTGTACTCCTGCCTGGTAGCGGCGGTCAGTGCCGTGGATGAACATTCGAAATCCACTCTGGATGGGCTCGTCAAGGACAACGGGAAGGCTCTGTTCGAATCAAATAGCGATTCCGGCACTGAAAATAATGGGGTTATCATTGCTGATACGAACAACGATCCCCTGACCCATTGAAAGACAATGGCCGGCCAAGCCGGCGCCTGCCAGCCCCCCCGAACTGGTACAATCCTCAACCAGTTGAGGGCCCGGATTGATTCACCGTGCAGCCGACGCACGACGAAGTGGCTGCGCCCAGAAGATCTGGCATTCCCGCAAAAGAAAAAAGGCCAACCGCTCTCTCAGGACGGTTGGCTCTTTTTCTTCGTTCCAATTGAGGCAGAGATTTTGTCAGTCCTGAAGGAGGCAGGGTGACAAGCTCTGCGTGTGCTCTGGCCAAGGCCAGAAGGTCCATAAAATCAGTCAGCGAGCTGGCGCGGAACCCGGACGCCGAAAAGGCCTGCGCACCATGTCTTCGACCGTGTCGAGGCCCTGCCGCGTAGCCACCATGACCGGGTGTTGGCTGTCCGCGACGCGCTCCACGGCCAGTGCCCAGCCGCGATGCAGCATGTACAAGCTTCCCGTCACAAAAGCGATGGCCGCAAATCCCACGGCGAACAGTACGAACACCGCCAACAGTTCCCACACGAAATACATTTGCAGCAAAACCAGCGTTGCCAGGAACATCCACATCCACTTTCGGCTCTTATCCTCGGTGTTCATCTTTCCTCGGTCCCCGATCTCCACGGCGTTTAGCTGGCTTGTAATGTGCGTTTCATTCCTTCGCGAGCTCTTAGATGCTCGACCCTGTCCAGAGGTTCTAATTGAACCCCTCAAGCCTGTCCCATTTGACAGCTTCTGAGCCCAAAAGGCGATGGTACACAAGACACATTTTTAGGCCCAAACGAGTCTCCTAGTACCGCATTCCCACGGACAAAAATCCCCTAAGCAACACAAACTAAATATGTTACATACAGTTCGACTTTCGCCCCAGTTTTCGCCTCGTTTTCCCTGTACTAGCTGTGGAAAACCTGTACCTATGTACAGGGGTTTCCGGACTCCTTCTGTTGTGATCCGCCGTTCGCATTCGTTTCGCCGTCTGCTGATCTGCCAGGTTTTTCGGGTCTCTACCGCTCGATCGCCTCCCTTCAGCTGCCTGAATCGAGCTGTTTAGGAGTCGCAGATCTTCCTCAGGTCACGTTTCGTTGCCCCCAGAGAGAATGCAACATGGGTAGCTGAAACGGTACCAGTCTGTGTCAACAATGATGTCTAGATCTGGTTATCGAAAGAGAGGCTTGGTGCCGGGTTCCGGTAGGTTCGGGCGACGGACGGGAAAAGTGCTTCGAGGGACGCCCTACGGCAGTCTCAATAATTTCCTCTTAGGGCGTAGCCCACGTCAAAGGGCAGCTTGCCATCCACGCGGAGGACTTTCACCGAACTGTTGATGGAATAGACGTCGAGAATTCCCACTGCCCCTGGCGTGGTTTCCACCAGGTGCAGCAGATCTTCGTCGCTGGCCACGACCTTTACTGTCATGTGAGACTCGTTCAGCTTGGCAATCGCGGCCTTGGGGTCGCCGCTGGAGTCGCCGAAAAGCTTCTGCACCGCCACGCGCATCTCGGGAGACTCGGGATTCCTGACAACCAGGGTGAAACTCTTTCCGTCCGGCCAAGCCTTCTGGATGCCCTTGCACAATTTGCTGAGTTCGGCCAGTGGGATATCCGAGAGCTTACTCCCCATGGACACGACCACCGCCATGTTCTTGACCGCTGCAACGGTTGAACCGCCAAGCATCGAAGCAATACACAAAAGGGCCGTGATGCGCAGCCATTTCCGGCGTACATTCTGCTTCATAGCTCCCCAGCTCACTTTCAGGCAGGTTACCAACAGTATGTTCAAGCCTCATTGTCCGGAGCAAGTCCGGTTTCTCGCCCTGTGCCCAACTGTGCGCCTCCCTTCTGTCCTGAATCGGTTAACCCCTTCTTTATCATCACGCACACCTGTCCTACAGGCCAGTATCCCCGCACCCGTACACCGCGCTAGCCTGTCAATCAGGGCCCATTTCTGTTCCTTTTGAGAAACGGAGACTGTTTCGCATGAAACGATATGCGGCGCGCCATGTCTTTCTAATCTTACTTTCGCTCTTGGCCGTCGGCGCCCGGGCACAAGCTCCCGCCTCTCGCGTCGCGGAAACCGCAAGCCGCGCGGCCCGGCACACCCCGCCGATGGTGTCCAGCGGGCAGCGCCTCTTTGGCGCCATCCCTATCTCCACGCAATCCGGAGAGGCCCGCAAGTTCATCGAACTAGCGTGGGACAAATACGAGAACTCCATGTTTGACGACGCAGTAGTGAATGCCCGTCACGCCACGGAAAAGGACCCGCACTCTGCCCTGAGCCAGGCCCTGCTTTCCTTCGTGGCCCGGCGCGGGATTCCCAACTCAGTGGCGCTGGCGAAAGCCAAATCTCTTCTCCCCCGCACCACGACCGACGAGCAACTTCTTGTCCGCTGGATGACCAGCATTCAAGAGCGCGACCTTCTCCCGGCGATCATGAACATGAACGACCTCCTGAAGCGCTACCCCAAAGACAAGCACGTCCTTTACCTGACTGCGGAATGGTTGTATCTCCAGCAGGACTACGATCGGGCGCGGACGATGATGCAGGCGGCTTTGCAAATCGATCGAAATTTCCCCGCGGTCCTGAACAGACTCGGCTATCTGTATGCTGAAACTGGTGAACCCGAAAACGCAGTCGCCTCCTTGGAACGATACGCGGAAGTGGAACCAGGCTCCCCTAATCCCGAGGATTCGCTGGGCAGGGTTCTGCGAACCACCGGTGATGATCGCGGTTCCCTAGAGCACTTCGGTGCAGCTTTGCAGATCGATCCTACCTATTTCGCCTCCCAGGTCGGACTGGGAGACACGTTGACCCTTATGGGCGATTTCAGCAGCGCACGAAAGGAATACGATCGCGCCTTTCAAATCGCGGAGAATTCGCGCGACGAACTCAACGCCGAATTTCAGAAGGCGCTAGTCTATTTCTGGGAGGGAAACGCTGCCGAGGGCCGCCACGAGCTTGCCGCGCTCTCAGAACGTGCCACTGTCAAAAAAGAACCCAACATGCAATTTGCCATCGCCTTGGGACGCGCCATGCTTGCCGCCAATTCTCAGGATGAAGTCGGGCAACTCGGCACTCTTGCTGTTTTTTTGGAACGGCCCCTGGCCGGCATGAGCGAATCGGACCGTGGGATCGCCCGCGCCACGGTGCTCCGCGAACGTGTGCGAGTGGCCGGACTCAGCGGCCTAGCGGACCTCGCCTCCAGCACGATCTCCAAACTCGAAGGCCTTGCGGCATCCTCCCGGGATCTTGTCATCGAAAGTGCTTATGAATCCGCGCGTGGGTTTGCGCTCTTCCAACAGCGTGACTATGCAGACGCCGCCGACCAACTGGCCGCGGACTCCCATTCGCCGCTGGTGCTCCGGCAGCTTGCCATCACTCAGGAAAAACTGGAAAAGACCGATGCGGCGCAATCAACTCGCACGCGCCTGCAATACCAGCGAGGAGCAACCGTCGAGTGGTTTCTGGTCACGCACCCGGAGACATCTCGCTAGCGTTCTCTGGAAGACAATGGAGATTTGCCCACTAGAGATCTTTTGGCCTGGGGAACCCGCTTTAATTTCTTGTGATCCTTCGCTAGGCCTTTTTCACCAGTCGCGTGATCCACACCAGAATCACCGCGCCAACAAACGCGACGATGATCGAACCAAGAATGCCTCCCCCTGGCCAAATGCCGAGCATCCCAAACACCCAGCCGCCGACGATGCCACCGAGAATCCCCAGGACGATGTCAATGACCACGCCGTATCCGCCGCCCTTCATCACTTTTCCGGCGAGCCAGCCGGCGATCAACCCAACTACAATCCAGTAGAGCAATCCCATGTTTGCCCCTCGTCTTTCTCCCTGCGAGTATAGCCCCCCGCCGCGCGTCCTTTTTAGAACCTGACTTGCCCAATGTCAACTGCGCGCTTACACTGGCTCGCCAGAAGCTACCCAGCCAACGGAGCGTTGATGATTTCTCGCATTCGTTTATTTGCTCTCCTGCTGCTCGTACTCGCTCTGATCAGCGCCGCCTGCTCCAAGACACGAAGAGATGCGGCTTCCGTCTCCCTGTCTGGCACGCGTCCTACCATCGTCTTCATGACCGACTTTGGCACCGCCAACGATGCCGTAGCCATCTGCAAGGCCGTCATGCTCGGCATCGCCCCCGACGCCCGTATCATGGACATCACCCATCAGGTGACTCCGTACTCCATCGAAGACGCATCGCGCTTCCTGGAGGCGGTGTCCCCTTACTATCCGGCTGGAGCGGTCTTTGTGGCGGTGGTCGACCCCGGAGTCGGTACCTCACGCAAGCCGATGGTGGTCAAATCAAAAAAGGGTCAGTATTTTGTACTTCCGGACAATGGCCTGGTCACGCCGGTGATTGATCGCGACGGTCTGGATTCCGCGCGAGAGATCACCAATCCAAACTGGATGATTCAATCGGCCATTTCTTCCACTTTTCACGGCCGCGACATCTTTTCTCCGGCTGGAGCACACCTCGCCGCCGGATGGGATTTCAATCTCGTCGGCCCCGAGATCCCGCAACTCGTCCGACTCACTCCGAGAACTTCCACGCTCACCGACAAAGGCATCACCGGCGACATCATCGCGCTCGACGATCCCTTCGGCTCTCTGGTCACCGACATTCCTGGCGACGAATTCAAGAAGCTCGGCTACAACCTGGGCGACAAACTCAGGATCGAAATCAATAAGAAATCGGTGACTCTACCTTATGTGAAAACTTTCATGGATGCGCCCGTCGGCGATTCGCTGCTGTTCATCGATTCTCGCGACCGCGTCAGCATTGCCGTCAACCAGGGCAACTACTCTAAGAAGTTCAACGTCGAGCCTCCCGGCGCCATCTTCATTCCGCGCCAAGGCGCCCCGCTCAAAGAAAAGTAAATCGGCTCTCACCCTGAGGCGAACGAGGTTCGCCTCGGGATCTCAACCTGCACTTTGTGCTTCCAGCCTCCTGGGGTGATTCTCCGTCCAGCCACGATTGCTCCTTTCGTCTCCATCATCGAATCTTGCCGAGAACGCCCACGAGCCCTCTGCTATCCTGCCACCATGGAAAACCGTTCCTTCAGCGACGTCGGTGGCACTCCCGGCGGCCTGGGCCATTTCCTGATCGGCATCATCATGAGTTGCCTGGGGGGCTACTTCCTGGCCAATCAAGTCAGCGTTGTCGGTTCCTTTTGGAGCTTTTTCGGCGCGAACACTTTCGGCATCACCCTGATCCCTATGCTTTTCGGCGTGGGTCTGCTCTTCTGGAACGGTCGCAGCACAGCCGGCTGGGTTCTCACTCTTGCAGGTTCGCTCTTCATCTTCGCGGGCGTGCTCGCCAACATGCACATCTATTTTCGCCCCACTAGTCTTTTCAACACCCTCATCATGCTGGTCCTCCTTGTCGGCGGACTTGGCCTCATCGCCCGCTCCTTGCGCGCGCATCCCCATTCCTGAACGCGTTCCTTGTCGACATCCGCCCAAGATTCTCGGGAACTTCTCCCCCTCCCTGTCGTATCACGTTCTTAGATCGTCCAGTCAATGTGCCCATTGAACAGGCACGATCAGGATGGGGAACCCATGGAATCCTTCAAGAACCAGCTCAAACAGGTCCTGCGTAGACTCGCCCGTGCGCCGATCTTCTCGGCCATTACCCTCATCACACTGGCGGCCGGCGTAGGGGCCAACACCGTTGTTTTCAGCGTCCTCGAAGGCGTTCTCCTCAAGCCCTTGCCCTATCCAAATCCAGATGAGCTGGTCGGCATCTGGCATACCGCACCCGGCATCCAGATCAAGGACCTCGACATGTCTCCCTCCGACTACTTCATTTATCGCGAACAAAACCACACCCTTCAGGATATTGGCATGTATGCCGATGCCTCCGTGAGCGTGACCGGTGTCGCCGAGCCTGAACAGGTCCAGGCGTTGCGTGTCACCGACGGCACTCTCCCCGTCCTTGGCATTCCTCCGTCGCTCGGTCGCGTCTTCAGCAAACAAGACGACTCGCCGGGAGCTCCCCAGACCGTCATGCTCACCTACGGCTATTGGCGCCGCAAATTTGGCGGCGACGCCTCGGTGATTGGCCGCAACATCATCGTCGATGGCAAGAGCCGGCAAATCATCGGCGTCCTGCCGCAGCGGTTTCATTTCCTGGACCACGACGATCCCGCGCTGGTTACCCCGTTCCAATTTGACCGCAACAAAGTTAATCTCGGCAACTTCAGTTACGACGGTCTCGCCCGGATCAAGCCCGGCGTCACACTCGAGCAGGTTAACGCCGACGTTGCTCGCATGCTTCCCGTCGTTATGACTTCCTTTCCCGCCCCACCGGGATTCAGCATCAAGCTTTTCGAAGACGCGCACATCGGCCCCAACGTCCGCCCTCTGAAGCGCGACGTCGTCGGCGACGTGGGCAGCGTCCTCTGGATCCTTATGGGCTCCATCGGCATGGTCCTGTTGATCGCCTGCGCCAATGTCGCCAATCTGCTGCTCGTCCGCGTCGAGGGCCGCCGTCAGGAACTGGCTGTGCGCGCCGCCTTGGGTGCCGGCCGCGGACGCATCGCTGCCGATCTTCTGCTCGAAAGTGTCATTCTAGGATTGCTGGGCAGCGCCGTCGGTTTGGGTCTCGCTTACGGTGCTTTGCGCGTCCTCGCCGCCATCGCTCCCGCAGGACTTCCTCGCGTTCGTGAAATCGGTATTGATGGGCCGGTATTGCTCTTTACGCTTCTGATTTCCCTCTTCGCCAGCATCCTGTTTGCTTCCATTCCCATCTTCAAATACGCCGGTGTGCGCCTCAGCACCGGCATCCGCGAGGGCGGCCGCACGCTTAGCCAGAGCAAGGAGCAACACCGTGCGCGCAGCGTTCTCGTCGTCGTCCAAGTGGCCCTGGCGCTGGTCCTGTTGATCTGTTCAGGCCTCATGATTCGCACCTTCCGGGCCCTCACCAACGTTAGTCCCGGATTCGTGCGGCCCGCCGCGTTAGAGACCTTCCGCATCTCCATCGTCAGTGCGCAAGCGAAAGAGGATGAAAAGGTCGTCCGCATGCACGAAGAAATCTTTCATAGGCTCGCTGCGATTCCCGGCGTATCTTCCGTGGGAATCAGTTCCAAAGTACCCATGACCGGCCAAGGCTGGAGCGATCCGGTCTTCGTCGAGAACCAGACCTACGCCGAAGGCCAGCTTCCTCCGCTCCGCCACTTCAAATTTGTCTCGCCCGGATATCTCGGCGCTCTCGGTACGCCGTTGGTGGCAGGCCGTGAGATCACCTGGAATGACACTTACAAGAAAATCCCGGTGGCCATGGTCTCTGAAAACATGGCTCGCGAACAATGGCACGACCCGTCCGCCGCGCTCGGCAAACGCATCCGCGTCAGCACGAAAGACGACTGGCGGGAGATCATCGGGGTCGTCGGCGATGTTTACGATGAGGGAGTCAGCAGGCCGGCCAGCACGTCTGTTTATTGGCCACTGATGATGGATCATTTTGAAAGTGATGATTCCTTTGCTATCCGGGATGTGGCCCTCGTCCTTCGCAGCACGCGCACCGGCTCGGAAAGTTTCTTGAACGAAGTCCGCCAAGCGGTGTGGTCCATCAATCCGAATCTTCCACTTGCCGACGTCCACGCTCTGGACTTCTATTACAAGCGCTCTATGGCCCGGACTTCCTTCACCCTGATCATGCTCGGTGTTGCCGGCAGCATGGCGTTGTTGCTCGGCGTCGTCGGCATCTATGGCGTGATCGCCTATTCCGTTTCCCAGCGCACCCGTGAGATCGGCATTCGCATGGCCCTCGGCGCCCAGCACCAAACGCTGACCGGCATGTTCGTCCGCCACGGCCTGACGCTGACGGGCATAGGTGTCGGCTGCGGACTTGTTGTGGCCGTCGTCGTGATGCGCCTAATGTCGTCCCTGCTTTTCAAAGTGAGTCCCGTCGACCCGGTTGCCTATGGCGCCGCCTCCCTGGGTCTGGTAGCCACGGCATTCCTGGCCAGCTACCTGCCCTCGCGCCGCGCCTCCGCGGTTGACCCCGTCGAGTCCCTTCGCGCCGAGTAACCATTAGCTCGCTATCTCTTTCTCGATGGTGTGGTTCTCAAAGTTCGCGACACCGCCGGTAAAGTCTGCCGCCGCATAATCTTGGTGGCTACGGCGTCACGCAGAGGCGTGTCGCGGTGATCAGATTCTCGGCGCCCCCACGAAATATGGCACCGACACTCACGAGCACGTTGCCGGAAACGGGGCCCGACGGTGATCTTGTCCAGCAAGTTCGCAAACGCCCGCCCGTGCGGCGATGGCGGGAAGGACAACTTCCTGGCCCGCGGCAGAAGGCGGAACGACGGCTACGTCGAGGCGGTTTTCCGCTTTGCGGCAGACCAGGAAACTCCTGATTTTGTTCCGTAGGAGGAACCGAACAGCGTGCCCTAGTGGTTTGCGGGATGGCTTTTTCGAATTTCTAACATGGGGACTTTGAGTGCCGCTGTTGCTCCGATGGCAACCGGGTGGAGCGAAGCAGGGCCGGATTTTCACGAGCGGCAGGCCATCGCTCTTTCACGGCGCGCTGAAAAACAGTGTGAGTAGCTTCACAGCATCGTTGATTGCAACGGTGGCCTCGGTATGGCGGTCTCACCGCAAGATGAAAGCGTCAGGAGGCCTCGCGGAGTGCGTTTTTTTGTTCTCGCGATGGCTGAGGACGCACAAGGGATTTGAACCAGGCTGTAAGCACATCCCAGTTGGCAAA
>WNFP01002991.1_pt1 | contig 22553 bp, 12 predicted proteins | sample 5400201 | NCBI WGS metagenome assembly WNFP01 (sample SAMN13153355, study PRJNA577476) | soil metagenome | isolation source: 115 cm saprolite under Madrone tree | place: USA:California | collected 2016-06-14
CGATGTGGGTTCCGGCTGTGCCCGTTGTCTGGCGCCTATCGTGAAGCGCGTGCTGCTCAGCGCACGCAAAGTGGAGCGACTACGCAGGCTCGCAGCGGAGTTGCAAGACGATGGAGTTCAGGTCGAGGTCGCGACGGATCTCCAGGAATTCTCCGCAGAGGCCGACGTCGTGATTTGCGCGGCGAGTCTGGCGTCCCCGTCGCTTCTGCTGGGCCGGATCGCGCCTGACGCAATCGTTTGCGATGCGGGCTACCCGAAGAACTTGTCTCCAACGGCGGAGATGCTTGACGCCAAAGTCTTCTTCGGAGGTCTCGGACAAATCACTGGCGGAATGAAGTTCACGCCGGATTTTCATGGAGTTCTGAATCGGCATCCGTTCCCCGATGTGGTTCATGGCTGTCTGCTCGAAGGCATGGCTCTTGCTTTGGAACACCAGTTCGAGCCTTTTTCTCAGGGAAGAGGATTCATCACTCAGGAGCGGGTCGACGAAATTGAGACAATCGCTGCACGGCATGGGATCTATCTCGCACCACTTTACAATGCCGAGGGACCATTGGAGGACGGACTTGATGCCAGATGGAATGGTCGAGAGGATGAGTCCATGGGCGAAAGACCAAGTCGAACTGTCGAATCTTCTTTTTGAGATAGGTTGGGGAGGATTGAGCGTCGGACCAGCGGGCACTGTCGATCCAGCCATGTGAGACCTGATCTTATGGAGCGGACTGTTGGCTCCGTACTTTTCTGATGCCAAGCCTCCGATTGACGGGCCATGGGCCTCTAGGAGCAGCAAAACCCAGATCCCCTGCACGCGAGTTTGCTCATCACCACAAGGCCAACCCAGCGCTGCATACCTTCGAACCCTCGATCTTCGCTGTCCGGAATGCTGCCACCGAAGTCCCAGAGCTGGAGTTAAGTTATGCTCGCTCTATGTCCGCCGATCTGGAATCCACTCTTCTCTCCGTCTGGCAGCAGGCATTACTCGACAAGAAGAAAACAGTCGAGGTCGACGGCGAAACTTACCCCGTCCGACAAACCGCGAAAAGCAAATTAAAACAGGTGGATTTCCGTTTTGAGGATCGAGAGTTGCGCGGCTTGGAACAGAACCCGAACACCAAATCTCGATGGGCGAAGCTGGCGAGGGAGGGCAAACAGGTGATGCAGTTTTTGGAACAGGGGAAATATGTTGCGGTGGTGGTGGATGGGAAAGTTCATGTTTATAGGTAGGGGCGTGGCGGAGAGGGCGTTCTCAGTGTAGTTGCAGATCGTTGAGTGGTTCGGCGGGATCAAGCCGGGATCCTTCGCTACGCTCAGGATGACAATTTTTTGGGGAGGAAGTGGCGAGTGACGAAGAAAAGAAGGAATAAGGGAGATTCCTCGCTGCGTGGGGCCGACAAGGGCCGGGGTGGTGAGAGAGGCGGGGGATGCGGGGGAAACGGGAGACGGGGTGGCGTGGTGAGAAATGCGGGTTAGAGCCAGGAACTTGGCGGATAAGTTTTGATTGAACTCGACGCATTATTGAAGTAAAAGCCGAGTATTCGATTGAGTAGCCATCATTCGGCGGGACACCCCGCCGCCGCTAGGGGTAGCGGAAGATTGAATGGTTTCCATTAGGAGGAGCGAGATGCGACGACGCCATGGTGTGTTTGCGTGGATTACGCTGTGCCTGTTGGTGCTGGGCTGCGCCGGGATTGCAACGGCGCAAGTGAATACGGCGACGCTTTCGGGGACGGTGACGGACCCGCAAGGGCTCGCCGTTCGGGCCGCAAAAGTTACACTGACAAACGTGGGAACCGGCGCAGGACGCACTGTGGTCTCGGACGATGAAGGCCGCTACCGAATCGTGGGACTCCCGCCAGGGGAGTACAAGATGACTGTGGAAGGAGGAGCAAGTTTTGCTTCGTACGAAAACCCCTCGTTTGTGCTCACGGTCGGGGAAGCAGCCACGTTCGATCCTCAGCTGCAGTTGCGTGGCCAGCAGCAGATTGTAACTGTGACCGCGGAGACGGCCCTGGTGGAAACCCAGAAGACGGACGTGTCTTCAACCATCGACTCGCGGCAGATCACGAACTTGCCCATCAACGGCCGCAACTACATCAACTTCACACTGTTGAACTCGCAAGCTGCCCGGGACGAGACGCCTTCGATAGGCGCGGCTCCAACGAGCGGCCTGAATTTCGGAGGACAGCGGGCACGTTCGAATGAAGTGAGCGTCGACGGCGCCGATGCCGTGGATAACTCGGTAAACGGCGTGCGTGCCACGGTTTCTCAAGAGGCCGTGCAGGAATTCCAGGTTATCACCAGCAATTACATGCCGGAATACGGCCGCGCCATGGGCGGCGTGGTCAATATTGTGACAAAGTCCGGAGGCAACGATCTTCACGGGAATGTTTTCGGCTTCTTGCGGGACAGCGCCATCCAGGCGCGGGATCCCTTCTCCGTCAAAGTTATTCCTAACGCACAGACCGGCTTCCAAGCCGTCCCCGTAAAACAGTCCTACACGCGAGTGCAGGGTGGCGCGACTGTTGGCGGCCCCATTCAGAAGGATAAGACATTTTATTTTTTCGCCTACGAAATCACCCGGCGTCAAGAGACCGGCTTCTCGAGCATCGGCCAGAACAATTTTGGCCTCGTCAATACCGCGGCTCCGGCGGCGATTGCGCCATTTCTTCCCGCAGGCGTGCCGCCAGCAGGGTTGCTTACTCCTGACCAGGCGGCCTTTGTGGCGAACAGCAACGAGTCACTTCCCAATCGAGTGAGAATGTACAGCCTCGGCGTGAGCACCTCAGCAGTGGCGCTCTTCGGTAATACACCAGGATTCCCAGCCAATTTCTTTCCGACTAGCGGCGCTCCCCTGCCTGCTTCCTACGTGGGTCTCGCTTCGACCATCGGAAACTTTCCAGTGTCGGAGGGTACCAGCTTGTATTCTCTAAGGCTGGATCACATTTGGAATCCCAAGAACAGTTCCTTCGTTCGAGTCAATGTGTCGCCCTCCACGCTTTCCGGCATCGAAGTGAACGCGGAGAATCAGAATTTCGGTCAAAACGCGGGGTCTCGCAGCTCCGTGCAGCAGACTCGCGATCTTTCTGCGGTCGGACAACATACGACCGCCATCGGGAACAGTCTGTTCAACGAATTCCGTTTCCAGTTTGCACGCCGCGGTTTGCACTATGGATTCTCCCAGCTGCCGGGAGGAGAGAACGTTGCTGTCAACATCACCGGCTTTGCATTCTTTGGCCGGGAGCCATTTTCGACAGAAGACCGCACGGAAAAGCGCTACCAGTGGACAGACAACCTCACCTGGACGAAGGGAAAACATACCTTTAAGTTTGGGGCGGACACGAATCTAATCCAATTGCGCTCTTCCAAGTCTCAAATCTTCACGTTGAACTACGGAGGTGTCTATTCGTTCGCCAGCGTCGGCACAGGAGGCCCGCTTGGTGTTACTGCGGCGGACGCTCCCAGTCTGTCTGCCGTTCAAGCTTACGGTGCGGGCCTGCCGCAATCTTTTATTCAAGGAATCGGGCAATCGAAGCGCCCCTTCGATAACAAGGCCCTCGGAGTCTTTGCGCAAGATAGCTGGAAGATCAACCGCAAACTTACCTTGAATTACGGCCTGCGCTACGACATTGAGTGGACGCCTCAGTTCACGCCCGGCACGGCCTTGAATGCTGCTGGAGAAAAGGCCTTCAACGTCGTCGAAGGCATTCCCATCGACTCGAACAACGTTGCGCCCCGCATCGGACTTGCCTGGGACCCATGGGGGAACGACAAAACGGTCATTCGCGCAGGTTATGGATTCTTTTATGACCACCCCGCGCTGGCGCTCGCTTTCCTGTCCACAGCGGAAGACGGGGCCCTCTCGGCTCTCCTTGAGACTGCGGGAGGCGCCCCCTCCGCGACGAATCCGAACGCCGCGTCGATATTCCAGGGAGTGCTCGGGGCACCTTTCACGAATTGCTCTACCTCCACACCCTTTGCCGCGTGCTACCTCCCCAGCCAACAGCGGTTTAACCCCTTTCAGCCGAATTCCCTCTTCGCGAACCAGAATTTCATGACCGCCGGTTTTCCACTTAGTCTTTTGCCCTTCACGATCCCCGTCGAAAAGAACTTCCAGTATGCTTTGGCGCAGCAGGTAAATTTTTCCGTCGAACGCCAAATCACAAAAGACTGGAAGGTCAGCCTGGGCTACAACTACACACATGGGACGCACTTGGATAGGACAGTTAACATCAGCGTCACAAATCCGGCAATTCTGGTCAGTAATGACAACAAGGCTCTCGCGGCGGGCTTGATCAACCCGGGGACGAACCCGCTGACGGTGGCCGTGCCTACCGTCAGCCAGATAAATACGTTGTGCGCGGGAGGCATCCCTGCTTATAACGTGCCCACGGCAAATGCCGTTGGCAACCAGGGGAGCATTGCATTCGCCACTCCAACTGGCGCGCCTCTGGTGCCAGGGGTCTTGGGATTGGCGTACAGCGGACAGAACTGCAGCGGTACGTTAATCGGCTTCGTCGGAACACCCGCAGTGTTCAACTATTTCCGGCCGTCTGGGCCAAACCCTTCCTTTGGCGCAGTCATTCCCGGCGGGTACAACACTTTGGTTGGCCTGGCGCAAGCGGCGGGCTTCCCTACGGGGTTCGCGGGAGTGCAGATTCCCTGGAGCGACGTGAATCCGCAGGCTTCGAATGGCAACAGCGTGTACCACGCGTTTACCTTGACGGTTACAAAACGCTTCTCACATTCCTTCGAGCTTCTTTCGGGCTGGACCTATTCGCATACCATAGATGATTCCACCGATCTTTCCACGCTTCTGAATCCCCAGGACAATAGCTTTCCCAACCTCGAGCGCAGCAATTCGGATTTTGACCAACGCCACCGGTGGATTACTAGCGCGGTTCTTCTTAGTCCTGCTCAACAGGATGACGTGGGGCGCTGGAAGAAACTCTTCGCTAACTTCACCGTCGCTCCCGTTATCGAGCTGGCTTCTGGGAGACCATACAATGTCTTGATCGGCTCCGATCCGAATCTTGATTTCGGGACAGCCACAAACCGGCCTTCGGTGCTGAAGGCGGGGACACCGTTTCCGGGAGCCGTAACCTCCCCTTACATCAAAGGAACTGAATTCATTGTTCCGACACGCTGCGTCGATAGCACAGGAGCGGTCTTTGGCCCTTTCCCTCTTGTTCCATCACCACCGTTCGGCTGCACGGGGACGCTTGGGCGCAATGCCTTCACGCGGCCGGGTTTCTTCCAAATTGACCTGCGCGTCGCGCGTACCTTCCCGATTGGCGAGCGGTTCAAGGTGGAAGTCATCGGCGATGGTTTCAACATGTTGAACCGGTTCAACGTGGCTGACGTCAGCCCGCTGTGCGACCCAACATCCGGCACATGCACTGCCGGGCAACCGACGGCGGCGCTTGATCCCCGGACATTCCAATTCGCGCTGAAAATAAGCTGGTAGGAGATTCGCCGCACAGGCGAAGAATCAAGTAGCCTAAGATCTAGGCGCTAAAAGGGCTTCGCGAAGGCGAGGCCCTTTTGTTTTGGTGGGAGCTTTCCGCGGCGCACAACTGCGGGTAAAGTAAGGAGACCGTTTCCGAAGAAGGATTGGAGAAAGAATGAACGAAGTGCTCATCGGGGTTGTGATTGTGGTGGCTGGGCTGATGCTTTGGCTGGTGCTGCAGACTTCGCAAGAACGGAGAAAAAGCGGGCTGCTGGAAGCGCAGATGAATGAGCTACGCCGGGATTTGCAGACGATGGCGATGGCCCAGGCGCAGAGTACCGGGCAAATGGCGACGATCGGTCAAAGCGTTTCTCAGCGGCTGGAAAGCGTGACGAAGGCGTTGCAGGATGGCGTTTCGAGCTCCGCGCAGATCGCCACGCAGGGGCAAACGGCGATAGCGAACGAGCTAAAGAACACGCGGGAGCAGATCGGGCATATTCAGAAACAGCTGGGTGAATTCCAGGAATTGGGGCGAGGAATATCCTCGGCGACAAAGTCGCTGGAGGGAATCCTTGGCGGGGCGAAGACGCGCGGGTTGCTGGGCGAGGTGACGCTGGAGCGTTTGCTGGAAGACTCGCTGCCGCCTTCGCAATACGCCATGCAGTACCGTTTCTCGAGCGGCGAGGCCGCGGACGCGGTCATTTTTTTGCGGGACAAGAAACTTGTGGCTGTCGATTCGAAATTTCCTCTGGATGCGTTTCGAAGAATCGAAGCGGAGGGCGCAGAGGCGAAGAGGGCATTTGCGACGGCGGTGAAGGGGCACGCGGATTCCATCGCGAGGAAATATATCGTGCCGAACGAGGGCACGTTGGACCTTGCGCTGATGTTCGTGCCGTCGGAGAACGTGTACTACGAGCTGCTGATGGCGCAGGACCCCAAGGGCGAGCCGTTGGATTCCTACTGCAGAGCGAAGTGCATAGTTGCTGTGTCGCCGAATACTCTGTATGCGCATCTGTGCGTAATTCATCTGGGTTTGCGGGGAATGCAGATCGAGGAAAATGCTATGCGCATTTCTGCCGGGCTTTCCGGCATCCAGAAGAACATCGCCTCATTCACCGAGGTATTTGAAAAGCTCGGGACGCATTTGAAGAACGCACAACAAACTTACAGCGCCGCGGACAAGAAGCTGGAAAAAACGCAGAACACGATGGATTCGTTGATCGGAAACGGCCCGCCGGATGCGGTTTTGGACAATGGACAGGAGACGCTGGCTCTTTCCGTGGAGAGCGGCGCGAAAACAAAGACGTAATCCCTCAAGATCAAAATTGAAATTTAGAGGTGGCAGGAGTTGCTTGCTTGCGGCGCGCTTTAGATTAGTGCAGGCGCGGGGTGGAATTCAGCAAGCGGATCGAAATCAGAAAACTGCCGCGTTTGCGGCCGATAACTTCGAAGTGCGCAAAGTTTTGACCTCCGCCAGAGCTGGAAACCCGAAGAGGGTTGCCGCCTGAGAGTTCGGCGATTTCCGGCGCGAGATTTGTCGCTTCCAAGGTGACTTTGCTCGTTGTGCCGCGGACGCGGACGGAGAGGCGTCGTAGGACGCCCGGGGCGATCGGTGAAGAATCGGCTTCCATAGTGAGCGCTACGAAGACGACTTCGAGCGGCGGGCCGTACCGTTTCGCGCAAGAAATGTCGACGGAAGCGCGGCCAGACTGTAAATCCGCCGGGGGCAGCACGACCAGCGATGTCGGCGAGGACGCAAGTATGAAGGCGGGATCGCCCGAGACAGTGATCTGGTTCGCGTCAGCGTCTCCGCAAAAGCCCCGGCCGATGATTTCGAAGCGGTCGGAGATGGAAGCGATTCGGGGAATCGACTCTACTTGCATCGAAGTTGTGGTTGCTTCATTAGGCGACAGTATCTTCACGGGAACGCGTCCCGGCCGACCAACAATCGATCCGAAGATGACGCCGGTAGTAAGCGGCGCGACGAAAAGAGCACGCCCTGTTGCATCCGTAGTTAGGCGGTCACCATTCGAAAAACTAACAGCCGCGCCGGGAGCGAGGCGACCGTTGGCGTCCAGGACTGCCAGAGTTGCGCGGTCTCCCGAGACGATGGTTCGCGGCACCAACAGAATGCGCCCGGCTGAAGCGGGCGGCGGCTTTTGTGCGGATGTCGCATGAAATACCGGAATTAGCGCCGCCGCTAGGCAAAGGCTTCGTAGAACGAAGAGAGACAGCGGGCGGTGAAAAAGCATGACGTGATTGTAGTCGACAGGCGTCACGCTGAGGAAGCCGGAGAAGGTTTTAGAGTGGAGCGAGAGATGGGGACGCCGGGCGTCTGCTCAGCGGCTCGCTGTGACCGGCGCTTCGTCTGGAGAATAGATGAGAACGGTGCGGCCGGGAACACCCGCCGCTAATCGGCGCAGTTTATAAACGAACGGGCGCGGAGCGGAGCCGCGAAAAGACTCTTCCAGACGGTAGTAGCGGTCTTCATAGCGAACTACGCGGGGCGGATTCCACTCCGGTTTCGCGCACCACGCGCGGATTTCTAGAATTTCCTCGGCTTCGTTTGTTGCAACGCAGAGCTCGTCGGGAACGTGCGCAAGCCTGGCCGTCAAAACCTTTTCCTTCAGGGAGTCTACGTAGGAAGAAACGTGGCTCTGCGAAAGCTTTACTGCTCCCGCAGGCTCTGGAGCTCCGCGCCGAAAAATTTTCGAGTAGATTCTCTCGATCAAATAGAGCGGGAAAACACAGAGAACTGTATCCGTGAATGCGGCACACAGGCGCGTCATTCCTTCGATTCCGACAAACGCGATGGCCCAGGTCAGCGGGTGAGTGGCCCAAACCACAAGGGCGGCAAAACCAACTTCGTGATCGGTGATTCCGGTTGGCGCATTCTTGCTGAGAGCGTTATCCAGCGCGCGAGAGACCCAGGTCGTCACGGAGTACGAATACCAGTATATCAGCCCCGCAAGGGCGATGACCGATTCCGCGAGGCCACTAATGACGGATGCGGAGCGCCTGTGCACAGCGTCGTCGAATGGCAGCGCTTTGCGCCAGCGCTTCGGAAGAAGCGTTAGAAACGGCCCAAGAAGAAAGATCCACATATCCTGCCCTATGTATTTTAAGAGAGCCAAGCGCACTACGCGGAGCCCATGCCGGTGAGATTTACAAAGTAGTGATCGTCGCGATAATCTTCGGCGACTAATACGCGGGCTTTGCAACGAGCCGATACACCTGAGCATCGAGGAAAAGGCGGAACAATTCGGCGTCAATCTCTTCGTCGCGAACGCAAAGTTTGAGGATTTCGAGCGCTCGGTCTGTTGGGACGGCCCTCTTGTAAGGACGGTCGGATGCGGAGAGCGCGTCGAAAATGTCGCAGATGGTCATCATTTTAGCTTGAACCGGAATCGCGGAAGATGTCAGGCCATCCGGATAGCCTCGACCATTGAGTTTTTCATGGTGGGCGCGAGCAATTTCCGGAATACCGCGGTACTCGGTCGTCCAGGGAATTTGCGCCAGGAAATTAAAACTGTGCGTGACATGCGATTCGATTTGCCGCCGCTCATTCGAATCGAGACTGCCGCGCGGAATCGACAGGTAACTGACTTCCTCTGAAGTAAGGTAGGGGCGCTCGGCGCCGCGCGGGTCACGGTAGGTTTTCTGCGAGATTTCCGTCAGCAAATCGAATTCGCGAGAGGGCAGGATCGTCGGCTCGTTAGCCCGCGTAATGAATTCCACATAGCGGTCCAGTTCAGCGAGAAGGCGGCTGGCCTCGCCATCGAGTAACTTCAAGCGCACCCGCGCCTCCGCTTCCTTTCGAAAATGGTCCAGCAGGATTTCTACTTTTTGCTGGGCCATGCGCGCTTCGAGGTCGCGCCGGATGTAATCAAAGCGATCCAATAAGCGGGAAAACTGAAGTGGATAAAGCTTTTTGGCTTTTACCAGGACCTCTTCACGCACGCCAACTTTGCCGAAGTCGTGAAGCAAGGCGGCGTAGCGCAGTTCTTTTACTTGTTCACGCGAAAAACGCAAATCCGCGTAAGGCCCCTGGTGCTCGCGATCCACGGCTTCGGCAAGCGCCAGCGTCATCTGACATACGCGCTGAGAGTGGCCAGAGGTGGTGGGGTCGCGCTGCTCGATGGCTTTCACGGCGGCATTCACAAAACCGTCAAAGAGGTTTTCGATGTCGCGGTAGAGCTGCGAATTCTCGAAGGCCACGGCGGCTTGCGAGGCAAGAGACAAACCGAGTCGCACTGCGTGTTCGGGAAACGGGTGAACATAACGGCGAACTGCATTCGCATCCGTTAGCCGTGCTTGCTGGTGGCGTTTGCAATTGATCAGCTGGAGCACGCCGAGGACCTCGCCCTTGCCGTTTTTCATGGGCAGGGTGATCAAGGAACGCGTGCGGTAGCCGGCTTGTTCGTCAAAAGAAGAATTGAAATGGAAAGGCCGCGACTTGGGGATGCGGTAGGCGTCTGCAAGCTCGATAACTTCGGCGTGGAGCGCGCAATAGCCTGCCATCGAGGATTCGGTGATCGGCAGAGTGTGTTCGGCGTAAGGAAACTGTACGCTGTCGTTCTGGGTCAGGCGGAAGCGAAGCTGTCGCGGCTTTTCTGCGCCGTTCACGACGCGGAAAGACGAGCCGTTTGTATCGCCGCCAGCTGGCTCCGCAAGGTAGAGAGACCCCGCATCGGCGCCGGTGATCTCCCGAGCCTTCAGCAGGATTAATGCAAGAAGTCGCTCCACGTCGCGGATCTCGGACAGTGCGATGCCCACACGGTTAAGTTCTTCGAGCTCCCGGCCCGCATGGGCAGCGGATAATCCGGCGCGACGTGGCATAGCCACTCGCTTGCGCAGCCTTTTCTTAGCTTTGGCCATGATACGGAAAGCTGAGCCGACCCTACCGCAATGCCGCCTAGCGCAGGGCAGATTATCACGGATGCAAGCACGGCAGGCACGCGGCCGGTTGCGCTCCAAGCAGAAACAGAGGCGCAAAATGGTCATTTTAGTTGTACCCTCTGGGAGGGCCGCGGCGGCAAATGGCGCTTAAAAACAAGTAATCAGTAAGCGTCAAAGCCTTTCGCCGCCGGAAAGGGTCTGCTAGCGTGAGAACAGGGTTGCCGGGTAGGGGTGTGGGCACGGGCTCAGACAGCGAGCAGCGACGGGAGAATTTGTGCGGATCGTAAGCGGCGGCGTCACCGATTTGGGGCGGGTGCGCACGAACAACGAGGATTGCTTCCGCATTGTCGAATCGCTGAATCTCTTTGTGCTTGCTGACGGGATGGGCGGTGAGGCCCATGGAGAAGTGGCCAGCGCACTTGCCGTGGAAACCATCGTTAAGTTTTGCATGGAACCAGGGGCTGATGCTGGGGCTGCGCTGCTTGTCAATGCGGAGCCGAGCTGGACCGAGAAAACCAAGCGGCTGACGAGCGCCGTGCACCTGGCGAACAAGAACATTTATGAGTCAGCGGAAGCGCATCCCGAGCAGCATGGGATGGGAGCAACCCTGACGGCCGCCTGGATCGACGGGTCGAAATTGAGCATCGCGCACGTCGGAGATTCGCGGGCCTATCTGTTGAGAAGCGGCAATTTACAGCAGCTCACCAGCGATCACTCGCTGGTGGCAGAGCAAGTGCGGCGCGGCATTTTGACGGCAGCGGAAGCGGAAGAGAGCGAAATGCAGAGCGTCCTTCTCCGCGCTCTAGGAGCTTTGGCGGACATTGAGGTAGATACCGACGAGCACACTTTGTTTGCGCGGGACATTCTGATGCTCTGCTGCGATGGCCTAACGCGCATGGTCACGGAACCCGAGATTGCGGGCACTTTGCAGGCGGAGATCGATCCGACGAAGGCCGCGGAAAAGCTTATCGCATTGGCCAACGAGCGAGGCGGCGTGGACAACATCACCGTCATCGTCGTGCGGGTGGGGTCGGAGTCCAGGGGATGGTTTTCTTGGCTGTTCGGTGGAGGGCGAAAGAAAGCGGCCGGAAATGGCGCCGCAGGAGGATCGTGAGATGGCGAAGCTCAGCCTGATGTTTGAAGAAAAGACGGTCAAGGAAGTGCCGGTTGGGAGCCGGCCCGTGAGCATTGGACGCTCGCCGGACAACGACTTGCCGGTTGACAACCTGGCGGTCTCGAACTATCACGCCCGCGTTTATTTTGAAGGCGGGAGGCTCGTCGTCGAAGATCTTGATAGCTTGAATGGCACCTTTGTGAATGACCTGCGCGTCGAGCGGGCTACGCTGCACGACGGCGACTCCATCTGGATCGGCAAACATCACATCAAAGTTGATGCTTCCGGCGACGCTCCCGTACCGTGGGACACCGGGCGCAAAGCCAGCGCACCGCGCATCAATGAAACCATGGTCCTGGATACCAAGGCTCGGCGCGACATGTTGCAGCAAGCCGCGGCCACGGGCGAGCGCGTCCAATTCGCATCCGGGCGGCTGAAGGTTCCGACGCTCATTGTCGTTGGCGGGCGAACCGATCAGAAAGAGTACATGCTCGCGAACAAGCTGACGGTTATCGGGAAATCCGCGATGGCCACGGTCAAGGTCAAAGGCTGGTTCAAGCCGCCCATGGCGGCGCAGATTAATCAGCGCGATGACGGCTACTACATCGGCCCCGGCGACAAGATGCCCACCGTAAATGGCACGCCGATCACCGGACCTGTGCGCCTGAATGATGGCGACGTCATCGAAGTCAGCGGCGTGCGCATGAACTTCGTCTTCCGCGAGTAGCGCGCGAACCGAAATGGCAGCTCCGTCAGGCGGATGGTGGCAGAGGCGGGGCGGTTTCAGCCTCTACGAGCTTCTCCAGTCATGGTGGCGCCACCGCGTCTCGTTCATTCTGAGCCTCTGCATCACCCTAGCTGCGCTTTCCGTTTACTATTTTGTTTTTTTGCAGGAAAAGCGCACGCCCATTTCCGAACTTGCTGAACGATTGGAACTGGATACTCTCGACACGCGCTTTCGATATAGACCGGCTCTCTTTTCGGCGCCCGATCCGCGCATCGTCATCGTCGACATCGATCAGAAGGCCCAGGAAGTTTTGGGCCGCTGGCCGTTTTCGCGAGTGCATTTTGCAAAGTTGCTGGACATTCTGCATGACGACGGCGCTAGAGTCGTCGCATTTGACATTACCTTCAGCAAGCCCGATCAAACCGCCGCGCCCGTCCGTGCATTAGCCGCGCGACTCGAAAAGCGACGGCAAGCTGGCGAAGCCATCGACGCGAAACTGGCAGAAGAAGTGAAACAACTTGCGTCAGAATACGACGCCGATTCGCAGTTCGCAAAATCCATACGGCGTTTCGGCCCCGTAATCCTGGGCAACTATTTTCTTTTTACGCCCGCGGACCTCGAAGGCGTATCCGAGGCGTCGTTGCAAGCTTACGCCGATCAAATCGCATTCTTCGCTTATCCCCCGGCACACCCCTTGCGCCCTCAGTTCGAGCAGCAGGATAAGCTCCACCTTATGGAGATTCTCTCCTGGGCCAATCTCGTCCCTCGAGGAGCAGAAGCCAATCTCGACACATTGACTTCAGGACTAGGCGGCGACACATCCTGGACTGGTTTTTTCAATTACCCTCCGGATACTGACGGTGTCGTGCGCCGTGCAACTCTCTTCCTGCCGTATGGCCGGTCCGACAACCCTGTTGATTGGGACCTCTATCCATCTCTCGACATCATGGCGGCCCGCGCGCTCATGGGTCCGGACGCGCAGGATACAAACCTCTTCTACGGTCCGGCCGGAATCGCGCGGATCGACTTCGGCAACCAGCTGTCGGTTCGCACCGACGATCTTGGACAGATGTTAATCAACTATCAAGGGCCACTAGGCGCCTTTCGCCATTTCTCTATCGCTAACGTGCTGCAAAAAAGCGTTCCTCCCGGAACCTTCAAAGGAAAATTGGTTCTGGTCGGAGCGACGGCAACCGGCATCGGCGATCTGCGCGCTACTCCATATGGAGGAAACATCTATCCGGGAGTGGAAATCCATGCGAACGCGATCGACAACATACTCAACGACCGATTCATCAAGCGCGATGCCAAGACCGCGCTCATCGACGCATTGCTGGATGGCACTGGTGCAGCCGCGCTGGATGTGGTTCGGCGCAGCATTGCTCATTCCTCTGGTGGCCGTGGACTTCGGCGCTTTTCTGGGCGGATGGTGGCTGAACTTTACGGTCCCTGCGATGACCCTCACCGGCAACGTGCTGCTCGTTTCCCTTTATCGCGCGCTCGTCGAGGAAAAGGAAAAGCGCAAGGTACGCACCATGTTTGGGCAATACCTCAGCCCGGAGGTGATTCGGCGGCTGCTCGTCGATCCGCGCCTTGTCGATCCGAAGAAAACCGACATCACCGTGATGTTCAGCGACATTCGCGGCTTCACCAGCATTTCCGAAAAGCTGGACGCGCAGGAGCTCGCGATCTTTCTGAAACAATATCTTTCGGACATGACGCGCATTGTTTTCAGGTATTCTGGCACGCTCGACAAGTATATCGGCGACGCCGTCATGGCCCTCTGGGGCGCGCCTTTCGAAGAAGCTGGCCATGCAACCCGTGCTTGCAACGCGGCGCTGGATATGATGAAGCGCGTGCGCGAGCTGCATAAGGAGTGGGAAGCGCAGGGCAAGCCTAGCCTCGAAATCGGCATCGGGCTGAACACGGGCGTGGCCAGCGTGGGCAAGATGGGCTCGGAGCTGCGATCCGAGTACACGGCGCTGGGCGACGCCGTGAACCTATCCTCACGGCTCGAAGGTCTGAACAAAGACTACGGTACGCACATCATCGTAAACGAAACGACTTATCAAGCAGCCAAGGGAGACGGCTTTGTTTTTCGCGAGCTGGATTTGATGCGCGTCAAAGGAAAGCTGCAACCCGTCACTATCTACCAGCTCATGGGGCGGCAAGCGGATTTTGCCGCGGACGGCTTGGCAGACGAATTGCGTGCCCAACAGGAACTGTTTGCCCGCGCCCGCGAACTCTATCGCGACCGCCAGTGGAAAGCGGCACGGGATGCCTTCCTGGGCTTTCTCGTTAAGTGGCCGAAGGACGGCCCCTCTCGGGTGTATGCGGAACGGTGCCAGGAATATATCGCCGTTGAACCGCCTGCAAACTGGGACGGCGTTTTCGTTATGACCCACAAGTAGCGGCTTCGCCCCGCCCTGCGCACGCGCTAGGGCTTCTCCACTTCGATCAAATTATCGGCGGGGTCACGATCTATGAGCTTGTTGTATGGGTCGATGCCTGCGAACGTCGGTTTCTCATCCACTACAAATTCAAACGTGCCGGTCTCTTGTGTGATCCACTCTTTGTGCAAGTTCAGCCGTTTCAAATGTTCTTTTGTACCGCTGAAGACTCCGACGTCGACCAAATCATGAATTGTCATCGGCGTTTCGTTGCCAGATCCGTCCGACTTCTTCTTCTGCGAGCTGGTCTTTAAGGTCACTTTGTACTTCTTGTCAGGTGTTTCCACGTATGTCGCCGACACCGCCCGATTTTCGTAGAGGACGATAGACTCGAACATGTCGGTGATCACGTATTGCAACTCCGGAGGCGTCTGTTCGCGCAGCGCGGCGACGAATCCGCGCGTATCGGGGAACGGCCCTTTGGCATAGCGGTTTTTCTCGAGGAAATTGCGCAGAGCGAGATTCACTTTGTCCTCGCCAATGTAATCCGCCAGCGCAAACATCACGAGCGCACCTTTCTGATACCAGACGTACGGCTCGCGCTGTACCAGAACGAGCGGTGGTTCGTGGCGCGCCTCGCCAGCGCGTCCCCTCAGATAACGGTCGAGCTCGTAGCGCAGATCCTTCCGCAGCATGTCCTCGCCATACTTCTTCGACATCACCGTTAGCGCAGAATATTCTGCCAGCGATTCGCTCATCATGTTTGAGCCCTGCGTCTGGCTTCCAATCAGCTGGTGGCCCCACCATTGGTGGGCCAGTTCGTGCGCGGTTACGAAATACAACAGATCGATATCGTCGGGCTTCTTCATGCGCTCGATAAAACCGATGTCTTCGGAATAGGGCACGGTGTTGGGGAAAGATTGGGCGAACTGCCGGTATCGAGGAAATTCCAGGACGCGAAACTGGTCGAATTGGTATTTGCCGAAATTCTTCTCGTAATAATCCAGGCCAGTTTTGGTGGAATCCATCATCTTGTCCAGATTGAACTCGTGGCCGGGCTGGTAATAGATTTCGAGCTTCACGTTTTTCCACTGGTCCTTCTTTACGCTGAAGCGGCCGGAAAGAAAGGAGTAGAAATCGTTGATGCGCGTGCCACCCATGCTGTAGTCGAAATAGCGCCGCCCGTTTTCCGTCCACTCGCGCGTCAGGTATCCGGGCGCTATGGCGATCTGGTCTGGGGAGGTGCTGACGACAGCGTGAAACGTTATCCACTCGGAATTGGTCGTGAACAGATTTATATTCGAGTAGTAGGGATCGCCGGGAGGCGCCATCTCTTCGAGAGGCGGCAACTTCTCTTCCCGTCGCCGGACCGGATCGTCGATTTCGTTGTTTTGGTTGTAGCCGATGGTTGGAAAATAGTCGCGGTCAAAAAATGACCCGTTGTAGGCAAACTCCGGCCTCTCGTTGCCGTCTTTAAATCCGCGCGAGGCATAGCCCACGCGGAAATCCATCTTCATCGTTTCATTTGGTTCTAGAGGCTTTTCCAGCTTGTAGATGGAATAAAAATGGTCTTTGTCGGCGAGCGTTTGTTTACATTCGCGATCGAACTTCACTTCCTGAACCGATTCCCTGCTGTCCGTTATGTGCACCTCGTCGATCGGTTTATCAGTGTGATTGACGAGCATATAGTGGCCCGTGCCCGCGAAAGACCTCCGCTCCGGGAAAATGTCCACGGCGACGTCTACATCCGTCACTTTGGGCTGCAGGAGGCGCTCATACTTCTTGTATAGCTGTTCGTACTGGGCGGAGCGATGCCGGTTCTGCTTCGCGGTGCGAAATTGATTCAGCACATGCGTGTTGTAGAAGAACACTGCCCCGCACGTCCCTGCGAAAAGTAGAAACGCAGCCGCCGCGGGGATCAGGTGCCGCATCCGCGGGCCCGCCTTTTTCAGCCGCGCCGCAAACGATTGCTCCGTACCGCGTCTCGCGAACGCGATAGCCAAAACGCCCAGCAATCCTCCGACGCACAACCAGTACGCGGTCACCCAAAACAGCGCTCTCACAAAATGACCGTATCCGTTCATGTCCGAATACGTATAGGGCGTAATTTCACCATACATGTACAGCCGATTCTCAATTCCCCAGGCATAAAGAGTGGGAATCAAAATGAAGAACCCAATCACGACGGCGTGCGCCACAAACTTATTTCCCAAGACTGTCTGGAGAAACAATGCGAGCAGCACCACCATGAGCAGTTGCGGCAAGTAAATCAGGTAAATCTCTTTTGCGTAGTGGCCTAGTTCGAACCGGAAATATCCACTCAGGGCCTGCGAAAGCACGCCACAGATCAGCACGACGGAGGCCAACACCGTCTCCACCAACGCCAGCGCCAAAAACTTGCTGACAAAGTCGGTCCAGTCGGGCAGCGGCAAAGAATCGTGGATCTGCTCGAAGCGCACATCGCGTTCCCTCCAGATGACTTCGCCCGCGTAAAGCGCCCCAATGATGTAAAGGAACAGTCCAGCCTGGCCCGAAACCAAAGACACCATCAGAAACGTTACGGGCCAGACTTCAACGCCATTGTTGTTTCCCGCGAAATGGCCGCTGATTAACACGAATACGATCATGATCAGCGTGATCGCCCAAAACGGAATTTCACGCACGACATTGAAAAACCGTATGCGGGTCATAGAGAAGAGCTGCCTGCATGTCGTCGAGATACCAAAATCCCGTGTGGCTCGCGGAAGCTCTGCTGCGAGACGCCGAGTCTCCTTCTTCGCGCTGTCTTCGTCCGCTCTCGCCTGCTCCGCTTTCTTTGTGGATCTCCGCGAGCCCAATACCTCGGCGGACATGGGGAAAAGCGCAAAGACAGCCAGCAGTGCGAGAGCGCCGACGCCCAGCCACACCAAGCGGTTATAGAGGAACACGCCCGTCCAATGCGGAAAAAGTGCGTTTCTTTCGACCACCGTCCAGTAGCGCGTCAGACTCTGCACCATGATAATTCCAAACGGATCAGCGATGGACGCCCACGCGCGCTCGAGCTTGTTAGCCGTGATCACCACAATCAGTTCGATGAGATAAAACGCGAAGAGCGCCACGCCTTGCAGATAGACCACAACGATGTTCCGCGTTAGCGCCGCGATACAAAAAAACAGGCTTCCCAGGAAAAAAATCTGCACGATTCCAATCGAAGCGTAGATTTTGAAATACATTCCAAAATCGTTTGGCGCGATCCGAAGCTTGTCCGTCCACGGCATTAGCGTGCCAAGAGCGGTGCCGAAGACGATTCCTGAAAAAACGAAGATGGCGGTCACCAAAGAACCTGCCCACCGCCCGCCAAGGTAGGCGAATTTGGAGATCGGCTTGGTGAAGATCAGCTGGTAGGTATCTCCGTGAAAATCGCGCAGGATTGCGGGGCCAAAGATCGCGGCGATCAATATCGAGCCGTACGCGGTCACAAGCGTGGTGATCAAGAGCACCGCGTAAGGGCCATTCAAGAGCACTTTCCCGCTCCCGGCGGGTCCGAAACCCTGAGCAGCCACGGAGAAGAACGGGAGAATCGCGGCAAGCAAAAAGAAAATATAGGTAGAGACACTCTTAAATCGAAGTTTCAGCTCGAACAAGAAGAAGTCCATGAACATTTGCGCCTCCCCTCTCAATTCGGCCGATGCTGCGACAGTTCGCGAAAATACACGTCTTCCAAATCGGCCTCCACGGGAAGGAATCCATCACTCAGCGACGTCTCCGAATACACGCGCACTTCGTTTAGTCCTCCGACACGATGCATCGAAATCAGCGGATATGCTTTCTCAATGGCCTCTCGTTCCGCGTCCGTCGGAACTACCTTGCTCCACACCCGCCCTTTTACCGCTTCGAGGGCCTGCGACGGGACGCCTTCCAGAATGAGTTCCCCGCTGCTGATAATCGCCATCCGCGAGCACAGCTCGCGAACGTCCGCGACGATGTGGGTGGACAAGATGACAACGACATTGCGTCCGATCGAACTCAGCAAATTGAGAAACCGGTTTCGCTCCGCCGGATCAAGTCCCGCCGTCGGCTCGTCCACGATAATCAGCTTCGGGTTCGCCAGAAGCGCCTGCGCAATTCCGAAGCGCTGTTTCATTCCGCCCGAATATCCGCCCAGGGCTTTCTTCCGCACTTCCCACAGGTTCGTCTGCTGCAGCAATCCCTCAACAATGTCCTTGCGCTCCCCGCCCTTGGTTATCCCCTTCATCACCGCCAGGTGGTTTAACATGTCTATCGCGGACATTTTCGGATAGACGCCGAATTCTTGCGGCAGATAGCCCAGTAATCGCCGGGTGGCGTCTTTGTCGGCGATCAAATCCAGCCCGTCGAGTGTGGCAGTGCCGGTATCCGGGTCGAGCAACGTGGCAAGGATCTTCATGAAAGTGGACTTGCCGGCTCCGTTGGGTCCGATGAGTCCGAACATGCCGGGCGGGATATCCAGCGAGACGCCGCGCAGGGCACGCACGCCCCCCGAATACGTTTTGGCGAGGTTTCGAATGGAAAGCACTGGGTTCGCTCCTTTTTGGCGCGCAGTCAGTAAAAGGTGTTGGCGATTGGTTAGACGCGGCAATTCTACTGACGATGGACTATACCCGAAAGACGCATTAATTCATCGCACCAATTCGTTTCATAAGGTTTAGAAAGTCCCAGTCCAAGTTGGCAGAGACTGAGAATGTGACGGGTGCCGAATCAAGGGCATCAAAAAAAGAGTAAGATAAAAAGCGCGCGGCCGCACCCATCGGCTATCACTTTGATTCATAAGGGATTGGCAGCGATCCCATTGCGGATAGGCATCGCACAGAGCCAGCCAGAAGCGGGTCAGAAATGAAGCGATTCGGGACAATTTGTCTGCCAGCTATCTGGACAGACGATATATCGTATTTGGTCGTACCGGCGTACCCAAACAATTGAGCCCGCGAATCTAAGAGAACAGAACCGGACGGAAGAACAGTTCTAAGTTACGTGGACGGGCGAACAGCCCTTTAGAGGAAGCTTCGAAACTCTATGTGGATTGTCCGATTAGCACTCGCGAGGCCTTACACCTTCGTGGTTCTGGCTCTCGTGATCATCCTGCTGACGCCAGTGGTGCTCCTGCGCACCCCGACGGACATCTTTCCGGAAATCAACATCCCTGTGATCAGCCTTATATGGAACTACGCAGGGCTTGAGCCTCAGGAGATGGAGCAGCGCATCACCAGCAACTCGGAGCGCGCCGTCACGACGCTGGTGAATGACGTCGAGCACATTGAGTCGCAATCTCTCAACGGCATTGCCATAGTCAAAATATATTTTCAGCCAACTGCGAATGTGCAAGTCGCGCTAGCTCAGACCGCCGCCATTGTCCAAACTATTTTGAGGCAACTTCCGCCTGGTACCACTCCTCCACTCGTTGCCATCTTTTCCGCGTCGACTGTTCCCGTCATTCAAATCGGATTGACCAGCGACAGCCTGAGCGAGCAACAACTCTTCGATTTCGGAAACAATTTCATTCGCACACAGCTTGCCACGGTGCAAGGCGCAGCTCTTCCCTTTCCCTACGGCGGAAAACAGCGTGTCATTTCCGTGGACATCGACTCCACTTCCCTTCAGTCCAAGGGGCTTTCTCCAGTGGATATCGTAAGCGCAGTCAATGCGCAGAACCTGATCCTGCCGACGGGAACTGTGAAACTCGGGTCGCTCGAGTATCTCGTCGAGATGAATGGGAGCCCGTTGACGGTAGAGGGTCTGAACGATCTGCCGGTCAAGACTGTTAATGGCGCCACGATTTATATGAAGGATGTCGCTCATATTCGCGATGGATTCACGCCCCAAACCAATATCGTCCGTGTGAACGGACAGCGCGGCGTTCTGATGGCCACTTACAAAACGGGCGGCGCTTCGACGCTCGATATCGTCGACCGCGTCAAGCAAGTGTTGCAGAACTATTCGTCCTCCTTGCCGGAAAGCCTCCGCGTCTCGACCTTTTTTGATCAATCCCTGTTCGTGCGAGCATCGATCCAAGGAGTATTGCGCGAGGCTCTCATCGCCGCTTGCCTTACGGCGGTGATGATTTTGGTGTTCCTCGGAAACTGGAAAAGCACGCTGATCATTGCCGTTTCCATTCCGCTCTCGATTCTCGTCAGCATTCTCATGCTCAGCGCCCTCGGAGAAACCATCAACATCATGACCCTGGGCGGTCTGGCACTGGCCGTCGGCATCCTGGTTGACGACGCCACCGTAGAAATCGAGAACATCAATCGCAACCTGGCCATGGGTAAGGAAACGGTCCAGGCGATTCTCGATGGCGCCCAGCAAATCGCCGTGCCGGCGTTCGTTTCCACGCTTTGCATTTGTATCGTCTTCCTTCCCATGTTTTTCCTTTCAGGCGTGGCGAAATACCTCTTCGTGCCGCTGGCTGAAGCGGTCAGTTTCGCCATGCTGGCTTCCTATGGCTGGTCCAGAACCATCGTCCCCACCATGGCGATGTACCTCCTGAGCGGCGCGGACGAATACAAGCCCGAAGAACATGTTGGTGAAAAACAGGGATTCTTCCGCCGCTATCAACAAAAATTCGAGCACGGCTTTGAAAGATTCCGCGAGGGTTATCGTCACGGGCTGGCTTCCGTCTTGGTGTGGCCGAAATTGTTTGGCGCCTGTTTTCTTGCTTTCTGCCTGCTCTCCGTCGCCCTCGTCGGCGTTCTGGGCAGGGATTTCTTCCCGAAGGTCGACGCCGGACAAATTCGTCTGCATTTCCGTGCGCGCACTGGCCTTCGTATCGAGGAAACCGCGCGCCTCGCCGATCAGGTGGACGCTGTCATTCGCGAAACCATCCCCCCCAAAGAATTGCAGACCGTTCTCGATAACATCGGCGTTCCCTACAGCGGCATCAATCTCAGCTATAGCAATTCCGGAACCTTTGGGACTTCCGACGCCGAAATTCTGGTGCAGTTGAAACAAGAGCGCGGCAAACCGACCAGCGCCTACATCAATGACCTTCGCGAAAAACTGCCACAAAGGTTTCCCGGCACGCAATTCTTCTTCCAGCCCGCGGACATCGTGACGCAAATTTTGAATTTTGGAACGCCGGCGCCAATCGACGTCGCGGTAACGGGAGCGAACCAGCGGGGTAACTATGTCGTTGCGGAAAAGCTCGCGAATGAGTTCCGGCATATCCCCGGGGCCGTCGACGTTCACGTGCAGCAAGCCCTAGACGAGCCGACTCTTCACATGGATGTGGATCGCACGCGTGCGCAATCCGTCGGTTTGCAGGCTAGGGATGTGGCCGGTAACCTTCTCGTTTCTTTGAGTTCCAGTTTTCAGACATCCCCGGCGTTCTGGCTGGATCCAAAGAACGGCGTGAGTTACAACGTCGCCGTGCAATCGCCTCAATATCGCGTAGACAGCTATCAGGCGCTGCAAAACACCCCGGTAACCGGGACAGGGCCCGGAGTTCGGCCGCAAATCATCGGGAATCTGGTGAACACCACGAACACCGCGAGACAGGCGGAGATTTCTCATTACAACGTGCAGCCCATGATCAACGTCTACGCCGCGGTGGACGGCCGGGATCTGGGCGCCGTCTCCGACGAAGTCCTGAAGCGGGTCGCCGCCGTAAAGAACGAGCTGCCGCGCGGAAGTCACATTGAAGTTCGCGGCCAGGTCCAAACGATGCGCTCCTCGTTCAAGGGCTTGGCGTACGGATTGGTGGGCGCGATTATCCTGGCCTATTTGCTGATCGTCGTGAACTTCCAGTCGTGGCTGGATCCTTTCATTATTATTACCGCGTTGCCCGGCGCCCTCGCGGGCATCTGCTGGATTTTGCTTCTGACGCACACGACTCTCAGCGTCCCTTCGCTCACCGGCGCGATCATGTGCATGGGCGTGGCCACCTCCAACAGTATTCTGATGGTCTCCTTCGCGCGCGAACAGATGAGCGAAGGAAAATCCGCGCGGGAAGCCGCACTGCAAGCT
>WNFP01001124.1_pt1 | contig 22545 bp, 20 predicted proteins | sample 5400201 | NCBI WGS metagenome assembly WNFP01 (sample SAMN13153355, study PRJNA577476) | soil metagenome | isolation source: 115 cm saprolite under Madrone tree | place: USA:California | collected 2016-06-14
ACTTCGCTGCCGCTGCCCATAAGGATCACATCGGGTTTTCCGCCGGGAGCTTCTGCAAGCACGTAAGCGCCCCTGGCAACTCCCGTGGCAGGAGCATATTTCGTTCGATCGAACGTGGGCATGGCCTGACGCGTCAGAACCAGCGTAGATGGTCCATGTGTGTGTTTCATTATCACCTTGTAGGCTTCCACGACTTCATTAGCATCGCCCGGGCGGAGAACCAGCATATTGGGCATCGCGCGCAAGGACGCCAGTTGCTCGATGGGTTGGTGCGTCGGCCCGTCTTCTCCCACGCCAATCGAATCGTGCGTGAAAATGTAAATTGCAGGAATTTCCATGAGGGCGCCGAGACGCATGCTGGGGCGCATGTAGTCGCTGAAATTGAAGAATGTCGCGCTGAACGCGCGCAGTTTCGAAAGCGTCATGCCATTTACGATCGCGCCCATGGCATGTTCCCGCACGCCGAAGTGGATGTTGCGCCCGCGAAACTGATTTGGATAGAAATCGCCAGCGCCTTCGAATGTCAAATTGGTCTTGTTGGATTTTGCCAGGTCCGCCGATCCACCTATCAGCCAAGGGATATTTTTCGGAGTGGCCATACCCTTTGGGTCAGCGGGGAAGCTTGGGAGATCTTTGTCCCAGCCGTCGGGTAGTTGGTGGGTCTCCATTCTGTTCAGTTGATCGGCTTGCTGCGGAAACTGTTTCTTGTACTCCTCGAATTTCGCCTTCCATGCCGCGCGGGCTTCGGCTCCGCGCTTCCCGATGCCGTTCTTAAACTGATCATAGACTCCATCGGGGACGAGAAATTTCGCCTCTTCCGGCCATCCATAATTTTTCTTTACGAGTTTGACTTCTGCTTCACCCAGCGGCTCGCCGTGCGCTTCGTAGGAATCTTGTTTGTGGGGCGATCCGTATCCGATGTGGCTGTCCACAACGATAAGTGTTGGCTGGTCTTTTGACTTGAGAAAGTTGTCGTAGCCGCCGGCCAGCATTTCCAAATTGTTCGCATCTGTGACTTGCGTGACGTTCCAGCCGTAGCCCTTGAAGCGCGTCATCACATCTTCGCTGAAGGACCACTCGGCCGGACCATCCAGCGTTACGCGGTTATTGTCGTAGATCCAGCAGAGGTTGGAGAGCTTCAGATGGCCCGCGAGCGAAGCGGCCTCGCTGGCTACGCCCTCCATCAAGTCACCATCCCCGCAGATGGCGTAGACATTGAAATTGAAAATGTCGAAGCCGGGGCGATTGAAATTCTCCGCCAGCCATTTACCGGCAATGGCCATTCCCACACTGTTTCCCGCGCCTTGTCCGAGCGGCCCGGTCGTCGTCTCCACTCCGGTCGTCAGGTGCGATTCAGGATGGCCGGGAGTGCGGCTGTCAATCTGCCGGAAGCGTTTGATTTCTTCCATCGGAACGGAAAGCTCACCGGTCACTTCGCCCTTGGCATTGACCGCCCGCACTCCAGCGAGATGCAGCGTCGCATAAAGCAGCATGGAGGCGTGGCCAGCCGATAAAACAAAGCGGTCGCGATTCGGCCAGAGCGGATCAGCGGGATCGTAGCGCAAGTATTTTTGCCACAGCTCGTAGACGACCGGCGCAAGGCCCATGGGCGCGCCCGGATGACCTGAATTCGCCTGCTGCACCGCGTCGATCGCCAGAGTTCGGATGGTATTGATGCTTAGCAGGTCGAGATCCAGCTGACTTTTCGGCTGACTCACATTCGCTCCTGTTGCGGGCAGGAGTGCGCCCGCAGCTCAAGGTCAGGATTTAGATGCACCACGCCACCGGACGGGTTATGGGATTTTACGCCAAAGCTCGGTGACCGAATGAAAATCGAGCTTGAGCATGATGTTGGCGCGATGGGTCTCCGCCGTTTTCACACTGATTCCCAGGAAGCCGGCAACTTCCTTATTGCTCTTACCTTCGGCGAGAAGCTGAAGGACTTCACGCTCCCGCGGAGTCAATCGGCTTCGCGAAGACGGGTTGAACGAGCCGTCCGAGCCTGCTGGGTTGCAGACGGACTCCGACACACGGGAAGACAAGTAAGGTTTGTGGCGGCGAAGAGCGTCAACAGCAGCCACCAAGTTACGATCCGCATCGTCCTTCAGGATATATCCGTGAGCCCCTGCTCCCAGAACCTCCTGGATGAGCAGTTCGGAGTCGTGCATGGTCAAAATGAGGATTTCCGTCTGTGGAGAGAGTTTACGAATTTGGCGGGTGGCCTCGACTCCGTTTAACAGGGGCATGCCGATGTCGAGCACGGCCACGTCGGGTTTCAGTTGGCCGGCCTTTTCCACGGCTTCGCGCCCATTGGCGGCTTCCGCGCAAACTTGCCAGCCCGTCTTGGACTCGAGGAGAGCACGGAGTCCCGTCCGCACGACTTGATGGTCGTCAGCTACGAGGATGCGAACCGGCATCGGATACCTCGGATCTTATTGGCATGGAAACCCGCACGGTGGTCCCCGACGAGCTGGATTCTATCTCTAATTTTCCGCCAAGTTGCGTCATTCGCTCACGCATGCCGAGGATGCCCACGCCCAAGCGGGCTCCCGTGCCGTTGCCGCGCTCGATGGCTTTCTTGTCCATCCCATGGCCATGATCAATGACTTCGAGGCTGACGGAAGCGGAATTACCGTGCAAATGAATTTTGGCCGTTTGCGCGCCAGAGTGCCGCTGAATATTTGTTAGGCTTTCCTGAACGATGCGGAATAGCGCTGTCTCCGATTCCTGCGGCAGACGCGCAAATCCGGGCTGAATCTCCAAATTCAATTCGATCCCGCTGCGCTCGCTGAATCCCTCGGCATACTCTTTGATTGCGGAAACCAGCCCCAGCTCATCCAGCAGGGGCGGGTGCAGCAGATAAGAGAGTGTTCGAATCTCCCGTGACATCTCCACAAGCACGCGCCTGGCCTCCGCAAGCGCATGGCGCGAGCGTTCGTCGACGGAGGTCAGAGACCGCGCAGCTTGCGCCAAATTCAAATTCACCGCGAGGACGCTTTGCGCCAGGCTGTCGTGGAGTTCCCGGCCGAGCCGCCGCCGCTCTTCGTCCTGAAGCTGCAGCAATCGCGTGGAAAGCTGGTGCAATGCCTCTTCCGCCTGTTTGCGCTCAGTAATATTGGTGAATGTGTTGATTACTGCTGAAACGGAGCCGTCCGGCGCAAATTGCGGCACCGCAGTTCCTAGTGTCCAAAGAACTTCGCTTGAGTCTTTGCGGCGCCAGCCCATCACTTCATTTTGAATAGACCGTCCCGTCTCAATCGCGCGGGGTCCGGGCCGGCTCAAGAAGGGGATCTCGGTACCGTCCTCGCGAATAGCAATAACGTCAAGTTGCGAAGAGTTTTTTCCCTTGGCTTCCTCAAGACTAATCCCGAACCATTGTTGTGCCACCTGATTTGCGAACTGAATTTTCGCATCCGGCCCAAGCAACACGACTCCAACGTGAAAATCTCGAACCAGAGTACGAAAACGCTCTTCGCTGGCGCGTAGCGCGTCTTCGCCTTGCCTCTTGGCGGTGACGTCCCGAACGATGGCCAGAGCGCAAGGTTTTCCGTCCAGCTCAATCAGCGTAGCGGAAAATTGCGCGATGCGTGCCTCGCCGGACTTCGTCACACAAATAAACTCCTCGTCACGCACTTCCGATTCCTTTTGGAGCTTGGCCATAACCTCCGCCCGGCGAGCAGGGTCCTTCCATAGGTTCATTTCCACCGGGGTTCTTCCAAGTGTCTCTTCGTGCGAGTATCCGGTGAGCCGCGTGAAGCTGTCATTCACTTCCAGAAAATGGCCTCCTGGGACCGCGCTGATTCCGACAGCGTCGGGGCTGGACCGGAAAGCGGTGAAGAACATGCGCTCCGAATGGCTCAAGGCCTGTTTCGTCAGAAAGAGGTCTTCCGCAATCCGGCGCTGCTTCTCATTGGTCAGCACAAGGCGTGTGGCGGAAAGAATGAAAGATGCCGTAACCGCTATCCACGCGATGGTAATCTGCTCCGCCGCGATGCGCCGACCCATGAAAAGAACCAGCAGCGGTATGAGAATCGGCAACGCCTGAGAAACGATGATGGTGCGAAAGCGCGACTCAACTGCAGGGCGAAGGGGCTCTTCGGGGCAATTCCACGTAGCGGCGATAAAAGCGGCAAACAAATAAGGCGCGCACCAGATGACGTCCGTCCATGTCGCCCCGGTGCGAGATGTAAAGGGAGCGACAAGAAAGACGCTTTCAGAAGCGCAAGCCACGAGAAAAAGGCCAGCCATTCTTCCGAAAAAACTGCGAATCGAGCGCTCAAATACTGTCGCCGCACGGATCAGAAAGCCCACTGCAAGCGCCACATCGCGAAACAACTGCAGACGAATAAGCCTGAGGACCATCTGCTGGCCTTCGGCTTCCCAACGGGAGGAGACATAGAAAAAATACAGATAGGCGGTGAGGGCCACGACACCGACCTGGGCAAAGTCCAACACCAACTGCCAATCGATTGTGCCCGGTTCTCTCGTTGGCCGGGGCAGCAGCATCGTGACTGTGGGCGTTACCCAGAGTATGAAAAGGATGTCTGAGGGCCAGGGAGTCAACGATGGCGCGTGAACAAAACACTGATAGTAGGTTTCCAGCGCCTGCGCGGCACAGCCCAGGAAGAGAGCCGAAGCTAGAAGCATCCAGAGTTGGCGCAGATAGCCTAAGGAACGCCTGGCCACGTAAAGCGAACAAAAAGCCGCCCAAAGGATGATTGCGGTTTGCAACAGATCCGAGAACAGAAGACTTGTCGCTGGTTGAGGGACCTCTTTGATTACAACAACAAGAAGCGCGGTCAGCAGACCGGCGACTGTCAGGGCGAGCCAGGAGAACTTGCCAGAGGGATGCAAGAGAGACCCCGCGAACTAGCTTCAGTCTAAGTCGAGTCAACCTTGTAAACAATCGCCTCGGATGCATTTAACACTATCAGGAAACACTCCGAAGCTTAGGATTCACGCGGACTTTCCTTCACAAAGTGTACGCCGATATGGCTGCCGCGCGGATTTCGCTGGTTAACATACTCGCGATCCCGTCATCGGAGCAGTGGGAAGCTTTGCGCAGTCGCCATGACAGCAGCCCAAGAGCCTATATTTTTCCCTTAGTAGCAATCCCTTATGCAGTGAGCGGCGGGGCGTCTCCAAATAGGGGACGGCGTGGGCCGTATGCTCATTTGTGTGCATGCTGATCGTCTTGAGGGTTGCGTGGCGTAGTGAATTGGAGGGGCAACAATGAAGAAAGCAACGTTGGCGGTATTGCTGCTAGGTGCTGCACTCAGTCTCCAAGCGAAAGACCCACCGGCCTATGAAAAAGGCGTATTGGCGCAAATGGACTCTTCGTCTTGCGGCTACGCCGAAAAAGACGGCAAGACGATTGCCGGCCAAATTTTTGGGACCGACGGCCAGCACAAGAACACCAAAGTAGTCCTGTGCCAGGAATACGTGCTGCAGACGGAACGAGTCACGTACCGCATTAGGCCGAAAGACGACAAGCACCCTGTCCTTTTGCCGGTCGGAGAAACCGCTCAATTCCGGATTCACAAGGACAAGTTGCTGCTTCGAGTCCCCGAAGCTGACGGCAAGGAACGCGAATACTTCGTTCTTTCAATGACTCCTCGATCGGATGCTGCGGCATCCAGCAAGCTGGCGGCCCGCGGAGAAACTCGCTAATCTCCGAAACCGAAGCTCGGGCCAATAGCAGATGATGTGTCCTCGATAAACTAGCAGCGTTGCCCAAGGATGAGGGGTTGCAGGAATTTTCCTTGAGTTTCCTGCAATCCCCATTTGGAACCAGCCTGAACTAGATACGCTTCCTTCCGATCCGACTAATTTCGCCCCAGTATTACTAGACTGCAATTTAACGCTCGCTCCCCGCTACGCGCGAGAATTACCTTTGATGAATGGGCTACTAGGTTTGTCTTGTCCATCCCCCATTCCTGCCGCAACATGAATCGAAGCGGGAGGACGGGCGAAAACAGGCCCAGCGCATGGCACCAGTACTTGAGATCCAGGATCTGCACGTTTCCTATCAATCGCGCGAGGGCGCGCTATACCCTGCTTTGACCGGAATCAGTCTTGGCTTGATGCCGGGTGAGATCATGGGTGTCCTGGGCGAATCCGGATCCGGCAAAAGCACGCTCGCTGGATCGCTGGTACGACTTCTTCCCGCGAACGGCAATATCACGCGCGGAGCTGTTCATTTTGAAGGGAAAGATCTTCTCCGAGCCAAGCCCCGTGAATTGCAGCAAATCCGTGGTGCGCGAATTTCGTTGATTTTTCAGGAACCATCTCTTGCCCTCCATCCGACCATGCGCGCCGGTGAGCAGGTTCGCCAGGTGTTAACCGCGCACGGGTCTCCAGGAAGAAGCGCCCTTAACGATCGAGTACATGAAATTCTCGCACTGCTCTTTTTCGAGGAGGCGGACCGCATTTCGCGTTCTTATCCACACCAGTTGAGCGGAGGGCAACGGCAGCGTGTGCTTATCGCGCAGGCGATTGCCTGCGGCCCTTCCGTTGTGATTGCCGACGAACCGACGGCGTCGCTCGACTCCGCGACACAAATGGAAATCCTCAGTGTGTTTCGAACGCTCCGGGAAAAATTGGGTCTCGCGATGATCTTCATCACGCACAACCCCGCGTTGCTCTCCGGTTTTGCCGATCGTGTCCTGGTCCTCTATGCCGGCCAGATTGCCGAATGTGGTCCGGCTGAAGCTGTGCTCGCTTCACGCCGGCATCCTTACACCAAGGCTCTCTTCCAGTCCATTCCGGAGGTTTCCGAAAAGCGCGGAAATAGTCGTAAGTCAAAACTCCCGGTAATTCTTGGCGACTCGGCACGTTCGTCATTGCCCGCGCGCGGTTGTCCCTTCGAGCCAAGGTGCCCGGAAAAAATGGACATCTGCAGAGAGCGTGAGCCTGCAACGGTGGACCTGAGTCCGTCACACACGGTTTGTTGTTTCAAGTATGAAAGTGAAAGCGTCTGACGGCGGCCCGAAAAATGAAGCCACTCTTGAAGGTCGAAAGCCTTGTGAAGCACTATGTGAGGAGGAGTCTAGTTGGCGCTCGTGAAGAGTTGCTGGCTTTGGATGGCGTGTCTTTCACAATTCTCCCAGGGACCACGTTTGCGGTTGTCGGGGAATCAGGATCGGGCAAGAGTACGCTTGCGGCATGTCTCGCCTGTCTGGAATTCCCCACTTCCGGAGACATTTGGTTTGAAGGGATAAACATCGCCAAGGGTGGAGAGAATGTTCGCCGTCAAGTTCACCCGCAAATCCAGCTCATATTTCAAGACCCCGCAAGCTCTTTGAACCCAAGATGGAGTGTGCTCGACATACTCATCGAGCCGTTGATTCTGCAACGCAAATTCAGTCACAAAGAAATGAATCTGCGCGCCAGTTCTTTGCTGGAACGAGTTGGTCTTTCGCCACGCATGGCGGCGCGGCTTCCCGCTGAGCTGAGCGGCGGGCAGCGCCAGAGGTTGGCCATCGCTAGAGCGTTGGCGTTGGAGCCGAAGCTCTTGATTTTGGACGAGGCTCTGTCGGCCCTTGATTGTTCCGTGCAGGCGCAGATCGCCAATCTCCTGATGGATCTGCAGAGCTCTCTGGGAATGACGTATTTGTTCATTACACATGACTTAGCCATGGCCGCTCACCTGGCCGATGAGATTGCCGTCATGAACCGCGGCCGGATCGTTGAACAAGGCCCTGCGGAAGCTATCTTGAAGCAGCCCGAGCATGATATTACTCGCCAACTGCTGGCGGCTGTGCCCAAATTCACTCGTGCCGCGCCGTCTGCTCCGGAGCGATGATGCGCTACCTGCTGCGCAGGCTCGGCCACGCTTTGTTCTTGCTGGCCGGTGTTTCCATGCTCGCCTTCCTCTTCACGTCATTGGCTCCAGGAACCTACTTCGATGAAATGCGATTGAACCCACAGATTGCTCCGGAGACGGTGGCGGCGCTGCGTGCCCAGTACGGTGTCGACAAGCCTCTTCCCGTTCGCTATCTATCCTGGCTGAATTCCGTGCTTCACGGCGAGATGGGATTCTCCTTCGCCTATAACAGCCCCGTGGCGCCACTATTGCTGGTGCGGGCACGGAACACGCTGGTCCTGACAATTACATCCACGTTGCTCGCCTGGGCAATCGCTCTACCGCTTGGGATATGGAGCGCTGAGCGTCTCGGGCGACTGCCGGACCGCCTGCTCTCTTGGGGAACCGCTATACTCTTGGTAATCCCCGACCTGGCGCTTGCGCTGGGACTCCTGGTCTTTGCCGTGCGAACCGGATGGTTTCCGACGGGAGGCATGGCTTCCGTTGGTTTTGAAACTCTTTCGTCGCTCAATAGGCTGCGCGATCTGGTGTTACACATGATTCTGCCCGTAACGGCACTTGTGCTCTCTTCTCTGCCGCTGCTCATTCGTCACGTGCGTGCAGCCATGGCGGACGTCCTCAACGCTCCGTTCCTGCTAGCCGCAGTGGGGCATGGCATCCCGAGACGCACTCTTCTATATCGATACGCACTTCCAGCCGCGGCAAATCCCGTTATATCCCTGTTTGGTTTCAGCATCGGTGTATTGCTGAGCGGATCGCTGCTCATCGAAGTCGTGATGAGCTGGCCGGGACTCGGGCCGCTGTTATTGGAGTCCATTCTGGCGCGCGATCTGTACGTAGTGGTCGGAGGAGTCCTGTTCTCGACGCTTTTCCTTGTCGGAGGGAATTTCCTGGCGGACTTGCTTCTTTACTGGGCTGATCCCCGAATCCGGACAGAAGGCAGCACGCAATGAAAGCGCGCCGCACCATCGTGAAATGGCTCATCACCCTCGCTGTTCTGCACGGAATTGTGCTGTGTGCAGGTTTCTTCGCGCCCTACGATCCCGGCGAACAGGATCGCAAGAGTCCGTATCTGCCGCCCATGCGGCTCCACTTGCTGGATTCAAACGGCCATGTCCACGCGCGGCCTTTTGTGTATTCGTTGAAACTGCGTGAAGGCTCGTTCGAACCATATGAGGAAGACACGGCGGAGCTTCATCCCCTGAAGTTGTTTCTGAGAGGGAGTCATTACCGATTGCTGGGATTCCTGCCCGGCCAAACGCACTTTTTTGGCGCCGAGAATGCGCGGATCTATCTTCTCGGCACCGATGCTTACGGACGCGACCAGCTTTCAAGGCTCCTCTTTGGCGGCCAGGTGTCGCTGCTCGCGGGCCTTTTAGGCGCGGGAATCACATTGATCGTTGGCTTGTGCATCGGCGCCGTCGCGGGCTATTACGGCGGTTGGACCGATAGCCTGCTTATGCGTCTCGCCGAGCTCTTCTTGGCGTTGCCGTGGCTGTACTTGCTCTTCGCAATTCGCGCTTTTTTGCCGCTGGCGGTTAGCCCGCTCAAAGCCTTCTTCTTGATCATCGCAGTCATCGGACTGGTGGGCTGGGCCCGCCCCGCGCGGCTCGTTCGTGGCGTGGTCCTTAGCGCCAAGGAACGGGACTTCGTCCGCGCTGCACGGGGGTTCGGAGCAACTAGCGGATACTTGCTCCGGCGCCACATTCTGCCGGAAACTTCCAGTGTGCTTTTGACACAGGCGGCGATTTTGATACCACAATTTGTGTTGGCCGAGATGACCCTCTCGTTTCTCGGCCTGGGGGTCCCCGAACCGGCGGCAAGCTGGGGCAACCTTCTCTCCAGCCTGCAGCAGTACAGTGTCTTGGTCTCCTATTGGTGGATGTACTTACCCGCTTTGGCGATGGCGCCGTTCTTCCTGGGATACTTGGGGTTGGCGAGCTCGTTGCAAGAGCGAGGAGAGGCGTACAAAATAGAGACGCGCAGCCTAGGGAATCTGACGTGAAAAATAGACGAGCAATCTCCTATTCCCGCAAGATTCTTTCGAGTTTGCTCCTTTTGTTCTTGCCCCTTCCCAGCCACATTGCTGCCGCTTTTCCCCAACAGAAAAGTGCGAAAGAGGAATTGCTCGTACTCCCGGGAGAAGTGGGCCGTTCAGGGGGGCGCCTCGTCGTCTCCCTCCGCGGCGAACCAAAGACGCTGAATCCTTTGATTGCAGCCGATGCGCGATCCCGCGAGGTCATTGGCGTCATGCAGGCGGACCTCATCCATATCAACCGCGCGACGCAATTGACGGAACCTGCGCTTGCCAAGTCCTGGAAGATTTCTCCTGACGGTCTCGCCTACACACTCGTACTGCGCCAGGGATTGAAATTCTCGGACGGGCAGCCGCTGGACGCGGATGACGTGCTTTTCACTTTCCGTACCTATCTCGACGAAAACGTGCACGCTCCGCAGCGCGATCTCTTGATTGTTGGCGGAAAACCGATAAGCGTGCGCAAGGTAGACGCGTATACCGTCGTCTTTCAGTTGGCGAAGACTTACGGCGTGGGCGAAAGGCTGTTCGATGGCTTGGCGATCCTTCCCCGGCATCTCCTGGAAAAACCCTACCAGGAAGGGAAGCTTGGGCAGATTGGGTCATTGGCCACGGCCGCGGATCAATGGACGGGGCTCGGCCCATTCCGGCTGAAGGAATATGTCGCGGGGCAACGATTAGTACTGCAGCGCAATCCTTACTATTGGAAATCGGACATCAAAGGCAAGCGACTGCCTTACGTGGATGAACTCGTATTTCTGTTTGTACCACACGCTGATGCACAGGTCCTGAAGTTCCAATCGGGCGAAACCGATATGATCAGCCAGTTGGGCGCGGAAAATTTCTCCGTATTATCGCGCCAGCAGCGCGGTTACACGATGACGGACGCCGGACCGGGCCTCGAGTACAACTTCCTTTTTTTCAATCTGAACGACGCTGGCGAAAAAACATCGCCGGAGCTACAGCGGAAGCAAAAATGGTTCCGCGAAGTGAAGTTCCGGCAAGCGGTTTCAGCCGCGGTGGACCGGGAAGCCATCGTTCGGCTCGTTTACCAGGGGCGCGGCGCAGCCCTGTGGGGCTTGGTCGCACCGGGCAATCGCCGATGGGGAAATGAAAAACTCCCCCATCCCGCGCGGTCGCTCGATCGTGCACGCACTCTGCTCAAGGATGGTGGTTTTTCCTCGAGCACTGGTCCCAACGGAGAATCAACGCTCTTGGACTCCGACGGGAAGCCAGTGGAGTTCTCCATCCTCACCAGTTCTTCGAACGCAGACCGCGCAAAGATGGCGGCGCTCATCCAGGACGACTTGAAGCAGCTCGGGATGCGCGTCCAAGTTGTGCCGCTCGAGTCTCGCTCTCTCCTCGATCGCGTCACCCAGAGCAGGGACTACGATGCCTGTATCATGGGGATAGCCAGCTATGATGCGGACCCGAATTCCGATATCAGCGTCTGGCTATCGAGCGGCGGATTACACTTGTGGAATCCCTCGCAGGCGCATCCCGCCACACCATGGGAAGCGGAAATCGATCGGCTGATCGAAGAACAGATGTCCGCGAGTACCTTCGAAAAGCGGAAGAAACTGTATGACCGCGCGCAAGAGGTTCTCGCCGAGAATCAGCCCATGATTTTTCTGGCGAGCCCGGACATTCTTGCCGGCGCCAAGAATTCCGTTGGCAATTTCCATCCCGCCGTTCTGGAACCCTATGTCCTCTGGAATGTGGAGCAGCTCTATCTCAAAAATGGGACGGGGAATGCCACGCGATGAGCCCCGCGTTGACTAAGGCCGGCAAGAAGCCGCCAGCCGCGTGGAATGATACGCGGCTCGTCAAAGCCTGTCTCGCAGGCAGTGAAGAGGCGTGGTCGTTGCTCATCGATAAGTACAAGGCGCTTATTTTTTCGATCCCCGTAAAATACGGCCTGTCGCAGCAGGAAGCAGCGGATGTTTTTCAGGCGACCTGTACGGAACTTCTCGTGCGGCTGCCCGAATTGCGAGAGCCGCGCGCGTTGCCCAAATGGCTGATGCAGGTGGCCCACCACGAAAGTTACCGCTGGAAGCGTCACAACCAGCGCGTAGTGAGCCGCGACGGGGAGAATGACTTTCCGGAGCCGGCCACGCCTCCCATCGCCGAAAATATCGTTCAGCAGACGCAGGAAGAACAGATGTTGCGAGAGGCCATGGCATTGCTGACGCCGCAGTGCCGCCGGCTGGTGGAGTTGTTGTTCTTTGAAACTCCCTCGCGGCCTTATGCGGAAGTCGCAGCCGAACTCGGCCTTGCCGTAGGCTCCATCGGATTTACTCGCCAGAAATGCCTCGAGCGTTTGCGCCGGCAACTCGAGGATATGGGATTCCTCTGATGCCCGCGACGCTCAAGAAAAAATCAATCGACATGCTGATCGCCGAGCTGGGGCAATTATCGAGCGAACCGGCCCGCCGCAAGTTTCTTGCGGAACACAAGATCTTGATCCGCCAGAAAACTGTCGAGGAGTTAGCGCAATTGGTCTGGCAGAAAGTCCGCGTGAGCACGCAAGAAGCATTTCACTTGGCTGAGGCCGCCGTGCACATCGCCAAGCGCTTGCGTGGCAAAGAAGCTTTGGCGCTTGCCTTGCGCGCAAAAGCCAACGCCTTGTATTCCTCGGGCGATAATCGCGCCGCCATCGAGCACCATCAACAGTCTTTTCGCCTTTACGAATCGTTGGGCAATTGGAACGAAGCTGCGATAACTCTGAGCAGCTCGATCCAGCCGATGATTCTCGCTGGTCAGTACGACATGGCGTTTCAAGCCGCGGAACGCGCCCGGGAGATATTTTCGCGCCTGAATGACCCTCGGCGGCTGGCCCGTTTGGAAATCAACGTTGGCAATATCTATCACCGCCAGGATCGGTTCGAGGAATCGATCGCGCACTATGAGCGCGCTTACACGCAACTGATGCCCTACAAGGACACCGAAGGGATTGCCGTCGTCCTCAGCAACATGGCCGTCTGCTTGATCAGTCTGAATGATTTTCCGCGCGCTCTTGCCACCTATCAGGGGGCTCGCTTCTTCTGCCAACAGAACAAGATGCCCCTTCTCGTGGCGCAGGCGGATTACAACATCGCTTATCTCTATTACCTCCGCGGCGAGTACAGCCGTGCCATCGAGGCCCTCTATGCTGCTCGGCGCGCCTGCGAAGCCACCGGTGATGCTTATCACTTTGCGCTGTGCCATTTGGATCTCTCCGACATCTACCTGGAACTCAATCTGAGTGAAGAAGCCCGGGAAATCGCCCATGAAGGATTCCTCCGGTTCGAAAAGCTCGGGATGGGCTATGAGGCTGCCAAGACCCTCGCAAACGAAGCCACGGCTTATGGCCAGCAGGGGAAGACGGTCCAGGCTCTGGAGCGCTTTGCCAAAGCGCGGGAGATTTTTGAACGAGAAAAAAACCTCGTTTGGCCTTGGCTCATCGACTTGTATCAGGCCTTGTTGCTTTTCCACGAAGGCCGGTACTTTGAGGCCCGGCGTCTCTGCATTGCGGCCGCTGCTTTCTTCGATCGATCAGCACTCTCGGGGAAAGCTGTCCTCGCGCATCTGCTGCTCGCGCGCATTGCTCTCCAAGTGGGAGATTCTGCCCCAGCGCAAAAGGAGACAGACGAGTCCCTCGCTCGGCTGAAACGCCTTCAGGCGCCGGTTCTTGCCTTCCAGGCTCACTTGCTCGCGGGACAGATTGCTCAGGCTCGCAACGAGCGCATTGCGGCGCACCAGGCGTACCTGGAAGCCAGGAAAGCGCTAGAAGCCTTGCGCAGCCGATTGCAAGGCGAAGAGCTGAAAATTTCCTTTGTCAAAAACAGGATGCAGGTCTACGAAGCCCTCGTGGATTTATATATTTCCGGAGATGGGACCGACACCTCTCCGGAAGAAGCGTTTGCTTGCATGGAAGCCGCCAAATCCCGCAGTATGATTGAATTGATATTTCAGAGCGGCCAGAGTCTTCCGCTAGGCGAGACGGGCCAGAGCGATCTTGTCCGCAGAATCAGGGATCTTCGCGAAGAACTCAACTGGTATTACCACCGCATCGAGCTTGAACAACTGCGTCCCGAGGACCAATCCCACCAAAGGCTCGAAACCCTCCAGGAAAAAGCCCAATCGCACGAGAAGGAGCTCCTGCGGACTCTGCGCGAACTCCCGGCACACGAGCGCGAAAACGCAACGCTGGAAGCGCCCGCGGATTTTTCTCTCACCAAGCTGCAGGCCAATCTTCCCGCCGACGCCACTCTTGTTGAATATTTTGTGGCCGGGGACCGCCTCGTGGCCGCCGTCATCACACGCGAAAAAATACAAATTCTCCCCGTGACCGTGCTCTCCAGGGCCGCTCACTTTCTGCAATTGCTGCGATTTCAACTCTCCAAGTTTCGCATGGGCAGCGAATACATCCGGCGATTTGAGGAACCCCTCTTGCGTGCCGCGCAAAGCCATCTGGAATCTCTCTATGACGAACTCATCGCGCCTCTCCGCCCATTCCTCCAAGGGAAGCACCTAATTTTTGTCCCGCATGGTCCTCTCCATTTCTTGCCATTCCACGCCTTGCGCAACGGGGAGGGGTATCTCTGCGATGCTTTCACCATTTCCTACGCCCCCAGCGCGACGGTTTTTTCCTGGTGCCAGGAGAAACCCACCAGCAAGAACACGAGTTCTCTCGTTTTTGGAATCCCGGACGTGCGGGCGCCGCAAATCCTGCAGGAAGCTCAATCCGTGGCGGCGCTGCTTCCGCAGTCGACGCTCCACGTGGGCGACCACGCCACTTCCTCCTTGCTCCGCGAACTGGGTCCTCGTAGCGGGCTCCTTCATCTCGCAACGCACGGCATCTATCGTCAGGACAACCCCATGTTTTCCGGCATTCGGCTGGGCGACGGATATCTGAATCTGTATGACCTCTACCAGATGCGCCTGGACGCCAGACTTGTGGCCCTGAGCGGCTGTGCCACCGGAATGAATTTTGTTGCTGCCGGTGATGAATTGCTTGGGCTGCAGCGCGGTCTATTCTGTGCCGGGGCCACGACACTGTTGCTTTCTTTGTGGGATGTTCACGACCAAAGCACCGCGCACTTGATGCAGCACTTTTATCGTGAATACATTCGAACCGGTGACATGCCGGGCGCGCTCCAACACGCGATGCGGGAAGTTCGACGTCAGGCTCCACACCCATACTTCTGGGCGCCCTTCGTTCTCGTTGGAAAACTTACTGATTCCAGAAGACTTAGCTAATTTTTCCACACTCTATATTTTTGAGACCCCCGTCTTCCCTTATGCCATGAGGGTGATTCATCGTCCCGGTACTGGGGAGTGCTGGAGGCGCAGAAAGGAATCTGGGGGGAAGACAATGGAACATTTTACGACCGAATTGTGGATCGATTTCGTGAATCAGGCTGTTGACAGCCGCAAGAACCAGTTGATGGCGCAACACCTGAAGCAAGGCTGCAAACGCTGTGAGGAAACAGTTTCGTTGTGGCAGAGAGTTCGGCAATCGGCGGCCTCGGAAGCGAATTACCGGCCTTCTGAGGACGTCGTCAGAGTGGCCAAGGCGACCTTTGCAGGTGCCGGGCTGGCGGGTCCAAGAAAGGGAACAGGCAGCCGCATCAAGGTTCTTTTCGACAGTTTTCTGCAGCCGGTTGTCGAAGGAGCTCGATCTGCGGCCACTGCCACAAGGCAAATGCTCTATCGCGCGGACCCGTTTCAGATTGACATTCAGGTGGAGGCCAAACCTGAGGGGAACCGCATCGTGGTCACTGGCCAGCTCTTGAACTTGAGCAGCCCTGCAATCATTGGCGAGGGCGCCCGCATCGTTCTTTCCAACATGCGGGGACACGTCGTGCACGCGGTTACCAATCAATTTGGCGAGTTTAGTGGAGAGATTGAAAACAGCGGAGACCTGCAGATGACGTTCGCCAGCCCCGGCACGCAGCCAATCGTGATTTCGCTCCGGGATGCGCTCGGCACTCTGCCTGAGGGCGAGCAATGAGCGGCAATCGACTCACGCAGTTGCCGCACATTGCAGCCTTGGTACGAAGGTACCAATGCCGCTGGGAATTTTGTTTAGACAGGAAGGCGCACTCGTACTATTGGCGCGGAAAGTCTGCCCAGCAAGACTAGAGAGGCACATCGACCGCGCCCGTACCGAGTACTTCATTAGGAGAGCCCCACAAGGGTAGAAACTATGAAACGCATCACCATCATTGTCGCGATGATCGTCCTCATGCTCGGTGCTGCAAATCCCGCTGCAGCGCAAAACCGTTACATCGTGCGTACCACAGGCGGCCTGTCCTCTGTCCTGAATCTGTGCAATCTCCTCGGATGTCAAGTCCAAGGTGGCTTGGACGGCCCGGTCGGCCAGAATTTTCTCGTGACCTCGTCCAACAACATTCTCGTGAATATCGTCAATGGAGCCGTGAACCTCGTCGAATCCTTGTTGGGAATTGTGAGCATTGAGGCCGACCGTCTCATGCCCATCCCTCAACCATCACTCAGCAGCATTCCCTCCGGTCTCTACGACACTGCCCCTGTGAATTACTACGGCGCCACCGTTTGGCACGGCTATGCGGCTCAGCCCGCGGCCCAGATCATCCGGCTCCAGGACGCTCAGAACGGGTTTCGGATCAGCGGTACGGGCGTCGTCGCCGTGATTGACACCGGCGTTGACGTAAATCATCCCGTGCTCCAAGCGGTTCTCCTTCCCGGATATGACTTTACAAGGAACCAGCCAGGCGCCTCGGAATGGCTCGACGTATCCGGTCTGCCAAGTGGCAACTCCCAGGGCCAGCAACAACCAGCTTTCGTACAGCAGTCCACCGCCGCCGTTCTTGACCAGTCCACCGCCGCAGTCCTCGATGGCGGACCGTACTCCGCATTTGGCCACGGTACGATGACGACTGGACTTGTCCACTTGGTAGCGCCGAAGGCTCAGATCCTTCCGCTCAAGGCCTTCTCATCGAACGGCACCGGCTATCTTTCCAATATCGTCGCCGCCCTCTACTACGCCGTTCAGCACCATGCGAACGTCGTTAACATGAGTTTTGATCTCACGTCTTCTTCGCCGTCGCTCACCCAGGCGGCCTCCTACGCCAACAAGGCCGGCGTCGTTCTCGTCGCTGCCGCCGGAAACGAAAGCACCAGCTCGCCGGTTTATCCCGCGGCCCTGAACAGCTACGTCGTCGGCATTGCCTCTACGACCAACTGGGACAGCCGCTCCTCCTTTTCAAATTTTGGCTCAACCGATGTCTGGATCGCCGCGCCTGGAGAGAACATCATTAGCACTTTCCCTGGCGGGACATATGGTAGTGCTTCTGGCACGTCGTTTAGTTCGCCGATCACTGCCGGCACGGTCGCTCTGATGCTCAGTGCAAAGTCGTCATCCTTAAATCAGAGCCAGGCATCCAGTGCGCTGTCCCATGCGATCAAGCTCACGCCGGATCTCAATCGTGGACGCCTCGACGTCTATCAGGCCGTCTCCGCTTGGGTAAATAACTCCGGCTCAACATCCGGCTCTGGCTCTTGCTTCTTGTTTTGCCTGTAGCTGCAATGTCGAATAACCAGATTCCGGCGCCCATCGAGGGTTCCCCGGTTCTCGGGGCGCTGGAGTCTCTTCGCATCAAGCAACTCGAAGAACAGTCTGCCGCCCTCCGCAATTCCGTCATCTGCGCCTTCAACCAGCTCCTCGACTTGAAAGATCTCAACACCGGCGTCCACAGCACCCGGCTGGCGGAATGGGGCATGCGCGTCGGGCAGGAACTCGGCCTGGAAGAAGCTGAGCTTCAGAATCTTGAAGTCGCCGCGCTTCTCCACGACATCGGTAAAGTAGGCATCCCGGATTCCATCCTTCGCAAACCCGGGCGTCTCGACCCGGAAGAATATGCCCTCATGAAGAAGCACTCGGAGTACGGCTGGGCCGTGTTGCGAATGCTTCCGGGCTTCGAGCGCGCGGCGCTCGATATTCTCCATCATCACGAATCTTTCGACGGCAAGGGCTACCCCGCCGGACTCAAAGGCGCTGAAATTCCCGTTGTTTCCCGCATCGTCTGCGTCATCGATGCCTTCGATGCTATGGTTTCTTCCCGCCCCTACCGCAAGGGCCTGCCGTTTGAAGAGGCCGTGCGCCGCCTTAACGAGTCGAGTGGCACTCAGTTTGATCCCGTGGTCGTCAAGTCCTTCCTTTCCTTCGCCGAAGCAGAAATGTCTCCTGTCTTCGAAGCCGCCGGCACCTCCGTCTCATCGGCTCTATAAGCGCATTGCCCAGGTATCCATCGAAAGTAGTCGAGTTGATTGGATTATTGCTCTCCGTTTGTAGGGGCGCAGCATGCTGCGCCCCTACTTCACAAGGCTGTTCCGAACCAGAGATATCTTGTCGAAAACTGACAGGCACTCGTCCCCGCCCCGCCCTCGCTGATTTGAATTGAGCCCTTTCTTCTCCCATGCTACTTTTTCTTATCTGCCCTGCCCGGGTGGCGGAATGGCAGACGCTGAGGACTTAAAATCCCGGCAAGTGGTTTAGCAGCACGCTGCACCAAAATGCAGCACAGCGAAAATCGCTTGATTCTACGGCCTGTTTCTTACCAGCGACCGTGCACGACTCCGCACTGTGGCGAAGGGAAACGAAAAGCCAACCGACACCAGAACCGACACCACTGCCACGTGCAAAGAGATGAGGGATCAACTCGTACCCGACGATGCCGCGAGAATTGCCCTTCCTCGCGCACAGGGGCGATTCTGGCGCACGATCTGTAGCGAGAAAGGTGGAAGAGTAAGGGAATGGCGCAGCGCGCGCTTCACAGCTTACCCAAAAACCCCGCTGACAGCGCGTCTTGTAAGTCCCTGCGCTGTAGCGGCTGATTAGGACAATTCCCGCTGCCCACAATCAGATGTTTTGAAGCGACGCTCAACGATGAGTCTTACTCTGCTTTGCGAACGAGTTCACTGAGTCTTACGCCCAAAGCACACGCCAGGGCGTGGGCAATCTCGATTCCCACGCTGACTTTGCCGAGTTCGATGGAGCTAATGTACGTCCGGTGAACGTTCGCCCGCTCTGCAAAGTCCTCTTGCGATAGTCCCATTCTCTCCCGCTCTTGGCGGATGGCCTGCCCAAACGTGAGCCGGGAGAATCTGGTTGTTTCGGCACACCCCGCTTCTATTATCTTGAACACGATCAATCGACAGACGACCCTCTGCAAAGGCGTAGGAATGCGCAGCACGCCGCACCTTGATGCGCCCGCCTCACCGGAGTAGGATTCGAGACATCGTTGGATGTCGCAGGACCTTTCCAGCCCATCCCCGAGGTACACCGCAAGGAGGTCCCGCCATGCCCGTCATCAAAGAATTTACCGTGTTAACGGAGGACCGTCCTAGCATCTTTGGAAAACTCTGCCGGGCGCTCGCCGACCACCGAGTGAACATTCTCGCGCTTCAATCCTTTCCGATCGGAGGGAAGAGCGTAACTCGATTCATCGTGGACAATCCCACTACGGCCAAGGCCGTGCTGGACAGCGAGAGGCTGACATACGTAGAGGCAGAAATCGTCCAGGCCAAGATTGCGCACCGGCCGGGCGAGATCGCGCGCGTAGCATCCCGCCTAGGAGAGGCCAACATCAATATCAACTACGCATATTGCGGCTTGGAACCCGGAACGAATGCGCCTCTGATCTTCTTCGGCGTCGTGGAAGTCGACGAGGCGGCCCTAATTCTTGAGCAGGCCGCCGCTGCCAGCGCTACGCCCTAACATAAAATTGCGGTTTACTCCGCACCCAAGAAGAAGGAGAGGAGTCAAGCGCGGGGTTTGCCTTCTCTTCTTCTTCATCTGTTCGACGAGCCAAGAGTCCATGAATCGCCGTACGACAGCCTAGAGAAAAAATCCGTGGTCGCGGGTTTCGGGATACGCGCACGCTCAACTTCCTGCTGATACAGACGCACAGACGGGGCAGCCCATGAAGGAGCTGCTAGAAATGATCGCTAAGGCTCTCGTGAACCATCCCGAAGAGGTGGAGGTTCGTTCGGTCGAGGGACAGCATTTAATCGTGCTTGAGCTGTGCGTCCATCCGGAAGACGTCGGCCAGGTGATTGGTCGTTATGGGCGCACAGCCGAAGCCCTCCGCACGATTCTAGGTGCGGCTGGCAGGAAGCTGCACAAGCGCGTCACCGTGGAAATCCTCGAGTAATGCTTCGAAACGACAGATGCTGGCATCACAATTATTCAACGGCGATGTGGGTGCTCGTGTTTCTGACCCCTTCCAGCCTCTGAATCTTATCCATCACTAGTTTGTTGAGCTCGTGGGATTCTTTAACTTCGATCACTGCGAATATATCGCGCGAGCCCCAACACGCATCGGCCATCTTGACTCCAACCAGACTAGCGATCTGTCGAGCCAGTTCGCGCGACTTGCCAGGATCGGCTGTGATGACGAGGTAGGCTCTCATCGAACTTGAAGGTCCCTTTTGGAAGATGGTGCAGATTCACTTGAAAACGTTTCAGCGAGGACAAAAGGTCGAAGAGTTGGAAATGGCCGCTCATTTGGCCAATATAGGAGACAGATCCACCTACACAAATCCGTGCCGCAATTATGCCGGAGGGAAGTGGACCGAACGTCTGCCGGTTCAGTTTGAGTGATTGGCGGGCTGCATAGCTGGCCCTGGCGTATGTAGTTCACGGGGTGCGGTGCTAGAATCCTCCGCATCGCGGGTATTGAATGGCTACTTCACCCGGGCAACTCATCCTGGATCAATGCGGACGACTCAGAAAACTGATGAAGGAGATCCCGGGGAATGCTCCCAATTTTTCGAGATTTAATAATCGGATCGTGGCCGTCGAGAACATGGCTGAAAGTGGCCTTGAGGCAGCCGATCAAGCTCTTCAAGTGTTACTTCGCGAACTTGCCGCTGCGCCCGACGGAATGAGCGGCGTAATCCTGAGCGCGAAACGGTTTGGAAAGTACCTTCGCCTTTAGGAACACTGACTGCAGAGCGGGCCGACTGGTTTTCCGCGCCTACTCTGACTGTGACGCGAGGAATGTTGGACAGCGACGCGTATTCAACCGTGTCCGGTCCTCTGCCGCAGACTGGCGGGACGCGCCGCTCATTCCCTCTCTCTGTCAAACGCCTCTCTGCATATTTTCTTAAACTGCTTTCCGCCGCGAGAAGGCAGGCACAAAGGGAATGGCGATTGATCTGTACCGCAAGCGTAAGGTGGAAGCGCTGGAAGGAAAGAAACTTCCAGAGAGGCTCCGCCGTGCGACCGTGACGTTCGCTGAGATTGCCCGCGATGCCTTGACCTACTCGAAGGTTCACAAGGCGGACACAAGTTACCGCTGCGACGCGGGCCGGATGGAAGTCCTCCTCGGATGGTTTCGGGAGTACCCCGCCGAAGCGATCACGGCTCAGGACATCGAACGGCAGTTTCAGAAGCAGGAATGGGCTCCAGCTACGCCCAACCGCTATCGTGCGCTGCTTTCCCTCACCTACAGGCTCGCAATTCGCAATGGCAAGGTGAAAGAGAATCCTGCCCGGCTTGTTCCGCATCGGCTTGAGGACAATGCCCGCATTCGGTTTCTGTCCACCGATGAAGAGACCGCGCTTCGCAAGTCAATCGAGGAGAAGTGCTCTGAACGTCTGCCGGAGTTTGACTTCGCACTTAACACGGGCCTTCGCCTGAGCGAGCAGTACGGTTTGCTGTGGGAGAATGTCTCCCTTCCACGACGCACTCTCACGATCCCACGGAGCAAGAATGGCACCATGAGGCATGTCCCGCTGAATCGGGCAGCCGTTAGGGCGCTCGAAAATCTTTGCAAGCTGTACCCCCCCGACCTCTGAACTCGTCTGCGGTGGCGCGCGCGAGCCTCGGCGTTGGTTTGAGCCTGTTCTCAAGGACGCGAAGGTTGCGAATTTTAGCTGGCACTGCCTCCGTCACACGTTTGCCAGCCGCCTCGTAATGACCGGAGTGGACATTCTCACCGTGCAAGAGCTTCTCGGCCACAAAACCATTGGCATGACCGTGAGATATTCGCATCTTGCGCCGAAGCACACGTTGGCCGCCGTAGAGAGGTTGGACGATCCTATAGAGAGTCCAACCGACACCACTACCGACACCAGAGTCTTTGAGCAGCCAGCGGCTCAAGTGGCGGTGTTGCACTAAGTCTTTCGATTCGTTAAGTTTGTACTGCCAGCGCCCGGGTGGCGGAATGGCAGACGCTGAGGACTTAAAATCCTCCGGGGATTTTTCCTCATGTGGGTTCGACTCCCACCCCGGGCACCAGTCTTTTTTGTTGAAGATGAATGAGTTGTTGGGCCGCTCCTTTCCGTGTACCTCTGGTGTACCCCACTTTGCGAAAGAACGAGCGGATCGCGGCTCCAGGCGTTAGCCAAATCCGCTTCCAGTTGTTCCTGTCGCGAGCGCACCCACGGGGCGTAGTGCTTCTCGGTAATTCTCACGCTTTGGTGAGGGCCACAGCATCAGCAGATAGACCCTCGATTTCCTCCGCTCTCGCCGTCGTCAAGGGTCAAGCCCGCTACGCGGCTCCCTACGGTCGCCCTTGACGGAGTAAATGGCAGCCTCCGTGCCCACTGCAAGAAGAGCTGTTCAGCATCTTCTGCTCTCTAGGCATGACGACGCTTAACGAGAGTTTGTGTGTTCTGACCGTGCTATCAACCCTGGCCCCTCTCCACCTGATGC
>WNFP01001665.1_pt1 | contig 22542 bp, 24 predicted proteins | sample 5400201 | NCBI WGS metagenome assembly WNFP01 (sample SAMN13153355, study PRJNA577476) | soil metagenome | isolation source: 115 cm saprolite under Madrone tree | place: USA:California | collected 2016-06-14
GCCCGACTGTCCCGCCCACATCGAAGTCCTCGACCTCTCCAGCTTCATCAAGTCCTTGCGCCGCTCCCAAGATTAGCGCCTGCCTCCCAAATCAATTTCAGCAGTTCGCCCCTCAATATAACTGCCGGTTTGCCCGTCATCCGCCCGCGGTTACCGGTAGGACTGGAGGCTATATGTTAGGAGCCTGCGGTAGAAAAGGATCGTACTCGGTAGCGGCGCGGTCGGTTGCCGCATAGTGAATGGCCACTGCGGGACTCGTCTACGTTGCGCCTGAAGGATGGCTATCATCCGCTATTCTTCGCCGACGCCTACAGCGTACCCGCCAAAATGGGCGTTTGGCGGCGGCGTGGCATTCGATTGCCCGGTCACGGCCGCGCGAAATGCCTGTCCTGTTTGTCCGAGCCTGAATCTAGCGCCGTTCATGGCGAAGGCGCTGGTGGCCGAAACGGTGTTGGCGAAAACGGTTGTGAAGGTGCCATCCGGCGTATTCACTGCTTGCTGGTGTAATGTCGAAGTCAGAACCGGGATGCCTGACCGGAAGGAGTCCGGGTTGGCGAAACTTGCGGGCGCAGTGTTGAGATAGATCGTGGTGGTGCCGTTCCTGTCGACGATGCGCAGCGGCCCGTTAGTGATGGATTCCGTGGTGGTGGCTTCATTGAAGAAGGTGAACACTGCAGTTGTTTCATTGTGTGGACTGCCTGTAAAGACATTATCGATTCCTCGCACCATTGTCAGAAAGCCGTATTGGTGCGCAGAGCCCAGCGGGGCCGAAGGCGCGGGTGGAAAGTTTGTTGCCTGTCCCACGAACTCGAAAGCGATTTTTCCTTGAATAAAGTTGATCTGGGTTGGCTCGTCGTCGTCCCACGTGGACCGCGCGGTACGGGCCGTGTTGTTCATAGCTGGTGCTACGCTGAACAAAGCCGCTAGCGTGCCGAAACGAGTGATGGCGTACCTTGTTAGAGATTGATTGCCGTTACGAGCTTCGGCCGCGAGACTGGGGCGGCCCGCATGCGAAACGGCTGCTGCGAACACCAAGCTGACGGCAAGTCCTGCGACCGCTATGAATCTGATGATTCGCTTCATGCTCTCCTCCTCCAATAATCTGCCGTTCAAGCGCCTGAACCCGACGTTTGAGGGGCAAAGATCATTCCACTTCTACCTGTTTCCGATGACTGTTAGTCTTCCTTGCTAATGGTGATCTTCTTCCGAACGACGTTGACTGAGTTGCCCGGCGACAGACTCAGGCCGAAGAATTCTTTGCCTCTATCGACGACCACAAAATGGGAGAAAACACTGCCGTCTGGATTAAGAAGCCGGCCTGCGCAGTCGGGATCTACTTCGTAGGAAGCCACTTGAGTGGGACCTGTGAAGAGATCCTGGATGGTTACGCCGTTCTTACGTACGGTTTGGCGCGTGGTGGTGATTCCGTGGCCGTCATACGTAGCAATGCCCACGGAAGCAAGAGGCCCTGCAGAGGTCGTCCCTGTCCGGTAAAACCCGTAAGCGCCATTCAAGGTGGCAACTGAGCACCCCTCTTCGGCATGTACTCTGTGTACGAGGCGTGAATGACGGCCGGGGTAAAGCGATATGAGGAGCAACACAGCAACCGCGAATGCAATCACAGTTATTCGAGTCACGACTCGTCTCATAGTTCTTTCTCCTGAGTCACGTTTTGCCGCGCTTGCGGGGAATCGCGCGAGGCACTGACTTTTGCCCAGACTCTTGCGCACTCCCGCGACTGCGTCAATGAATAGCGTCTGATGTCTCGCCGAAATCTGCCTGACCAGCTAAGTCGTTGGAGGGGGAAGGATTATGGCTGGAACTGATCCGCCGTGGACGCCTGCTTGCACCCGCTCTATGTTAAACTTCGCACACCTTCGAGAAAGTTCCATGCAAGTTCTGCACCGACCACGTGAGGTCATTCGCTTCGGGCCATTCGAACTGGATGCTCGGGCCGGCGAGTTGCGTAAGCATGGGCTGAAGACCAGGCTTCAGCAGCAGCCCTTTCGAGTCCTAGCGCTGCTCTTGGAGCGTCCTGGCGAAGTGGTGACGCGGGAAGAGTTGCGCCAGGCGATTTGGCCCGCCGATACGTTTGTAGATTTCAATGAAGGCCTCGACGCAACGATTTACAAGCTCCGGAATACCTTAGGGGACTCGTCCGAGAGCCCACGATTTGTGGAAACGCTGCCGCGCCGTGGGTACCGTTTTATCGCACCCGTCGAAGAAGTACGCCCCCAAAAAAGTCGCGTACGGAGTCTGCTCACACTGGCAGGCGTACTGACAGCAGTAGGTCTGGCGCTGCTCTTCGGGCTGAACTTGGCCGGAATGCGGGAACGGCTGCTAAGCAGGACCAGTAACAGACGCATTCGGTCTCTGGTGGTGCTGCCGTTGCAGAACCTCTCCGGCGACCCCTCTCAGGAGTACTTCGTTGATGGCATGACCGAGGTTCTTACCACCGACTTGGGTAAGATCGGCGCGCTGCGCGTGATCTCGCGGACCTCGGCGATGCAATACAAAGGCACGCACAAGAAGATGTCGGAGATCGCGAAGGAACTAAACGTGGATGCGGCCATCGAAGGAGCCGTACTGCGATCGGGCGAGCGCGTGCGGATCACGGCGCAGTTGGTGGAAGCCGCCAGCGATCGGCATCTCTGGGCGCAGACCTACGAGCGCGACCTGCGGGATGTGCTCGTTTTGCAGGACGAATTGGCACAAACCATCGCCAGGCAAGTCCAGATTAAACTCTCTCTCCAAGAACAGACAAGGCTTGCGAGCGCACGCACTATTGATGCCGAGGTTCTTGAGGCCTATCTGCAAGGACGCGAACAGTGGAACAAATGGACCGAGGAGGGCGTGAGGAAGAGCATCGAGTATTTCGACCAGGCGGTCCACAAAGACTCGGCGTACGCACAAGCGTGGGCTGGAATTTCTGATTCTTATCATCTTCTATACATGTTTGGGTATTCTCCTTCGGAGGAGGCTTTGCCGAAGGCCAAGACAGCAGCTTTAAGAGCGATCGAGCTTGACAGCTCGCTATCTGAAGCGCATGTTTCGCTGGCCTGCGTAATGCGTTATGAATGGACCGCCAAGGAAAAGGAGTTTCAGCGCGCCATTGAGCTCAACCCAAATAACGCCATGGCGCACCAGTATTACGGATACGCCCTAAGCGCGCTCGGACGATTCGACGAAGCTATCGCCGAAATGAAGCGGGCACTGGAGCTGGATCCGCTCTCGCCCAACAAGCAGAATTCGCTAGGCGCCACCTTCTACCGTGCCGGCCGTTACGAGGAGGCCCTCGAGCAGTTCCGCGAAGTGCCGGACCCGGATGCAAATTCGGAGTTTCGCCATCGGAGAATGGCGGCCATCTACGAGCGGCGGGGTCAGCAGAAGGAAGCCGTCAACGAATTGCTAATTGGCCTCAAATTGGCCGGCGAGAAAGAGTTGGCCACATCCGTCGAGCAAAAATTCATTTCCTCGGGATATTGGCCGGCCCAAGAAGCGTTTTTGCGGGGAGATCTCCGGGAGAAGCAAAAGCGAGCAAAAAAAGGTCAGCCAGCATTGGCACTCGCGATTGCCGGTGACTATGCATCTCTTGGTGAAAAAGACCAGGCATTTGCCTGGTTAGAAAAATCGTTTGAAGAACGTGAAGGCGGACTGATGTATCTGAACGTGGATGACCGTTTCGCAGCTCTGCGAAGCGACCCTCGGTTCCAGAACCTTGTGCATCTCATTGGTCTCGGCTAAACACAGTTGTCTTTTGCTAGAGACTTTGTGCCACACACGCCACTGAGCTGCATACGGGTTCCTCCCGGATGGTCGGCAATCCGGAAGTAATGCCGCCAATATTTCGAAAGATCCAGGCTGCTGCGGTGGGCAGGACAGTCAGGAATGCCTGCCCCACTGAGAATTATTTCAGTTCGCGGAGCCAGATGTTGCGGTAGCGGACTGGGTGGCTGTGATCTTGTAGCGCGAGCGGGAGCTTGTCCGGTCCGGCGGTGTAGGGCGGGCGCTGCTTATGGCCGGTGGGGCCGGTTAGATCGACGTTGTCCTGGACCAGCACGCCGTTGTGAAACGCGGTGATGTGCGCTGGGCGTAGGAGTTTGCCGGAGGCGTCGAAGCGCGGGCCGTGAAAAATGATGTCGTACACTTGCCATTGACCGGGCGGGCGCGAGGCGTTCACTTGCGGAGGGAATTGGCCGTAGACCGCGGCGGCTTGGCCGTCGGCGTAGGTTTTACTTTCGTAGGAGTCGAGGACCTGGACTTCGTAGAGGCCGTGGAGGAAGACGCCGCTGTTGCCGCGGTCTTGGTCCGCGCCTTTGGCGGGGCTCGGCTCGGAGAATTCGACGTGGAGTTGGCAGTCGCCGAAGGGTTCGCGCGTGTAGATGTAGCCGGTTTTGGGGGCGACTTCGAAGTAGCCGTTTTCTACTTTCCATTGGGCAGGCGTGCCGTCTTTGCGCTGCCACTTGGAGAGATCTTTTCCGTCGAAAAGGACGACGGCATCGGACGGCGGACGCCCAGGCGTTTCTGGCGTGCTTGCCGTTCCGGGGTCGATGACTGGCGGGACGGGACGGCTGAGGTCGTGGATTTGCCATTTGGGGTCCACCTGGGTTTGCGCCAACGAAAGAGCGACAAAAGCGAACAACGAGAGGCACGTAACGGCGGTAGTTTTTTTCATTGGCATACCTCACTAAACGAATTCAATTCGCATTGTCATTCAGATTCGGCGTGACCTATATTGTCGACGCGGCATGGCAGATCAACTCTAACAAGTTTTGCTCCGGGTCGTTGAAAAAGAGGGCTCGTGCGGTCATGGCCGGAAACGCGACTGGACGAGGACGGAGGCCGAAGACTTCGAGTCGTTCTCTGTGAGCCTCGTAACTCTCTGGCGGGATCTCGAAGGCCAGGTGATTCAGTGTCGATCGCCTAGGCTCGTGCCCGTCGAAGCTCCCCTTGGCAAAGATGTGCCGCTGGAAGTCGATCAGCGCCAACAACTGTGGATGACCATGCCTGCCAAGCGGCGTATCGACCCCCTTGATGGTCAGGAATGTAATGGTAGGTTCTCCGTCGACATCTGGCTCGGGGCCAGTCTGGTGGCAAGCTTCACTCAGCAGCTGAAAACCGAGAACCTCTCGATAGAAATCGCGCATTCTCCGCAAATCACGAACATTGAGAACGATCTCGGCGACCCCGGTTATAGGGGGCATCGCGTCCACAGAGTCTCCCTTCCAAACGATGCGCTATCTCACGCGCCGGTGCGGATGCGCATGCCGTAGAAAGAGCGGTAGACGAAGAAGAACGAGACGGCGAAGAAAGCGGCGGCGAGGACGTGCGCGAGGTTCTCGCCTTTCGTGTAGGTCAGTCGTACAGCTAGCTCTACGGCCAGCAGGCCGAAGAGGGTGGTGAACTTGATCACCGGATTTAGCGCGACCGACGAAGTGTCCTTGAACGGGTCCCCTACGGTGTCGCCGATTACGGTGGCGTCATGCAGCGGCGTGCCTTTCTGCTTCATCTCGACCTCGACGATTTTCTTGGCGTTGTCCCAGGCGCCGCCGGCGTTGGCCATGAAGATGGCCTGGTACAGGCCGAAGGTGGCGATGGACATCAGGTAGCCAATGAAGAAAAACGGTTCGATGAAGGAGAAAGACAGCGTGGCGAAGAAAACGGCAATAAAGATGTTGAGCATGCCCTTCTGCGCGTATTGCGTGCAGATTTCGACGACGCGCTTGCTGTCCGCGACGCTGGCGGCGGCGGCAGTGTCGAGCTTGATGTGGCCCTTGATGAATTCAACGGCGCGGTAAGCGCCAGTGGTCACGGCTTGTGTGGAGGCGCCAGTGAACCAATAGATCATGGCGCCGCCGGTGATGAGTCCGAGGACGAAAGGCGCGTGGAGCAGCGAGAGTTTTTCAACGTTGACGGTGAGGCCGTGAGTGAGCGCCATGATGATGGAGAAAATCATGGTGGTGGCGCCCACCACGGCGGTGCCAATGAGCACAGGCTTGGCGGTGGCCTTGAAAGTATTGCCGGCGCCATCGTTGGCTTCGAGAAGCGTTTTGGCGCGCTCGAAGTTGACGTCGATGTTGTGGTCGCGCTTCAGTTCGCCTTGGATGCCCGGGATTTGCTCGATCAGCGACAGTTCATAAACGGATTGTGCGTTGTCGGTAACCGGACCGTACGAATCGACGGCAATGGTCACCGGGCCCATGCCAAGGAAGCCGAAAGCTACGAGACCGAAGGCGAAAACGGGGGCGGCGATCATGACGCCGCCGAGTCCGAGGTTGCTGATGAGGTAACCGATGGACATAAGCGCGACCATGGCCAGGCCGATGTAATAGGCGGAGAAATTTCCAGCTACGAAACCGGAAAGAATGCCGAGCGAGGCGCCGCCTTCTTCGGCGGAGCGGACGACTTCTTTGACGTGGCGGGACTCGGTGGAGGTAAAGACTTTTACCAGCTCGGGGATGATGGCGCCGGCCAGCGTGCCACAAGAGATGATGGTAGCGAGCTTCCACCATTGCGAGGAGTCGCCGCCGAGAGTTGGGATGATGAGCGACGAAACGACGAATGTAAACGCGATGGAAACCAGCGAAGTGATCCAGACGAGCGAAGTGAGCGGAGCTTCGTAGTTCATCTGGTCGACGTTTGCGTAGCGCGCCTTGGCGATCAGGCCGTTGATGAAGTATGCGGCAGCGCTGGCCACGAGCATTACGATGCGCATGACGAAAATCCAGACGAGAAGCTGGACCTGCACAGTGGGATTTTTCACGCCGAGGAGTATGAAGGTGATAAGCGCAACGCCGGTGACGCCGTACGTTTCGAAGCCGTCCGCGCTGGGGCCGACGGAGTCTCCAGCGTTGTCTCCGGTGCAGTCGGCGATTACGCCGGGATTGCGCGCATCGTCTTCCTTGATCTTGAAGACGATTTTCATGAGGTCGGAGCCGATGTCGGCAATTTTCGTGAAGATGCCACCGGCGATACGCAGCGCGGCCGCGCCCAGGGATTCGCCGATGGCGAAGCCGATAAAGCACGGGCCGGCATAGTCACCCGGGACAAAGAGGAGGATAAGAAGCATCATCAGCAGCTCGACAGAGATGAGCATCATGCCGATGCTCATCCCGGCTTCCAGCGGAGTGTGGTAGATCGGGTAAGGTTTGCCGCGCAGACTCGCGAACGCTGTACGCGAGTTCGCGAATGTGTTGACGCGAATGCCGAACCAGGCGACGCCATAGCTGCCGGCGATGCCAACGAGGCTAAAGCCGAGAATAATGGGCAGCGTGACGGCAATGGATTTGCCGGGCACGGGAGCAAGAACGCCGAAGTAGAGGACGATCACCACGGCGATGAAGAGCCAGAGAACTATGAGGAACTTGCCCTGGGTGATGAGGTAGGTTTTGCAGGTTTCGTAAATCAGCTCCGAGATGTCGCGCATGGAGCGATGCACGGGCAGATTCTTCAGGCGGCTGTAGATCACCAGGCCGAAGATCAGGCCGAAGATGCAAAAGAGAATGCCGAAGAGCAAGAGTGTGTGGCCGTCGACGCCGAGGAATTGCACCTGGCTCAGATCGGGAAGCTTCAGGCTGGCTTCCCCTCCCGCTTCCTCGCTGCTTTGACCAAAAGCGGTTGTGGCGGCGAGCAGGGAGGTGATTGCCGCGGCCGCTCCGAGTTTTGCCAATCTACAAGGTAATGCCCAGGCAGGTGTAAGCCAGGTGCGCATCAACACTCCTCCATGTGAACAAAAGAAATTTTCGAAGTTAACTGCGTAACGCCTAAGGGCATCCTTTTTCCGGCACACCAGTATGCCTGGTGATTGCTTGTCGCACCGGGAGGAGCTTGCCAGACTACAAGAAAGCCCCATTTTGTAGATGGGACCGAAACTTGAAACCACAGGCACCGAGCCGAGTATCATCGCACTTCTCTACACCGTGGCAGGGACCCTGAAAGCTCGGCACACGCCTTTCCAAAGTCGTTGATTTATAGCATTTCGCTAAAGGCCGGTCAAACGTGAGGCTATGAGTTTGCGGGATTGGGATCGAGCTGCCTGGCGTCGCCGGCACGCCAGCAAGATGGTGGCGTTAGCAAGCTCCGCGCCTTGGGTCGCCCGCTGGATGCCCGCGTTATCAACGTCCAGCGCACACAACTGCTCCGGAATGGTTACAAAATTCGACGCTAACGAAAAGGTATCGCTGGTGCAAGCGGGAAGGATACGCCGCTTGCCAAGCGATGGTAACATGCGTCATCGTCCCAGGACGGATAGGACGGGTCAGACAGGGAAAATGATGAGCTACGCCAGGTCCAGGGCGGCGCTTAGGAAAATCGCGTCGTTTTTATTGCGAGACGAACGGGAAAACGCCAAAAACGGGAGGCGCTCTGGCGGCTAATTTCAGGGCGTAAGTCCGTCGAATCGCATGCCATCTCATTTTATCAACTCACACGAAGTCAGATACGCGCTCCGAAAAACCGGCTGCCCGGCGAGATTTGTGGCGGCTGCACATGGTTAAGAAGGAGCGCGGTTGAGGAATCATTTCTTCATTACCGGGACGGATACGGGGGTGGGCAAGACGACGCTCGCGGCGCTGCTCTGCGCGGCGCTCGATGCGGTGTATTGGAAGCCGATTCAGACCGGAACGCTGGAAGGGTCGGATCGTGTGACGGTGATGCGGCTAGCAGGAATTGGCACAGACCGCACGATCGACGAGGTGTACAAATTTGTGCCCCCGGTTTCGCCGGATTTGGCCGCGCGCTGGGCGGGAACGGAGATTGATCTCGGGCGAATCAGTCTGCCGAACATTTTGAATAATGACTGGTTGGTGATCGAAGGCGTCGGCGGAGTGCTGGTACCCATCAATCAGAAACAATTCATGCTGGACATGATGGTGAAATTCAAACTGCCGGTGATTTTGGCGGCGCGCAGCAGCATCGGTACGGTGAATCACACCCTGCTAACGCTGGCGGCGCTGCACGCCGCGGAGTTGCCGGTGCACGGCGTGGTGTTGATTGGCGACCAGAACCGCGAGAACCGGGAGACCATTGAACGATTTGGACATGTGCGCGTCATTGGGGAGATTCCGAGGTTGCCGAACTTGCACCGGACGGCGCTGATGCAGGTGTTTATGAGCCATTTTGATCGCGGGGCCTTTTCCCAATAGAGAAAGCAGGAGGGAGCACGGTTTCGTTGCCCGGACAGCTAGGCACTTGGAAGCAGAAGATTGTTGCATTTGCGGGGACGCTGGGTGCGCCGGGGCTGTTCTTGATTTCGTTCCTCGATTCGTCCGTTTTAACTTTCCCTGTTATCAATGATTTGCTGCTGATTGAGCTTTCCATGCGGCGGCCCGCACGTATGCCGTTATATGCCAGCGTGGCGGCGCTCGGTTCCTTGCTGGGGTGTGTTTTGCTGTTTTTGTTGGCGCGTAAAGTCGAGGAAGCTGCGTTCCATCGGAAGGTGGGCGCACGGGCTGCGGCCATCCGGCACTGGGTGGTCCGCAACGGATTTGGCGGGATGCTGGTGGCGGCGATGCTGCCGCCGCCGACGCCGTTCAAGTTTTTTGTGCTCGCGGCGGGAGTTTTTGAGATGCCGCTGGTGAGTTTTGCTTCAGCGATCGGGTTAGCGCGGGTGATTCGCTATTTTGGCGTTGGATATCTTGCGGTGCGGTACGGCGCAGATGCTTTGCCGTATTTGAATCAGCACAAGTGGCAGGTGGGGCTGGTGATGATTGTGCTTGTGGCGATCAGCTATGTAGCCTCACGGGTGGTCTTGAAGGACCGGAAAGATTCACAAGGCGACATTTAATTGTGAGCGCGAGAAATGGGGCGGCCGCTCTTTTCTGGAGTGCGGCGGTCTTGCCGCCGCTTTTACTGCGTCCAGTTATTCCATCGATTGGGTTGAGTGCTACATTTTTTGATCCCAGGCGAGCTCGTCGCTCAATACTTTGGCAGTTGGATCAGTTTCGACGATGGCGATCACGCGCGGGCCGGAGCGCGCCTCCCCTTGTTCCGCAAGGTCGCGGATTTGAACGCGGTAGCCCATGTCCGTTTTTTCTGCCGCGGCCTTGGGGAATTTCGCGCCTTCGAGGAAGCGGCGAACGGACTCGGTTGCGCGCGCGGCGTCGAGGGGGGCCGAGGATTCCGGCTTGTAGTAAACCACTGCGGCGTCGGGATTGAACGAGGGGCCGGACGCTAGACTTAGATCGAAGGCGTGGAACGCGCGCTCCGTTTCCACGATGCCGCGCCAGTGAAACGGCGAGTCGGATTCGGCGAACGCCGCAACGCGGCGCGGCAACTCTCCCCGATAGGTTCGAGCTTCCATCATGGCCACAGCGTTGCCGTGCAAAATGAATCGCGCACCGATATAGATAAAAACTGCCAGCAGAGCGATGCTCGCGCCGATTCGCCCGCGCGGGCCTTTGGACCTTGCGCCGATTTCTTCGGTGACGAGCGCGAAGAGTTGCGGCAGAAGCGCCCCGGCTAGAAGAATCACCAAAATCCAGAGATCGAAATGAGCAACCCAATCCGCGGAATATCTTTGCACCTGAAAAGGCCACAGAAGCTGAGCGCTTTCGTTTTGCGTCAGGTCCATTGCGACGTGCAGCGAACAAGCTGCGAGTAGGGCAAGAAAAACAGTGCGGATTGCATCGGCGTTTGGCTTGCCCCTGCTGATGAGTGACGCCACACCGAAGAAAGCGGCTACCATCACGAGCGTTCCTACAATGGAATGAGTAGCGGTGCGATGCCACGCGAGGAATGCGGACGGACCCACATACGCGCTGAGCTGGTCGAGGTCAGCCGCGGCGCCCGCGAGGATTGCGGCGAGCAGCGTGGCGCGCGAGGCTTTTGGGAACGCGGCGCGGGTAACGGAGTAAGACGCCAACCCGTGCGTAAGGACGTCCATCTTAATTCTTGGATTGCGCGGGCACTCTCGCAGCGGCGGAGTCTGTTGGAACTAGAAGCTTCAGCGCGCGCGGGACGATTTTGAATTCGACCGGAAGGCGCGCGAGCGGCTCGCCGTCAACCTGGGCGTAGACGGGATTGGAATCGAGCGGTTCGCAAACGATGCTTTTCGCTTTCCAGTAGTGCACGCCTTCCGTGCCGCGCAGCTTGCCGGCCCACAGCGTGGGGAGATAGCTCAAGTAGCGGAAGCCGCTCCGTGTGGTGAGGCCCATGAATTCGAACTGGTCGGCGTAGAGGTCGGCTTCGTCGGTGATGCGGAATGGTCCACCGTAATGCTTGGTTCTGCCAACGACCACAAGTGACACATCCAGTTTTTTCTCACCGCTGACGACGCGGAAGTGCGGAAACTTGTAGCGGAAGACTTGGCGAACGCCCTGCCACCAGTAGGCGAGGATGCCGAGGCGCGCTTTCAGATCGAGATCGATGGAGTAGACGATCATGCCGTCGGGGCCGGCGCCGGCGACGCTGAGGAAATAGAGGGCCTTCGACGGCTCCTTGACCGGGGTGGCGAGACCGAGCGCGATTTCTTTTATTTCCCCGTGCACCAGTTTTTCGGCGGCGGCAGGGATATCCCAGGGCAAGCCGATCTCTTTTGCAAGTACATTTGCGGTGCCGCCCGGCAACAAAGCCAGCGGCACGCGATGCCCATTTTTCTGGGCAGCAAGGCCGTTGACGATTTCATTTAGCGTGCCGTCGCCACCGCAGGCGATTACGAGCTGGCGTCCTTCGACACTGGCTCGGTGAGCCATCGCCGTGGCTTCGCCGGGCGCTCGCGTTTCCTGAAGATCGGCCTGTATGCCGCCGAGAGCGAGAATGCGGCGGGCTTCGTCGAGCTTGCGACGCCTACCGCTTCCGCCATAGCCGGCGTTCGGATTGTGGATCAGCAAAGCGTTACGCAGGTTTGGTAGCATCGACCGTCCCAGGCGTTCTCTAGCCGCGCCGCGAAAACTCCATTCTATATAATATGATGCCGTTTCCAGTGAACGTTCTTCCGAGGGTTCCATGGCCAAGGCCGTAGCCGCCAAACACGAGATCGAAGAGCTGCGCGACAAGCTGCGCCATCACGAATATTTGTACTACGTTTTGGATCAACCGGAGATTTCGGACGCCGCCTACGATCGCTTGATGAAACGGCTCGAGGAATTGGAAGCGGCGCACCCGGAGTTGATTACCCCGGATTCTCCCAGCGTGCGCGTCGGCGGCACGCCGCGCGAGGGATTCCAGACCGTGCAGCACGCGCGGCCGATGTTGAGCCTGGACAATGCCTTTTCTTACGATCAATTGCGGGATTTCGACCGGCGCGTGCGGCAGGGCAGCGGGCGAGAAAAAATCGAATACATCGCGGAGCACAAGTTTGATGGACTGAGCATTTCGCTGCAGTACGTGAACGGCGGCCTGGCGCGTGGCGTTACCCGAGGCGATGGGCGAACGGGGGAAGACGTCACGCCGAATGTGAAGACGATTCGTTCGATTCCGCTGCGCGTGGAGCAGAGCGCGCTGAAAAAATTGAAGTTGCCGCCGACGTTTGAAGTGCGCGGCGAAGTTTTGATGACGCGCAAGGCGTTTGACGCCATGAACCGGCAGCAGGAAGAGAGCGGCGGGAAAATATTCGTAAATCCGAGAAATGCCGCGGCGGGTTCCGTGCGCGTGCTCGATCCTTCGATTACCGCGCGGCGGCGGCTGGAGTTTTTCGCGTATTACCTGCTCGTGGATGGCGAGGTTCCTTTCCCGAAGCACTCGGAGTCCCTGGAAGCGCTGAAGCAATTGCACTTCCGCGCTTCGGAGGATTGGAAGCTTTGCGATGGCATCGAGGAAGTTTTCAAGTATTGCGATGCCTGGGAACCGAAGCGGGAGAAGCTGCCTTACGAGATCGATGGCGTGGTGATTAAGGTCAATTCGCTGGGGATTCAGCGGGAATTGGGCTTCACCGCGAAGGCCCCGCGCTGGGCGATTGCGTACAAATATCCGGCGCGGCAAGAGACCACGGTGGTGAACGATATTCGCGTGCAGGTGGGCCGCACCGGCACGCTGACCCCCGTGGCGGTACTCGAGCCTGTGCAGGTGGGAGGCGTCACTGTCAGCCGTTCCACGCTGCACAACATGGACGAAATCGAGCGGCTCGGTTTGCAGATTGGCGATACCGTGCTGATCGAGCGCGCCGGCGAAGTGATTCCGCACGTGCTGAAAGTGACCAAGGAAGGCGCGAACCGCAAGCCGTTCCGCATGCCGAAGAATTGCCCGGAGTGCGGCAGCGCCATCCACCGCGCCGAGGGGGAAGTGGCGTATCGCTGCGTGAACGCGGCTTGTCCCGCGAAACGCAAGGAGTCTCTGCTGCATTTCGCCAGCCGCCACGCCATGGACATCAACGGCCTGGGCGACAAAATTGTAGACCAGCTCGTGGACAAGGGCATGGTGAAAGACGTCGCTGACCTCTACACGCTGAAGCTGGACGACGTCGCGGAACTCGAACGCATGGGTGAAAAATCCGCGCAGAATTTGCTGGAGCAGATCGCCGCCAGCAAGAAACACACGCTCGCCCGGCTCATCTACGCGCTAGGCATTCGCATGGTCGGCGAACGCACCGGGCAGCTTCTAGCAGAACATTTCTCCTCTCTGGACGACTTGGCGGAAGCCAAGGAAGAGCAGCTATTCGAGGTAACCGAAGTAGGCCCCAAAGTAGCCGCCGCCATCGCCGAATTTTTCTCCGAGTCCGCAAACCGGAAAATCATCAAGAAGCTCGACAAAGCCGGTGTCCGCCCCACTGCCGAAAAGCGCGTACTGAAGAGCCAGAAATTTGCCGGCAAATCCTTCGTATTCACCGGTGCCCTCGCCAATCGCTCCCGCGAAGAAGCCGGCCAATTGGTAATGCAGCACGGCGCCAAGGTTTCCGGCTCGGTCAGCAAGAAAACGGATTACGTAGTAGTAGGCACCGACCCCGGCTCCAAGTACGACAAGGCCAAAGAGCTCGGCGTGCCAGTCCTAACCGAACCCGAGTTCGAGAAGCTCCTACGCTCAGTGTAGCGGCCGACGACTGCTTGCCCTGAGCTTCGAAGGGTCGCGGGCGCCTTTGTCCGCGTGCCATGTCCCGCCGGTTACAACCTGTACGCATCGGAAGAAAAATTGTCGCCGACAAACCAGATTTCGTTCATTGTGTAGGCAAGATTCCTGGGGAAGCCGCAAGTTTATGAAGTTTGAAAACACACTCAAGACCGCTGGCACCGTCGCTACGTGGCTCTTTGGAGCGCGCGGCCCCACCTACCTGAAAATTGCCAAACCTCCCCAGCGGACTCTTCAGGAACAGGAACTGCTTTGGTATAAAACGCTGACACCAGAGGATGCAGACCTTCTTCGCGAACTTCAAATCGCCGTGGACCCCGCTGACGTCCTTCAGCTCGGCGAAAAAACTTTAGGCCGCCAGATCCTGGAAAGATTTTGGGCAGAAGACCGATAAGCGGACGGAGGACAATCAGGCGGCTGCGGCGACGATTAGGTAGAACTCTTCCCGCTGTTGCAGCGCCGTGAGAAGCGCGAGTGCTTTGCCGTAGGCCGCGATCGCACCAGTCAAACGGTGGAACGCCGCGGAATCTTTAGCCACCATCCGTCTGGCGATTTGCGCCTCCGCCGACAATTCAAGAATTCGTTCGATGGCCCGTTCTGCGTGGCCCGAATTGCATTTCATGACCGGGCTCCTTCTAATCAATTAGACGCCCTCGTCCCGGCAACAGTTATTTTTGCATGTCAATAAAATGTGAAGCGCTTGTCGCAACGGGATTGCCTGCAGGGCTTCAATCTACGTAGCGGCGGGTGCACGGAGCTTTCAGCGCCTCCGCGCTGGCGAACGGGGCGCGGCCTTGCGGGTCACAAACTTGTATGCCATGCCGAGCAAATCTCGCAGCACATCGCGATGGACGCGAGACAGGCGAACTAGCACGGCGTTATAGCCAACGTAGTGGTCCGTCACGTAGTAAACATCGGGGTCCGCAGCGAGCAGCTCCGCGCGATCCTCGAAATCCACCCGAACGGCCAACGAACCGGGTTCGGCCGAGCGATGCACGGCGATGCAAGCCAGCAGTTTGCCGTGGACCTTGAGTGCTGGGGACCCGTACGTGGTGCTCTCCTCGACGCCGGGCAACGCAAGTCCGATCTTCCGTACGGTGTCGAAGTCGATGGTGCTTCCGGCCATAGGTCCTTCATACGCGCTCAGCCCGCGCGCCGGACGGGCCCCTTCGACTTCTGAATCAAGGTGCGCAGCGCCGTATTAACGGCTTGCTCGTCAGGGAAGTGCTCCGCCACATCCGGTGAGAGGAGCACAAGATTCGTTCCCGCTCGATAGCGCGCGCTATATTTGCCGCGCACGCCGCCTTTCAATTTAGACAGGTCATATTCCCGGCGTAACTCGTTACCCCGTTCTCGCTTCTCAGTTTTCTTCTTCATAATGTTTTCGTTCCCGCTGCGTCGTCTTACGAGCACTAATAATCCTGATGTTCGCTTCGCGATCTGCATGCGCGACAATCAAAACCCGGCCGGCGCTCGACATTCCCACCGTGATAAACCGCTGTTCCGCTGTTGAATGATCCGGATCGGGATACGTTATCGCCAAGGGATCGCCAAAGACGCTTGCCGCTTCTTGGAATGAAACCCGGTGCTTTCGACGATTTTGCCTGGCTTTGCCCGGATCCCATTCAAAATTCACCACCTAATCTTACGCGCTCCCTTTGGAGCGAGCAATCACGGCGGCTGGCAAACTGGCGTGTTATCTCGAACGAGCCCCGCTGACCGATCGTTTCTCTCCGCATCCTGACTACAGCACGTTTGCGGCACCCACCCTTATCGTTGACTAAATGGGGACGACAAATGCAAGGGAAACGCCCGGTCGAGATGCGCTTTGATACGCTTGGCGTAGGCCCTCAAATCCCAACAAAGGAGATCCCAGGATGAGAACGTGGCTAACATTTGCTGCTATTCTATTTCTGCCGGCGTGCAGTTACGCGCAGGCAGCAAAGCCTTGTGAAGAGCTGAAGTCTGAAATCGCAACCAAACTGGATGCAAAGGGCGTCAAGTCGTACTCGCTGGAAATAGTGCCGAAGGACCAGGACGCGGAGGGGAAGGTGGTCGGTGGCTGTGAAGGCGGGACGAAGAAGATTGTGTACCGCAGAACGGCAACCGCGCCGCAAAGCCCGGCGAAGGAACCAGAGAAACCGTAAGGCCCAGGTTTCGGTTGGGCCGCCATTCTTATCCTCTGGCTCTGTGCCCTTTGTGTCCTCCGTGGTGAACCGAATTGTGTTCTATAATGAAATTGGCGGACGGGCCGGGTGATCGCTGGCCTCGAGCAATCGGGGCGGGAGGAAAGTCCGGACACCGTCGTCGTAGGCTCGCAAGAGCCGGTGACGAAGTACCCTTCGGCCGCTTTGCGGCGGCTTCAGGGTAACCCCTGGTCTACCTCACGGTAGGCTCGGGGTAACCCCTCGTCCCCCTTCGGGGGCTCGGGGTAAAGGGCAACGCGCCTGGTAACGCCAGGGGACGGCCACGCAGGTCCCGCATCGCGGGATTACACGCTTCGGCGGGTGGCGTCGAGCACAGCTCGGCGCGGTGCGGCTCAGTTACGGAAAGTGCCACAGAGAATATACCGCCGGCGGAGCAGCACGGTGGCATCGCGCAGGGGAACCTGCGAGACGTCTTCGCAAAACTGATTCGTTGGGCAAGGGTGAAAAGGTGGGGTAAGAGCCCACCGCTCCGATGGCAACATCGGGGGCATGGAAAACCCCGCGTGGTGCAAGGCCAAATAGGAGGGGAGAGCCGGCCCGGCTCGATGAGATAGCGTTCGCGAAAGCGGGCGCGCTCCCTCCGCGATTCGAGGATGTCTTGTAGGGGCGCAGCATGCTGCGCCCCAGCTTGGCAACCGAGTATCGTGGAGAGCAACCCTCGGGTAGGCTGCTGGAGTCACGCCGCGAGGCGCGACCTAGAGGAATGATCGCCGCGGCGCGCAAATGTTTACATTTGCACGCCGCACAGAATCCGGCTTACAGGCCCGTCCGCCATTTTTTCAATAGCAGAAGTCAACCTCGTCCTACGCAACAGGGAGGCGCCCCGAGTTTGAGTCACCGCTCAGGCAAGAAATCCGCACGTCGAGGAAAATCTACACGCTTGGCAGTTCCGCTTCCTTAACCGCTTGACTGCCACGACGCCTCTATCAAGTTGAATTTCCAGCCATTTAGCAAATTCAGTGCATGTCTGGAGGGAAAGTTGCCTTTTGAACCACGAAAATAAGAACTCCAAGGGATCCGCCCGCCCGAAAATAAAGAAGTTCAGCCAAACAACACAAGTGCTTAAGGAGGCGCTGCGAATGAAGTACACAAAGTGTTGGATTGTTTTATCGGCGGGCCTGCTTGCTCTGGGAACAATCGTGTCTGCAAAAAATCAGGGCGAAGCAAGAACTGAGCAGGATCGCCTTCAGAATGCGGGAAAAGTGATGCAGGAGATCCTCAATGTTCCTGATGACATCCCGCAGGACCTTATTGACAAGGCCCGTTGCGATTGGTGGAGAAGCAACCGACTTCGTTTTTCTGGTCATGAACGACCGCGGCGCGGGCAGCCTCTTGCATACCAAAGTGAAGCTGGGGGCAGATATATCCGCGGCTGCTGGACCGAAGGGACGTTCCGCTTCAGCCGACACGGACGCTTACATGCGTGCGGAGATTCTTAGCTACTCTCGCGCAAGAGGCGTATTTGCCGGCGTCTCGCTCGATGGCTCGACGCTTCGGCCAGATGGGGACGCGAATCGCAAGCTCTACGGCAATTCCACGAGCGCCACAAAGATCATCACCGAGTCAGACGTTACCGCCCCTGCTGCGGCGCATGACCTGATCTCGGCTCTGCAAAAAGCATCGCCACAACTCAAGCGTTAGTACATCTCGTTGCGAACCGGAACCGGTCCGGACTTCAACAAGCCCCAGCCCCGGGAGGAAAACTTGTTCTCGGATCACGTGATCACTCTTGCGGGTAGGAGCATCACGATTACAAGTCACGACGCGTTCATGGCGGGCGTATCCGTGGTGATTGGGTTGTTGTTTTGGGCCGCTCTTTACTTCAGCCGGAAACGCATCGTCGTGCTGAAAAGGTCGAACGGAACCGATCAGGTTGCGCTGGAGTTGTCTCGAATTGCAGACGCACTCGAGCGCATCGCCAATCGTCCGGCGGATCGCGCCATCGCGGCGGCGACACGGCGTCAGTTTCAGTCGCAACCGCCCCCGCAGCGAGAGTCGCAGGGTATAGCGTATTCCATGTTTGGTCGGTAGAGAGCAGCGCGGCCGCGTTTCCCGATGAGGCGACTCGCGGCCGCACCTCTCAGCGAATTTCACGTAAATCAAAAGGCGGTGGCAAGGACTAGATTCACCAACTCTGGCTGTGTCGCTTCGCAAGGCGCATGTTCAAATTCGCATTGGGAGAGCACGATGACCGCTTCTTACACTGGCGAACAGCAAGCATTTCCGGAACAAGGGAACGTTTCGGAACGCTCCCGTTCCGAGCGAGCCGATTTGCTGGAGAGTGAAGCCATCCGCAGAGCTCAGCGTGGAGACGCGGAGGGATTTGAACGCATTTATGAGTTGCACTGCCGGCGTGTCTACGCCCTGTGCTTGCGTATGGTGGGAAATCCGAGCGAAGCCGAAGACCTCGCGCAGGAAGCGTTCTTAACGGTGTTGCGCAAGATCCAGACTTTTCGCGGCGAATCAGCTTTTTCCACCTGGCTGCACCGCATTGCCGTGAATCTGGCGCTAATGCGCGTGCGCAAGAAAACCTTGCCGAAAATTTCGCACGAAATTACCAGCGAGCACGATCGCGGCAGGCACTACGAGGAGCTCTGTGGCCCCGACTTGCAACTGGCCGGTTCCATCGACCGCGTCCATCTGGAACGTGCCATCGAACAGTTGGCACCGTGCCACAAGGCGGTCGTCGAGCTGCATGACATTCAAGGCTACAAGCACAACGAGATCGCACAAATCATGGATTGGTCGATCGGGAATTCGAAAACCCACCTGCACCGGGCGCGCACGAGGTTGCGCGAACTACTGCAGAGACGCCTTCGCCTTCAGTCGATATGGGCGACGCCTGTGCGAGCGGCGCAGGCGACACTCGGTGGAAGATGAACCACGCCGCATCCCGCGTGCTCGCATTCTCGCGAGAGTAATGCAAGAGAGACTTTCCGGTACTCTTGCATGAGCGCGAAGATTTTTCCCAGCGAGCGCTAATTCAACCAAGTACTGGTTCTATCGATGATTTTCTAAGTGGCTCAATTCCGGTGACTTAATTCATCTAACGTCTGGCATACGGCTTGCAGCCTGTCATTCATCCCCAGTCAAATTCTGATCATGAGGTGCTTGATGAAGCATACGAATGCGTTGAATCTCGCCGCCAGCTTGTTGGCATGCGCCCTCCCGCTCGCGAGCGCTTGGTCAGCGGACCAACAGACGCCCCGTCTAGATACCCTGCCCGTGAACCCCGCCCTTTATCCGCAGGACAGCCAACAGGAGCGACAGGAGCAACCCGAGGTCAAAACCTTTACGGGGAGGATTTTCAAGAATGGCGAGAAATTCGTTTTGGAAGATCCTGCCATGAATACGTCTTATCAACTGGATGACCAAAAAAAGGCCGAGAAGTACGAAGGAAAGAACGTCAAAGTAACCGGCACCCTGGACGCGCAGAACAACGTGATCCACGTTCATGCCATCGAAGAGGGCGCTTAATTCCGACGGCCAAGGAGGAGGAGAAGCCGGCTATCTTGACGGCTTCTCTTTCTTATTCATAACGCTAAGTCTCCGCTGCTCACTCGAGAACTGCGCGCCGTCCTGTACCTTGCGATTTCCCGTGAGGCTCCAGCGCATTTTGCCAGTCCGATAGCCCAGGCAAGCTTCCCCGGCCGATTCCAACCAGGAGGGTTGTAGCAATGCGAATCGTTCGAGCAATTCAAGTGTCAATGTGTGCCGCAGTGCTCTGTGCGACGTTTGTCACGGCAGCGAGAGGGGACAGTTGGGACAAGAAGACCATCGTAACCTTTAGCGACTCGGTGGAAATCCCCGGGCAGGTCTTGCCGGCTGGAATCTACGTGTTCAAGCTTTTCAACTCCGCGTCTGACCGCCACATCGTCCAGATCTGGAATGAAGACGAAACCCAGATACTAGCCACAATGCAGGCGATCCCGAACTACCGTTTTGATACTCCAGATAGGACCATTTTCGAATTCGATGAACGCCTAGGCGCTTCGCCAATGGCGCTGCACAGTTGGTTCTATCCCGGCGACAACATTGGACAGGAATTTGTCTATCCTAGAATGAGCCGGAGCCTCATTGCCGCTTTCAAGGGCAACGTGCGAGGATGCAATTCCTCGAAAACGCAGCGTAACATTCAAAATGATCGAACTCCCTTTGTTACCCGGTCAGCGCTGGAAGCCCCTGCAGTTCCTTTCTTTCGATTTGCGTCGAATGCCCCGATTCTTTGACATCGCTGAAGCCGATGCACTACTGTAACGGCTCAATAATCGGTTTTGTTCATGCACAAAACACGCACGCGACGCGCTCACTCTGGGCGGCTCGGGCCATTCCTGTTGGCCGCAACGCTTTCCGCGGTTTCAGTTTTGGCGCAGAGCTCGCCGCAGATGCAGCCCACCAATGCGCAGGACGCTCAGACCATCGATCAAACCTGGCAACGCGCCAGCTCGAAATATGATTCCGAGCGCAACACTCTTCTCAAGGAAGTGCGGCGCGTGGCGAACGATGGCCCCTATCGCGCGGATTGGCAATCCCTGCAGAAGTATGAGGTCCCCGACTGGTACAAGGACGCCAAGTTCGGCATCTTCATCCACTGGGGCGTCTACTCCGTTCCGGCGTTTGGCAGTGAATGGTATCCGCGCAACATGTACCGGCAGGGTTCGGACGAATACAATCATCATCTCAGCACCTACGGCCCGCTCGCCAAGTTCGGCTACAAGGATTTCATCCCCATGTTCCGCGCCGAACACTTTGATCCCACTGTTTGGGCACGCCTGTTCAAAGAGGCCGGCGCCACGTATGTCGTCCCGGTTTTTGAGCATCACGACGGCTTTGCGATGTATGACAGCGGGCTCTCCGACTGGACCGTCGGCAAAATGGGTCCTCGGCGAGATGTGCACGGAGAATTGGCGAAAGCGATTCGCGGCGAGGGTCTTCGCTTAGGCGCTTCTTCGCACCGCGTCGAGCACAACTTTTTCCTGGACGGCGGCCGCCAGATCGAGTCGGACGTCAACGACCGGCAGTTCGCCGCCTTTTACGGCCCGGCGCATACTTGGATGGAAAGCAAACAATCCCTGCTGACCGACTGGACCTATGTCAGCAACGCTTATCTGGATGATTGGCTGGCCCGCGATGCGGAAATCGTAAAGAAATATAAGCCTGAGATTTTCTACTTCGATTGGTGGATTGGCCAGCCGTCGGTTCGCCAGCACCTCATGGAATTTGCCGCGTTCTATTACAACGATGCTGCGGCGCGCGGTTCGGTCGGAGTGATAAATTACAAGCTCGACGCCATGGAACCGCATTCCGCAGTTCTCGACGTGGAGCGCGGGCAGTTGAACGACATTCGCCCGCTCTACTGGCAAACCGACACGTCCATCAGCAACAAGTCATGGGGCTTCATCGAGCACGACAGTTTTAAATCGCCGCAGATGATCGTTCATCAGCTCGTGGACATCGTCAGCAAGAACGGCAATCTGCTGGTCAATATTGGTCCGCGCTCGGACGGCACCGTTCCGGACGAAGTTCAGAGAGTGCTTCGGGAGGTTGGTTCCTGGCTGAAGATCAACGGTGAAGCCATCTACGGAACGCGCCCCTGGAAAATGTACGGCGAGGGACCGACAAAGATTGTGGAAGGCTCCTTTCACGATACCGACGCGCAGGCGTTTACCGAGCACGATTTTCGTTTCACCACGAAAAATGGCGCGCTTTACGCATGTGAGCTTGGCTGGCCATCAAGCGGCGAAGCGGTGATTCACTCGCTAGCGGAGGCTCAACTCGCCGGACAAAAGATCACCTCGGTCGCGCTACTGGGATCGCCCGCGCCCCTCACTTTCGCAGAACGGCCCGATGGCTTGCACATCCGTGTGCCGGTGCAACCACCAGGTAAATACGGATACTGCTTCAAGATCACACTTCAACCCACCCCTAGCTTGTCAGGGCATGCCCTAATTCACTTGCCCGCAAGGGCGCAGTAACCCTCCCTCAAAATCTTTCTTTCACCGGCGTCTCTTCATGGCTATAATAGCCATGAAGAGAGGAACCATGCGCAGCGTAAATGTGGCAGAACTGAAGAATCGCTTGAGCAAGTATCTTACTTTCGTGAAGTCGGGCCAAGAAGTGGTGATCCGCGATCGGAATCTGCCCGTGGCGAAGCTTATTCCGTTCACCGCGGGCGACGCGAACGATCAGGAACTCTTGCTGGTGGCTGCCGGAAAACTGCGCTTGCCCTCCGTTCGGCTCGATGTCAAGGAACTCCTGAAGATCCGAACCGGCGCGGTGTCAGGGAACAAAGCAATCGGAGCGGTTCAGGCGGATAGAGACGCCGAGCGATGAAGAA
>WNFP01001606.1_pt1 | contig 22538 bp, 22 predicted proteins | sample 5400201 | NCBI WGS metagenome assembly WNFP01 (sample SAMN13153355, study PRJNA577476) | soil metagenome | isolation source: 115 cm saprolite under Madrone tree | place: USA:California | collected 2016-06-14
GTGATCCAAAACAGGCCGTAGAGCAGCAAGCGCCAGCCCACGCGCAGGCCAGCGTCATTGAGAAAAATCTTTTCAAGGAGGTCGTTGCGGGGGCCAACAGGAACTGGCGGGGTTGAAGACGAATCGCTTGCCGTCTCAAAATCCAACAATCACCTCAAAGCATAACGACCGCACTCGCTTTTCTGTCAGACGACCTGATTGGCGCGTAGTGAGGGGATCACGCTTTCACATGACTATTGTGTCATGCGGATCTCCGCAGCGCCAAGAATCCGGCGGCTCTTTTTTTCCTGGACGAAGACCACGGCCCTCAGGTTCTCGCGCTTCCATTCTTTCTGCACGGACACGCTCGCGTCTCCGGCGAAGGAGGTTTCCTCATCCGCCTTGGCTTCGCCGATCTTGCGCATGGAGCGCACAATCGCGGCGTGGTGAAGGTCCTCGCCGGCATTCTCGCCGCGTGTCACTGCGGAATGCAATCCAGTTTCCGTGATGGCCAGCCAGACTTGTGTGGAGTCACTTTTTGTGTCTCCTTCAAGTTTGCCAACTTTCACGGAAAAACTCTCTTTGCCCGGCCCTTTTGGATTACCCAGCGCCAGCGTCACGGGAATCTTGGGCTTGCTCGCAGCTTGCAGAATGGCTTCACGGGCTTTCAGAGATTGGCTGCCCACAAACTCCGCGGTCCCGTCCACTATCATTTGCGGGGTGTAAGGGTTCCTGTTTCTGAGGACCCCCGCATAATCATATTGCCGCAGCGTCCAGTCTTTCGAGGAAAAAGGGTCGGTCCAGCCTCCATCGTTCCAATAGTCGACGTGCTCCTCTAGGGCAATCAACTGAATGTTCGCCGCTGGCTGCGCATCGGCCAGCCGCGCCAGCAACGTATCCGCAGGCGGACAGCTGGAGCAGCCTTCGGAGGTAAAAAGCTCAATTACCACCGGCGTGCGTTGCGTCTCCTGCGGCATCGCAGAAGCGTGTACTTCGTGGACTCGTGGTCGAATCAAGGCCGCAGCCGCTACCAGAGTGAGAGAAATAAGGGTCAAGCCGGCCAACAGCTGTTTCATAGAGAACATTTTAAACCTGCCACCACAATCTGATTTCGTAGCCCGAAAAAGGTTACCACGAGGGCGGAACTCTGGGGGGCTTTCCTCCGATAACCGCCATGACAACTTTCACTGGTTAATCTCGTCAAGATGGTTTAGATTTGGTGCCGACGATGTCCAATGCTACCTCATCGCTTCCGCTGCTGGGAGGGCGCCTCTCGGTTGATTTTGTGAATGCTACCCCGCCGAGCGCAGAACTATCCTGGGAACGTCTCATCCACTTCCTGAACTCCACGGACATTATCTCCCCCGAGCGCGGTGCGCAGCTTCTGAGCTTGCCGCAATCCGATCCCCAGGCTGCTGAAGCTCTTCTCTTGAAGGCCCGGCGGCTGAGCTCCGCCCTGCGTAAGGTTTTCACAGCGATGCTACGAAAGCAACGCATGGCCGGGGAATGGATCGAGCCCGTAAATGAAATCCTTCGTATCACCGAAGGGCACGATGAACTTGTCGGTCAGGACGGCCTCTGGAAAATTGAATTCGTGGCGCGTGAAGGAGGCCTTGATTGGCTGCTCGCCGCGGTGGCTCGATCCGGGGCCGAAATTATCGCCGAGGGTGTCCGCGCCCGCCTCCGGCTTTGCTCTAATGTGCACTGCGGCCTCTTCTTCTACGACAATTCGCGTACTCGCCGCCGCCGGTGGTGTTCGATGGCGGTCTGCGGTAATCGCAGCAAAGTAGCAGCCTTTGCCCGCAAGCAAGCATCGGGGCGCACCGCGCTCTAGAGAATCGGGACTTCGTCATCCATTCCTACTTCACGTACTTCGGCGATTCTCCTTTTGACCATGGATCGTAGTTATGCGCGAATACCAAGCGGTCCGCCAGCGGGGGGTGTGAATAGAGCCAAAAAGTGATAAAGGCCGGTGGATTTGGATCCGATAGGTCCGACTCGCCTAGAACCTGAAACGCATGCGCGGCGACATCCTCGGAATTCGGAAGCAATCCGTGGATGACTTCCAGCCCGTAAACATCGGCGGCATGTTCCTGCATCCGGCTGTAGCCGCTGATGACCGGCGATGAAACAAACAACAACGCCTGCAAAAGCAAGAGCAGCACAGCGAGCGAAGCCCAATCTTCCTGTCCGTACAGCTTCCATTCTCTCGACCAGCGATCCATGGCCCAGTGCAACCCTCGAAAAAGAAGGTAAAGCGCTAACAATAGCCCGGCCGCCCCCAGCAAAAAGCCCCGCCAAACGTGGCCCAGGATATAATGCCCGAGCTCGTGTGCCACAATGAAAAGACATTCATCGCTCGAGGTTTTCTGAATCGTGGTATCCCAGATCACCGGGCGTTTGGAGGCTCCCAGCCCGGTCACGTAAGCGTTGATCGCGTTCGTTTTCCGGCTCGCCTCCATCAGGAAGATGCGCTCCGGTGGAATCGCAACACCCGCATGTTTCGTAAGTTTTTCGATGGAAGCAACCAGGTCCGGGTGCTCCTTGCTCAGAGGCTCGAATTTGTTGAACAGCGGATCGATCACCAAGGGAGTGATCACGATCACCCCAAACAGAATCAGGACCGCAGGAAACCAGAAATACAACCACCAGCGCCGCGGACTGCGCCGCATCACGGCGAATAGGATCAGGACCAGAACGATTCCAAACGCCATGTCGAGAAGCTCCGCCTTGGTCCAATCCCAGAACCACGAACTCCAGCCCTGAACCGATTGCTGATAGTGCAACGAAAGCGAGTGCCAATACAGGTGCAATGGGAGTTTCAATACTCCGATGGTCAGGAAGAGCAGCGGGACGAACACCAATCCTTGAATCCATTTCTTGTCGCTGGCCTTTTCGGCAAGGTCGCGAAACTTTGCCGCCCAGCCCAGCCGGAGAATCAGGAAAAGCAAAAGTCCGCCAAGGAAATAGGAAAGGAAATAAAGGGTGTAGCCCGCCCTTGAGTATGCCATCGCCTTGGCCTGGCGATCGTGCGAAAGCGTATATTGTTCGGTCCTGGCCTGCTCCGCTGCGTTCGAAGTTGAAGCCAAACTTTGCGGAGTACTTGCCTGCGGTGGCAGCGTAGCTTGCGCCACGCGTATTTCCGGATGCGCGACTGCCTCGGGGCTCGCAGCGCCGCGCGACGCCGCAGCGAAAAACAAACTGGCGCAGAGAATCAGCACCAAACGGTGAACACGGATTCGCCGTTCCATCAGACCGACTCGCCGATCTCGTAGCCACATTTCTTCCGCGGTGCCAGCCAAGGTTGCCACTGGCCGCGAGTATGTCGCACGTCCGTTTGAACTGCAAGATTTCATCGCCTTGATTTAGACGGAAGGAACGGGCCGGCGTTTCCGCGACGTCAAGCTACGGTGTAGTTCTGGGATGCGCTGTTTTCAGAGAGTAATTGCGCACAGCGCCCGTCGTGGCTAAGCCGAAGTGCACAATCGAGGTCCAGCGTTCCAGCTTGTGATGGCCGTAGCGATGGAATAAGTACGACGCCCCAATGGAAACACCGGTTCCCGCCGCCTCGATCGCCGCAAACGCCGCGTGATTATCCACGACTTCATTGGTAAGCAAGATTTCCTGGTCGCCGCGCCGCCTCAAGTTCAAGGTTGAGAAATAATCCAGCGTGCGCGCGGCCCCAACACCCGCAAACAACCAGTCATTCTTCCTGTCCCAGAAGCGGTGTCCCTGAAATTGCTCCTTGATCTGCTTCTTGCCGGTGGACGGTACGGCAACTGGCGACGGCGTCTGCGTTTCAGTCGCCGGCGCCTGAGCGTAAACTTTGCTTGGCGCTACGAACATCGCCAGAGCAAGCAACAAAATCATCTTAAAGTTCCGCAACTTTCCCGCTCCCCGGCGTCTCCCTGGATTTTATTTCTCGATTGAGTATAATCGCACAGGCGCTACTCTGGGCCATACTCTCCAAGCAGGAGCCCTATCATGACCCGCTTCCGTCTCATGCTTTCATCTATTCTTGTTGTCGCCCTTGTTGTTGTGGTTGCCGCCAGTGCGAGTCACGGGGCTGTCTCCGAAACAAGTGCGCCGCCGTCACGCTCGTTCGAATTCACGTATCAAGTGCATGTCCCCCCCAACGCGGATTCCAAGGGTCCCACCCATCTCTGGATTCCCTTGCCGCAGGCCGACGGCTACCAGGACATTCGAAGCTTGCGCATTGACAGCCCGGTGAGTTACTCCCAAGGCCGTGATCCCGAATATGGGAATGCGTTTGCCGCCTTCACACCGACACCGCAACAATCCGCAACCGGCTTCGATGTCCTGGTGCGATTCACGGCCGTTCGCCGCGAGCATCGCGTTGCCCTGGATGCGGCGGAACTCCAGAATGTCTCTGCGTCGACATCCCGCGACCCGAACCTGCAACGCTACCTCGAACCCGACAAACTCGTTCCGCTTAACGGCATCATCGCCGAACTTGCCAAAGAGCACACCGCCGGGGATGTCACCCCCATTCAGAAGGCCCGCCACATCTACGATTATGTGCTTGCGACAATGCGGTATGACAAAACCGGCGAGGGCTGGGGCCACGGGGACGCCATCTGGGCGTGCACCGCAAAGCGGGGCAATTGCACCGATTTCCATTCCCTCTTCATCGGCATGATGCGTTCGGCCGGCATTCCCGCTCGATTCGAAATCGGTTTCCCTCTCCCCGAAGGCAAATCAGAGGGTGACATCTCAGGCTACCATTGCTGGGCAGAGTTCTATCTCGACGGAGTCGGTTGGGTTCCCGTGGACGCTTCCGAAGCTTGGAAGAATCCCGCCAAGCGCGACTTCTTCTTCGGCGCGCACTGCGTCAACCGCGTTTTCTTCACCTATGGCCGCGATATTCGGCTCTCGCCCGACCAGAAGGGCGATCCCTTGAACTATTTTATCTATCCCTACGCGGAGACGAATGGCCAGCCGGTGAAAAATCTGCAGACGCACTTTTCGTTCCGCGATGTTTCGGCAGCGCAAGCCGCTGAACCAGGCCGCTGACGCACGTCTGGCTTCATCCTCTTCGCGGTTTGAAGACTCACACTTGAATCGCACTCGTTCCGGCATGCTCCGTTGGCTCATTCGCACCCGTCGAATATTTGGGATTGTCATTCCAGTTTGGCCGGCGTATCTTGAGATTTGACCCAGCTCCAGATTATTCGCGAGGAGTAGCACCTGTGTTGCGCGGCATCACATTGCGCCTTGCCCTGCCGGCCGTTCTGGCATTCACACTGCTTCCTGCTGCTGCGCCTGCCCAATCCCAGGATTCTGAATCCGTTGCGGAAGCCGCACGGAAAGCTCGCGCGCAGAAAAAGAACCCCGAGAAACCGGCGAAGGTCATCACCAACGAAACTCTGAATGTAAAGAAGGGGGACGTGCAGAGCGCTGTCGCTGAGCAACCCAGAATGCCGGGGTCGCCAGAAACGCCGGCACGGCCCGCTGCCGGCACAGCAAACACGCCCGCGCAAGATTCAAAGAATGCCTCAGAAGAGGATAAGGCGCGGGCTGCTCTAAAGGAGCGTGTTGCTTTAAAGGAAAAGATCAAGGCAGCGCAGAGTGATCTCGATCTTCTCCAGCGTGAATATCAGCTGGATCAGGACTCATACTACTCGAGTCCCGACTATGCGAAGAACACCGCGGGGAAAGACAAGCTGGATGCGCTGAAGCAGCAGATTAGCGATAAACAGCAAGAAGTCGAGCAACTGAAAGCCAAGCTGGCGGCCCTGCCAGCGCCTCAGGAAAGCACAGAAACCACGCCCAAATCTTAGCCTTACGCTTCACCGGCTCGACGACGGCACGATTTCCGCGGTCCACTTCTTTTGTTCTCGCTCGTACTTCCAAATGGAAGGAAGCTCAATCAATCCCATGAATCCGCAGGCTGACAAGCTGGTCTATGCTCAAGTTCTTCATCCCGCGCGATTGCAGTTCGGTAATGAAGTCGGGCGTCACTCCATGGATTCGCATGGCAATCAGTTGGTCCGGTTCCGGATGCGAGTAGCCCAGTTTCTGAAGTTGCCCGATAAAATCCGGCGACACGCCATGAATCCGGAACGCAATCAACTTGTCGAGATCCAAGTGTTCGTAACCCTGTTTTTTCAAGGCTTCTACCCACTCCGGCGTCGCACCGTGGATTCTCATGGCGATCAGCTTGTCGGCGTCAGGCTCGTAGCCAGCCTGTTTGAGGCTGCGAACCATTTCCGGCGATACCCCGTGAATGCGGAAGGCGATGAGCTTATCGCTGTCCACAACATTCAGCCCTGCCGAACGGATCCCCGAAATGAATTCGGGAGAAACTCCGTGAATGCGAAATGCAATCAGTTTGTCGCTTTCCGATTCGTTCACGCCCGCCGCGCGAATAGCATCGATGAATTCTTGTGTCACGCCATGAATCTTGAAAGCAATCAGCTTGTCCGTGTCCAGTCCCTGCAGATTCTTCGCTTTGATTTCCCTGCCGAATTTCAAGCTGACATCGTGGATGGCCATCGCCCACTGCTTCTCTTCGTCGATCCCTCCGAAGCCGAGAGCCTTCATCTCCTGCGCATACTTCGCGTCAGCTACAAAATGAAACAGTCCCGCGCCCTCGCCGTCCCGCAGAAATCCTTCGCATTCGAATTTCCCCGCGTCCCGCGCGATCGTAAAATGTACTTCCTGCCTCCCGGGCTTGGAAAAATCCACGCCCGAAAAATCGCTAGCCGGCCAATCCGAGCTGGAATGAAAGTGATGCCCAGCGCGCGAATCCATTAACGAAAATTCTACCTTCCCTGGTATCTCGGAGCCGCCGGATGGTCCAGTCGCCGCTCTGCATATCGCTGCCTACAGCCTTCGCGACACCCAGGATGACGCCGGCGATGACGAGGATCAGACCGATAGTTCGTTTCAGATTCATGGGACTTGCTCCTCTCCATCTTCCCGTGAAACTCAGAAAATATCCGCGTGCTTCAGCGCAATCAACTTGTCCAGCGTCAGATTCTGAAACCCGTGCTTGCGCGCCTTTTCGATGAACTCCGGCGTTACTCCTTGTACTTTCGCGCCGATCAGCTCGTCGCAATCCAGGTCCTTGAAGCCCGCCGCCTGCATCGATTTCACATACTCCGGCGTAATGCCCTGCACTTTCATTCCAATCAGTTCGTCGGTATTGGGCTTAAGTCCGATGGCCCGCATTTCCTTTACGTAATTCGGCGTTACCCCTTGCACTTTCATCCCAATAAGATCCTCGGCGCTCGGCTGCAGCCCTAGGTCGTGGAATTCGCGGATATATTCCGGCGTAACTCCTTGCACTTTCATTCCAATCGTGTCCTCGACATTTAGGTTGGAGTAGTACTTCCGCATCTCGTTAATGTATTCCGGGGTGATGCCCTGCACTTTCATCCCGATAAGCTCATCAATGCTGACGTTGGTGTCAAACTTTCGCATCTCGCGAACGTATTCCGGGGTGATACCCTGCACTTTCATCCCGATAAGTTCTTCCGCGTTGAGTTGTAATCCAAGGTCGTGCATCCCCTTGATGTATTCCGGGGTCACTCCCTGAATCTTCAGGCCAATGAGCTCGTCCACATCCGTGATCTTGATGCCCGCCGCGGCTATCGCATCCATGTACGATTGCTTCTTGCCGTCGCTCGATGTCTGCGGTTCGCTGGGCGGATTCGTTTGCGGCTTTGGCGCGGCTTGGGCCGTTGGGGCGGACGCGGGGTTTGCGGCTTGCGCGGTTCGTTCCTTCGACGAAGCAGGTTCCGGTCTTACGACAATCACGCTGCTACTCTCTTGTTCCTGTTTCGGAGTTGCGCTTGCTCCCAGCGCGGCGTGCGCCACTCCCAAAAATGCGTTGCCCGCCAGCAAAGCTCCCGCCAGGCAAACGAAACTACCCGCCAGCCCCGCCACGCGAATTCTGTTCGCAGCTCCATTCCATCCGAGCAGCCGCAGTACGCGTCCTGCCAGCGGGCTGCAGTTGGCGGCCATCATCAGCACAGGAGCCGTCCGCCATTCTTCCATCAGCGTCAGCGCCCGCGCGTAATTCACAGCGTCGCCACAAATGGCGATCGCTTCGTCGTCGCAGCAGTTCTCGCGCTCGGCGCGGATCCGCTGGCTCACCCACCATACCGCCGGGTGGTAGAACAACAGCGTTTCCATGGCAATCTGGAAAAGATTCACGAAGCAGTCGAGTCGTCGAATGTGCGCCAGCTCGTGCGCAATGACCGCTTCAATTTGCTCCTCATTCAAACCCGTCAGCGCCCTCACCGGCAGCAACACCACGGGACGGAACCATCCCAGCACCGCTGGAGCATCGAGCCGATGGCACTCGCAATACCGGATCACACGATCGAAGCCCATTCTCTGTTGCAGCGCCAGACATCTTGCGTATAGCTCCGCCCCCACCGCTTTGATCTCTTTGCGCCTCATTCTTTCAATCAGAAGCAGTCCGCCCGCAGTTCTCAGGCTCAGCAAAAGCACTCCCAGGAACCACGCTTCGACCAGCCACAACATCCCCATCGATTGTTCGCTTCGAGTTACAGGAAGAGGGGCTCGGGAGCCTGACAGTGCGGTGGCCCTTGGGGTGGACGTTTCCGCCCAAGTCAGTGCTCCTTCCGCCCCAATCCTAACGGCCGGATTCGTCTGGGCCCACAACCACGTGAATGTGATGACTGGCGATACCAGCATCAATACGAGCGTGCCTACCGCCAGCGCGTAACGCGCCGTGGCGCTTCGGCAAACCGCTGCCCCCACGGCAAATACCGCCGCCAACCCCGCGCCTTGCCAGAGGAAGTGCAATAACGTCCAGCCGAGCGTTCGCAAAACCTCCGGTGAAATCCAGCCCGCTAAGTTGCTCATCGGCTTCTCCTCTCGTACTCGTCCAGCAGGCGGCGCAGCTCATCCAGCTCTTCCTTGGACGTTCGCCGGGTTTCCAGCGCATGGATCATCAATTCGCTTGCCGAACCCTCAAACACCCGTTGCAGCACGTCCCCAACGAGCTGCCGCTTCGTTTCTGTCGCCGGCTGGCATGCCTCATAAACGTGCGCCCGTTGCTCTTCGTTTCTGCGGACAGTGCCCTTGGCGGTCATAATTTGCAGCAGCTTCAGCACTGTGGTGTAGCCCAGGTCCTTCTTTTCGCGCAACGCTTCGTGCACCTCGCGCACCGTGGAAGGCCCGCGCTCCCACAGCACTCGCAGTATTTCCAGCTCGGAAGCGGTTGGCTTTTGTGGAGGTTGTTTCGTCATGCGCGGAGCATAATACGAAGGTTTTCGTATTGTCAACGAAAATCTTCGTACTTCTTGGCTGGCCTAGTAGCTGGCCCCAGGCCTTTTCAGTTGCGGAAGGAACGCACTTGGTTGGTTTACTTTGGTTCCAGCACGAGTGGCAAGCCATTCTTCGGATTGCCGATAATCACGACTTTGGCATTTGCGCTCAGCGCCAGTTTCTCCGTCGCTTCTATCCCTTTCCACTCGAGCAACTGCGCGCTGATGCCCGTCGCTACGATCTTCTGGAAGTCCGCAATGCCCTGGGCCTCGATTCGTTTGCGCTCGGCTTCCTGCTTTTCCTTCTGCAATATGAAGCTCATCCGCAGCGCGTCCTGCTCGGCCTGCTGCTTGGCTTCGATCGAGCCTTTAAGCATCGCCGGCAATTGCACATCGCGCAGCAGCACGTTTTCCACGATTACGCCGCGCGGCGCGAGCTGCGCCGTCAGTTCGTCCTGAATCTGCTGCTGCACTAATTCGCGGGCGTTGGTATAGAGGGCATTCGCTGTGTGAGCCGACGTTGACGCGCGAATCGCCGCACGCAGAGTCGGCTCCACGATCTTTTCTGCGTAATCAGCGCCCACGGTCTGGTACACATACGCCGCCTTGTTCTTGTCCAGCCGGAACAGCAGCGAGGTGTCCAGCGCCAAGATCAATCCTTCATTTGAGGGAACATTGGCGCTCTCTTTGACCGATTGTGTCTGCACCGAAAGCTTTTGCACCGATTTTAGTGGATTGACCAGATGAATTCCTTCCGGAAGCGTTTCACCGGTCACGCGTCCAAACAGCGTCAGGACACCCACGTTCCCGGTCGGGATGGAAGTTGTGCTCGCCATCACCACGATGATCACCGCCACCAATATCGCGAGCTGCAATATTCTTTTCCCAGCCCCACTCAGGTTCGGCATCGACGGCAGTCCGCCGCCGCCCAGTTCGAATCTTGTTGTCGTTGGCATTTTCTCTCCGTCTGCGACTCATCCGCGAAGTAACCGAGCCGCGCAACTATCACTACCCCTTATACGTAGGAAGTGTACACTCGATTTCCTTGCGGGCGTGCGCCCGCCGCCTGGTTCGATGGGTCTGTTCTCCCTTAAGTCACCAGTCGCGATTCGCCGGTCGTCACTTCTCCGCAACCTCACCGCAATATGTTGTAGTATTTTCTCTTGACACCACAGGGCACTCGCGGCACAATCTCCGCCATCGCATTCATCCAATCGCAACATTTTCTTAAGAAGTTACCCCGGGGCTTTTTTCGTGAGTGGTTTTGGCCGATAAGGGGCGCTCAGGAGTCTATTCGGTGCCGATGCCATGTGCTCGCACCCGAACAATTCTGAGCTTTGCGGCTACTGAAGGAGAACACATGCAATACTTGCCCGGGTTCACCGTGCAGTGCATTAATCCGCAATGCGAAGCTCGCGGTCACTGGCTCCGTGCCGATTTTACCGTTCCCCTTGGCAGTGACGGCCATTGCCCCTGCTGCGGCGATTTCCTCCGCAACGTTCCCCCGCCACTGGCCCCACGCTTCCGCATGCGCCCCCGCTCCCTCACCGCCCGCCCGCCCCTCCGCCCCCGTCCCCGATAGCAGATCTTTTCGGCATCCGCATTGCGCGATCTTCTTAAAAACAAAAAAGCCGGAAGCAATCGCCTCCGGCCTTTCTGTTCGATTGTAATTGGTCCCTAGCCCTCGACGAGGCCCTTCTCGAGCATCTCCTCGTCGCTGAGCCACAGATCGGGGATATTGGCTGAGCCGAGCCGAAGAATATCCTCCAGCGCCCCGCGCACTTCAGCGAGGCGGAAGTCCACTCCAATGCGCTCCAGCAATTCGATAAGCTGCTGCGCGCCCTCCGCCAGCGCCGGCTTCGGGTGCGCGCCGGCGCCTAGCGCAGGCGATGGTCCTTCGCGGTCCAGCCGATGATACGTCACAATGTAAATGGCGCTGGGTCCCCCGCCATGCCTCACGATGTGGAGAAACCCGCGGGTCTTTGGCTTTTCCTGGGGCTTTTCCGGGGCCAGCCGTGCTGCTGTTCCTGAGCCGGAGGGGAGGGCGCTCATCGCTCTTGTTCTCTCATCGCTCCCTTTGCGGCTTAGCTGCAGCCGCTGGTGCTGCCGCAATTTTCGCATTTGTAGCACGCGCCGTTCGGCACCATCAGCATGCCGCACTCGCTGCACGTCGGCGCGCCCTCCCACGCGTAGAGGCGTCCATCCTTAAGTCTCGCTACCGCGTTGAGGATCATTTCATCCGTGGTCCGATCGTAGTTTATTTCTCCTGGATTCGGTTTCGGCAGTACTCCCTTTGGAGAAAGAGCGGACGCCTCCGCCGCGACCGCTCCGCTTTCCACCCCAGTTCCGCTATTCAGCTTCAGATAATCCGCGGAGATAAATTTCCCGCCAAGCCACCGGGCGATGTAGTCCAGCACCGACGAAACAAACCGGATATTCGGGTTCGCGGTAATCCCCAACGGTTCGAAGCGCGTGTTCAGCAGCTTGTCCACGAACACTTTCAGCGGCACGCCGTACTGCAATCCCACCGAGACGGTCAGCGCGAGTCCATCCATCACTCCGGAAAGCGTCGAGCCTTCCTTGGACATTTTGATGAAGATTTCAGCGGGCCGCCCGTCTTCGTACATGCCCACGGTGATGTAACCCTCGTGGCCGCTCACGCTGAACTTGTGTGTCACCGAAGCGCGTTCATACGGCAGTTTCTCGCGCACGGCTCGCGCGAAGAGTTCGCGCTGCATTGGCTCTGTCGCAGCAGCGGCGGCTTCCGGTTTCTTTTCTTCCGCCTTGCCGCCTGCATTCAGAGGCTGCGAACGCTTCGAATTGTCGCGGTAGATAGCCACGGCCTTCAGCCCCACCTTCCACGATTCAATATACGCGTTCGAAATGTCTTCGACCGTCGATTCCTCTGGCATGTTGATGGTCTTGGAAATCGCGCCCGAAAGGAACGGCTGCGCCGCCGCCATCATCTTCACGTGCCCGGTCCAGGTGATCGACCGCCCGCCGCCCTGCGGCGCCAGCGAGCAATCAAACACCGGATAATCATCCATCTTTAGATAGGGCGCGCCTTCGATCTTCCCATTCTTGTCGATGTAGGAAACGATTTCGCTGGTCTGCTCCGGCGTATAGCCCAGCTTCATCAACGCCTGCGGCACCGTGTTGTTCACGATCTTGATTAACCCGCCGCCCACCAGCTTCTTGTACTTCACTAGCGCCAGGTCCGGCTCGATTCCAGTGGTATCGCAATCCATCATGAAACCGATGGTCCCCGTTGGCGCCAGCACCGTCACCTGCGAATTTTTGAAGCCGTGCTTTTCGCCGTGCGCCAGCGAGGTGTCCCATGATTCCTGCGCGGCCATGAACAATTCCGTCTGTACGTGCTCCGGCTTGATCCCGCGCATCGCCTCGCGGTGCATGCGAATCACGTCCAGCATCGGCTCGCGGTTGACTTCATAACCCGGGAACGGCCCCATGCGCTCGGCAATGCGCGAAGACTGCGCATACGCTTCGCCGCACATCAGCGCGGTGATTGCACCGGCCATGTCGCGCCCTTCATCGGAATCGTACGGCAGAGCCATGGACATCAGCAGCGCGCCAAGATTCGCGTAGCCCAGCCCCAGCGGCCGGAACTCGTGCGAGTTCTTCGCGATCTTGTCGGTAGGATAACTCGCGTTGTCCACCAGGATTTCCTGCGCCGTGATGGTCACGTCCACCGCATGCTTGAACGCCGCCACGTCAAACTGCCCGCTGGCGTTGACATACTTCATCAAATTCAGCGAAGCCAGGTTGCACGCCGTATCATCCAGGAACATATATTCGCTGCACGGATTCGAAGCATTGATCCGCGCCGTGCTCTTGCACGTATGCCAGCGGTTCACCGTCGTGTCGTACTGCATCCCCGGATCGCCGCAGTGCCACGTCGAATCCGCAATCTTCATCATCAGGTCGCACGCCCGCAGCTTCTCCGCTGGCTGCCCGTCGGTGACGTTCTTCGTCCACCAATCCTTATCCTCGACCACCGCCCGCATGAAGTCGTCCGTCACGCGCACCGAGTGGTTCGCGTTCTGGAAGAAGATCGAAGCGTACGCGGCGCCGTCAATCGAGCTGTCGTAGCCTTGCTCGATCAGCACGTGCGCCTTGCGCTCTTCCTTCATCTTGCATTCGATGAATTCGCCGATGTCCGGGTGATCGATGTTCAGGATCACCATCTTCGCCGCGCGCCGCGTTTTCCCGCCGCTCTTGATTACCCCCGCGAACGCGTCGAAGCCCTTCATAAAGCTCACCGGCCCGGACGCGATTCCTCCACCGCTCAGCGTTTCCTTGCTTCCGCGCAGCGTCGAGAAGTTCGTCCCTGTCCCCGAGCCCCACTTGAAAAGCATTCCCTCGGTCCGCGTCAGCTTCATAATCGATTCCATGTCGTCGCTGACCGAATTAATGAAGCATGCCGAGCACTGCGGCTTCGGCTGCACGCCCACGTTGAACCACACCGGCGAATTGAAGGCCATCTTCTGCTCGACGAGCAGGTGCGTCAGCTCGTCGCGGAAAGCATCCCGTGACTCCGCATCCGCAAAATATCCGCCCTCTTGGCCCCAGCGCACGATGGTATTCACCACGCGCCCGATCAGTTGCCGCACCGATCCTTCGCGCTGCGGCGTCCCCGGCTTCCCGTGGAAATATTTGCTGGTGACGATGTTGGTGGCCGTTTGCGACCAGCTCTTGGGCACTTCCACGTCTTCCTGGCGGAAGATCGTCACGCCCTTCTCGTTCCCGATCAGCGCGGTGCGCTTCTCCCATTCGACCGCGTCGAAAGGAGATTTCTTCCCGTCCGTAAAAAATCGCTGGAAGGTCAGACCTTTTCCCGTGCCCGCCGCTGTTTGCTCTGCAGCAGCCGCATCCGTGGCAAGGGATTTCCCGTTCAATGCATGTTTCACTGTCGCCATCCGTCCCTCCGCGCTCTTGGGGCCCCACTCGCGCGGGGATACCCTCTTATTTTACTCCTCTGCGTCCCGCAAAGGTGCCGCTCATCGCTTCAGGGTCTGGGCTGAAGTTCGCGCAACTTTGATTCGTTTGGACCGTGAAAGCGGGCAGCGAAAAAATCGGCCTACATGCGGCCGCACCTTATTTCCAGCGCAAAACGCCAATGCCCTGCCGATGGCCGGTGCTTCGCACTCAGCCTAACAGCAGGTGCTCCGCCTCAATTACGGGCGCCAAGCAGGTATTTCACGCTCGATTTTTCGCTTAGAAACTGGGCTGCTTCATGGCTGCGCACGGACCTTGGTCCATCCCCGACTCGGTCCGCCTGGCGCTTCCACGTCCCCCGAATCTGGATTCGCAGTATCAACGGAAGAATATTTTCTGTCAAGAGAAAAACGCAAAATGTGGTTGACATTCTCGTACTGCGTCTATTTGTAGTGGTGCTATTCCCGCTCAACCGCTTCTGCTTCAACACTTTCGCGTCGTTGCCTCTCACGCTACACTCTTTGCATCCTATTCCATATGAAACGCTCTCTCGCCGCGCTTGCTTTCCTTTTTGCTCTTTCTTCTCCCCTTTTCGCGCAAACACGTACGCCACCCTCTGCTTCAACCTCCGCTCCCGCCTTCTCGCAGCCTGTTCACGGCGAAAAACTTCGCATCGCCGGAATTCACAACGCCGGAAAAATCACGGATATCTTGTACCGCGGCGCCCAACCCAGGGAAGTGGGTCTGTCTGAATTGAAATTATTGGGCATCACCACCATCGTTGATCTGCGCGGCGAGGACCCCGAAAAAATCGCGTGGGAGCGCAAACACGCGGAATCCTTGGGCATGCGCTTTATCAACATTCCCGTCAGCGGATGGGCTCCGCCAACGGATGAGCAGGTCGTCCAATTTCTCTCGCTCTTCCGTGACAATCCCGGGCAAAAAATCTTTTTGCACTGCCGCTTCGGTGACGACCGCACCGGCGTGTTCACCGCCGTCTATCGCATGGCTATCGACAAATGGCCTGCCGATCAGGCGATGAAAGAAATGTATTTCTTCGGCTTTAACGGCTTCTGGCACCCCTCGATGAAATCCTTTGTCCGCGATTTCCCATCGCGCTTGCATTCTGCTCCCGCTCTCGCGCCCCTCCGGACTCCTCCCTTTCATCCCTAACCCGCCATTGTGGGGCGTCGTGTTGTCCGCCATGGTCGCCCGCGAAACGCGTCAGGAAGCTGTCTGCCAGCGGTTGCGCGCGTCGACGTCGGCCTTGCGGCGGATGAGCCATTCAGCAACCACAAGGTTCAGAATCCAGCTCCAAAACGTGCAGGTAATGGCGACGACCGGGTCACGCGTAAGAACGAGGATCGGAGGGTCAGCCAAGCGCACCGTGGCCACAGCGAAAGTCAGAGAATAACTCCGCATCATCCACGCGTGGGCCAACAATCATGTCTTTTGAAATCAATTCATTGCAAAATGCAAATTCCGTAAGCCCTTTCTTTTGATATCGATGCAAATTGGTGGGGGGGGTAGGAGGTGCCCGGGAAACTCGATCATCAGCAACTTAGCCCTATTTGCTACTCCCTATCCTCTTTCCTTTCAGATTCTTGCGCACTCTCTTGCGCTTTTTTGCAGACGCGAAAATGACAACTATCTTGTTTTCAATCAGTTGTGCACTCTTCACCCAAAAAAGCGAACGGCGGGGAACTAGAAACTTCGTCTTTCCTTCGCTGTCCTAGTACCGCTGTACCCTCAGAAACGAAACGCCCGCTCCATTCCACCACGCAGACACAATTCGCTATCCTTACCTCGCCAACAAAACCATCTGACTGAGGGTGATCACGTGCAAGTTGGACGCTACGAAATTCTTGAAATCATCGGCACCGGTGCCCACGGTCGCGTGGCCCGTGCCCACGATCCCATGATCGGCCGCCTCGTGGCCATCAAGCTATTCCCCAAGGAATTGGCCAGCGGCGAAGCTCGCCAGCGTTTCCTTCAGGAAGCCCGGGTCGTCGGCCAACTGTCCCATCCTTCCATCATCACGCTGCACGACATGGGCATCGAGGAAGCCACTCAAACGCCCTACCTGGTCATGGAATTCCTGGAAGGTCAGCCACTCGACCGGATTCTGGAAAAGGGCAGTGTGCCCTTTCCCAAGGCTTGCGCTTGGGTCGGGGAAGTGGCTTGCGCCCTCGGTACCGCGCACCGCAAAGGCGTTATTCATGGCGACGTCAAGCCCGCCAACATGCTCATCACCGATGACGGCCACGTGAAATTGATGGACTTCGGCATGGCCCGGCTCGCGAGCCGGGACACCGGCGCGACTCCACTGCTCGGCACGCCGGCGTACTGGTGCCCCGAGCAAATCATGGGCAAGCCCCAGGACGCGCGCTCCGATCTTTTTTCCCTCGGTGTCGTGCTCTATGAGATGGTTACCGGCAAGCGTCCATTCGACGCCGATTCGCTCCAGGGCATTTGCAGCCGTGTCCTCTCTTCGACGCCGCTGCCGCCGTCGCACGCCAATCCGTCCGTATCGTCAGGATTTGACGCCATCGTCGCTCGCTGCATCGCGAAGGATCCCGCGGCCCGTTATGCGCCGGCCGAAGCCCTCGCGGAAGAACTCTTTCCGCTCGCGCGCCGCCGCGCGACTCCCGACCCCGTGTCTCCTACCAATGGCACCAATGGCAACGGCAATGGCCTGCGCGACCGCGCTGCGCGTCTCCTGCGCTCTGCCTGATGATTACCACGCAAACAGGCCGGTACCAGGCTCTGGAATTGATCGGCACCGGAACCACGAGCCGGGTCGATAAAGCTCGTGACAATGTCATTGGCCGCATCGTGGCCCTCAAGACTTTCATTTATGCCTTCGGCGAGGATCTTGAACAGCAATTCCTGCGTGAAGCGCAGATTGTCGGCCAGATCTCTCATCCCGCTGTCGTACAGCTTTATGATGTCGGCATCGACGAGCGCGGCGCGCCCTACCTCGTCATGGAATACGTCGCCGGCGAGACTCTCCAGCGCCACCTCGAATCTTCCACGCTGACCGTTCAGCGCGCCTGTGCCTGGGCAGCGGATTTAGCCCGCGCGCTCGCCACCGCCCATCGCGCAGGAATTGTTCACGGCGACGTCAAACCCGGAAACATTTTCATCAGTCCCGAGAACAAAGTCAGGCTTGGCGACTTTGGCATCGCTCGCCTGACCACGCAACTTTCGCTTACCGGCCGCCTCGCGGGTACGCCCGCGTATATGGCTCCCGAACAAATCGAGAGCGAGCTTCAGGATCACCGTTCGGACCAGTTCTCGTTCGGCGTTGTTTTTTATCAAATGCTGACCGGCGTCCGTCCCTTTGACGGAAAGTCCGTTGGCGCGGTCTGTGCCCAGATTCTGAATGCTACCCCCGTGCCCCCTTCGCGCCATAATCCGGCCGTGCCGCCCGAGCTTGACCGCGTCGTGGCGCGCTGCCTCGCAAAAAATCCCCAAGACCGTTTTGCTTCCTGCGACGAGCTTGTGAAGTCTCTCTATCCCTACACCCGCTCGCGGCCGCGCATTCCCGCTTCGGCCATAAAAAAGCACTCCTGGTGGTCCGCCCCGGCAGGACATCGTCAGATCCCGCGTGTTCTCAGCACACGCTACAGAATTCCTCCGGCTCCCGCTCATCTATATTTTCATCCGGGCGTGCCGTACGAAGCGCTTACCTACTCGCAGCAAACGGTTTCCGACGCGCCCACGCCAGACACGCAACATGACTTGGTTCCACAAGCTGAAGACAAACATCCCTCGCCGCGCTTCATTCGTGTGCAGAAAATTGCGCTAGCTGACTTGAACAAGCCCGCCGGCTCGCGGAACCTTTCTTCCGATTTGTCAACTGCTTCTGCACGCTCGCCTCAATCGCACACACCATAGTCCGGCGATCGAAAACTTGCGCTAGACAAAGCACTCTACCCTTTGCCGAATTCTTTCTCATAGCCAGTCCACTCGCGTTTCAACTTGGCCAGGAGCGCGCGGAAGGAAGCGTTAGTCTGCAGCGATTGAAAATGCAGATCGTCGCGAAAGGCAGGGAAATTCGGAAGACCGAGTGCGGAGGCCCGCCGCAGGAGCGATACCGCAGCGGCCGGCTTGTCAATGAGTGCATAGGCCGCGGCGGCGTTGTGCCACAGATGGTGGGTGTGCAGAAAGGTCTTCACCGGGCGGAGCGAACGCCGGAGCAGCGTTTCGGCTTTGCGGCGTTCCCCGCGCTTAGCCCAGAGCAGGGCCTCACAGCTCACCAGCCACGGATCGTCCTGCAAGACCTGACGAGCCATGTGGATTTTCTCCTCCGCTTCCGCCAGGCGCCCGGCGTAAAGTAACGCGTTTGGCGAGAGGCCATTCCCCCATAGGTTGTCTGGATCGATCCGCAGGGCGCGGGACTGAAATTCCTCCGCTTCCGCATATTCGCCGCGGTAGAGCGCTGTTTGTCCGATGAAGACAAGGGTGAAAGCATCGTCGGGGTGGGTGGCCAGAGCTTCCAGCAGACCCTCTTTGGCTTTCGCCAACAGACCCAGATGCATAAAGATTAGACAGCGCCAGATCTTGGCCGCGTGACACCCCGGATTGAGGTGTAGGGCCTCATTGAGCGCGCGCAGCGCCTGGCGATTCTTAAAGCCCCGTGCGGGCGTCCAGAGCACGCGACCGCGGGCGCAATAGACTTCCGCATTGTGGCGGTCCAGCCCTAAAGCGCGCCGGATCGCCTGATCCGCCCGTTTCAACCACCTGGGGTGCGGCTCCTGAGTCACCCCCATGAGGGCGCAGGCTTCCGCCAATTTCGCCCAGCCGTCGGCGAACTCCGGGTCCAGTGCTACGGCTTGTTCCAGCATCTCCATGGCGGTGCGCGTGTCCCAGCGATTCAGCCGTGCCAGTCGCTCTGTAGCCCGCAGATACAATTCATAGGCGCGCGGATTTTGGGTGGGGGGAGCGAGCTCTTTTTCCTTTGAGGTAGCAGCGCGCACGCCCAGCGCCTGCTGCACCCCGGCGGCAAGTTCATCCTGAAGTGCGAATAATTCGCCGATTTCACCGTCATGCTTCGCGGAATAGACGGGCGCATTCTTGCCCGCATCCCAAACCTGGACGTGTACGCGCAGGCGGGTACCCGATTTTTGAATACTCCCGTGAGAGACAATCTGCACATTCATTTCACGAGCCACACGCAGGAGATCGACGGATTGCTTCGCATACCTTTCGACACTGGCGGTGGGCCGTACCAGCAATTCGCCGCTGGCTCCCAGCGCATGGATGACGGCGTCCGCCAGGGCCACGCCCAGGTACTCATCCTCCGCGGCGGCGGTCAGGAGTTTGAAGGGCAAGACCGCCACGGAGCGCTTTCCCGCTAACGCCGCGGGCAGCAATTTCTCGCGTTCCATCTCGCGGCGGAGATCACTCAGGTCGGCGAGCAGCTCCGTTGCGGAAGCATACCGCTCCGCCCGGTCCTTCTCCAGGAGCTTGAGGATGGCTTTCTCAAGCTCCTGCGGCAGCTTCTGGAGCGAGTCTTCGAGACTCGCAGGTTGTTCATTGAGGATTTGCGCGATTAATTCGGGGCCGCTCCGCGCCTGAAAGGGGCGCCGGCCCATCGCCAGTTCGTATAGGATCACACCGAGCGAATACAGATCGGCCCGGCCATCCGTCGCTTCACCGCACAACTGTTCCGGCGACATGTAAGCCAGGGTCCCGGCGATTCGGGAATCCGGCAGCCAGTCCTGCGTTCTCCCGGTTCGCGTGGTTGTGAGAGCGGCGTCAGCGGCACGCCGGGCGATCCCGAAATCCAGCAATTTGATGTGTTCGTTCGCTAACACCGCGATGTTTTCCGGTTTTACATCGCCGTGGATCACACCTCCTGCATGGGCCGCTTCCAGCGCTTCCGCCACTTGTGTCCCCAGGCGAATCAGCTTGGGGATTTCGAAAGGGCCCTCTTCCAGGAGCTTCCTCAAATTCTTTCCGGAGACGAGCTCCATGGCAATGTAGAGCCCGCTGTCATATTCGCCGACTTCGTAGACGGTGGCCACGCCCGGATGGTTGAGCGCGGCGGCGGCGCGCGCCTCGGCGAGAATCATCGCACGGTATTCCGGGCTCTGCTGCCATTGGTCGGCGAGAACCTTGAGGGCGACGGTGCGCTCCAGACGAACGTCGCGAGCGCGATAGACCACACCCATCCCGCCGCGACCCAGCTCCGATTCAATCCGGTAATGAGCGATGTTCTTGCCGAGCATGACCATCTTTTCTGGAAGACCGTTGTTTCCGGGAAATCCTATGGCTCACCCCGGCGCATGTCAATCTGCTATCGGGCAACTTTGGAGAGACAAATGAAGTGGACGCCGCAAAGGTTCGACAAGAAAAGACCTTAAGAGGGAAATTATTCGTAGCGAAGAGCTTCGACGGGATCTAGTTTCGCGGCTTTCATCGCCGGCCACACGCCGAAGATCAACCCGATACTCACGCTTACAGCGACTCCCGTCGCTGCCGCCCACAACGGAACGGCCCCGGGCCACTGGAGTGTAACGCGAACCAGCAACACTAGAGCGTTGACCAACAGGAGCGCAATTACACCTCCCGCCCCCGTCAGAGTCATCGCTTCCAGCAGGAATTGCCAGGTGATATCCCCGCTGCGCGCGCCGATGGCCTTGCGTACCCCGATCTCGCGCGTGCGCTCCGTCACGCTCACCAGCATGATATTCATGACGCCAATGCCGCCCACCAGCAGGCCGATGGAACTCAGCACCACTGTCGCCAGCGCCACTTTGCCCACGATGTTATGAAATTCCTCGACCTCTTGCTCCGCGGTGGCTATCGAGAAATTGTCCTTCCCGCCAAACGGAACGTTCCGCCGCCGCTCCAGGACTTCGCGGATCTGGTCCACGGCCTGGTCCAGCATCTTGGGGTAGGCCTGCGCGCGCATGTTGACTTCGTCGGCGGTAGGATAGACTTTGCGAAACGTGCCGATCGGAATCAGCACGCGCCGGTCTTCGTCCCCCATGCCGAATCCGCCTTTGGGCTTTTCCACCACACCGATGACCTGGAAGTCCGAGCCGTCGATCATGACGTCTTTTCCGACGGCATGCCCTTCGGGGAACAGGACCGGAGCGACGTTCTCCCCGAGCATGACCACTTTTTCCTTGTGAAGATCGTCTCCTTCACTGATGAAGCGCCCCTCGAGCGTGGCGGCGTTGGCGTAAACTTCACCGAAGTTCGGCTGCACGCCCCGGAAATCGATGGCCGTCACTTGACCGGCTTTGGTTCGCACGGTGTGGCTATGGTCCCAATTTGTCTGCAGAAATGTTGTTACTCTCTTGACTGCCGGGCACTTTTCCTGGATGGCCTTTCCGTCCTCAATGGTAAGAGGTTTGCGCTGGCGTTCCTCCAGCGGCGGAGGCCCGCCGTGCCGTCCCTGGTCCCATTTGGTGATGAACGCCGTATCCGCGCCGTACTGGTTGATGTTTTCCTGGACCTTCTGGTCAAAGCCGGAGATGAGGGACGCCACCAACATAATGACGCTTACGCCCAGCACAACGCCGAACACGGTTAGCGCGCTGCGCAGTTTGTGCGTCCGCAAGGTGTCCAGCGCCTGCCTCAGATTCTCGTTATAGGCTTGGGCCATTCTTTGTTCCTCACCCGTCCGCGCGCAAAGCTTCGATGGGATCCAGCTTGGCCGCTTGCATGGCCGGAAAGATTCCGAAAAAGAGACCCACTCCGGTCGCGACGCAGAGCGACAGAATCACCGCAGTCAACGGAGTCTCCATTGGGAATGAAAACAGCGCCTTCACCAAGAACACCAACGAATAAGCAGCCAAAATTCCGATCAAGCCGCCCGTAGCGGCAAGCACGGCGGACTCCGTGAGGAACTGCAGCATGATGTGTTTCTTTCTGGCTCCCAGCGAGCGCCGCAACCCGATCTCGCGGGTCCGCTCCGTCACGCTGGCCAGCATGATGTTCATGATCACGATTCCGCCGACCACCAGAAAAACGCTCACCAGCGCCATAGCCACGAAGGCCAGGTTTCCCGTGAGGTCATGCCACAATTGCATAATCGAGTCGGAACCGAGAATTGCGAAATTGTCGGGGGCGTCGTACGGCAAATGGCGCCACGCGCGGAATAGAAGCCGCGCTTCGTCCTTGCTTGCCTGCATCAACTCCGCGTTGGGCGCTTGCACGAAAATGGCGACCCAATCATTGTTGGTGTGCCAGCCTTTGCGCCAAGCGGAAATCGGCATGACCACGTAATTGTCCTGGGACTCTCCGAAGGCGCTCCCCAGCGGTTCCGCTACGCCGATCACCTCGTAGGTGTGGGTCTGGACGTGGATTTCCTTTCCAATCGGA
>WNFP01000956.1_pt1 | contig 22520 bp, 15 predicted proteins | sample 5400201 | NCBI WGS metagenome assembly WNFP01 (sample SAMN13153355, study PRJNA577476) | soil metagenome | isolation source: 115 cm saprolite under Madrone tree | place: USA:California | collected 2016-06-14
TGGCTGAATCCCGCCTTGGCCAGGGACTTCATCACCTTGGGCCGGGTGAATGCCTCCGCGAGGAAGACGACGTCGGGGTGGCCGTCCTGGATCTCACGGATGAGCCACTCCCAGAACTCCAGCGGCTTGGTGTGCGGGTTGTCCACGCGGAAGATGCGCACGCCCTGGTCCACCCAGAAGAGCACCACGCGAAGCAGCTCGTCCCAGAGCGATTCCCAGGCCTCGCACGAGAAATTGATCGGATAGATGTCCTGGTACTTCTTCGGAGGGTTCTCGGCGAACTTCAGCGTGCCGTCGGGTCGCCGGTAGAACCACTCCGGATGCTCGCGCACCCAGGGATGGTCGGGCGAGCACTGGATGGCCAGGTCGAGGGCGAACTCCATGCCGAGCCCATGCGCGGCCTGGAGGAGGCGCCTGAAGTCGTCGAGCGTGCCGAGCTCCGGATGGACCGCGGTGTGCCCGCCCTCGGGCCCGCCGATGGCCCACGGGCTTCCCGGATCCGTGGGCCCAGCCTCTAGCGCATTGTTTCGCCCTTTGCGGTGAGTCCGGCCAATCGGGTGGATGGGCGGCAGGTACACGACGTCGAAGCCCAGGCCCTTGATGTCCGGCAGGCGCCGGATGCAGTCGGTGAAAGTGCCGTGCCGGCCGGGGATCTGCCCCTGGGAGCGTGGGAAGAGCTCGTACCATGCGCCGCTGCACCCGCGCACGCGGTCGACGACGACTTCGAGCTCGCGGTCGTAGCGGGTGCGGTCCTTGCGTTCCTGCTCCCGCGAGAGGACCCGTCGGAGCGCGGGGTCGAGGAGCAGGTCGAGCCGGGCCTGCTGGCTGGAGGCGGCTTCGTAGCGCTCGAGCGCGAGACGGAGCGCCGCCGCCCCTTCCGCCTCGGCATGCGCCGCAGCCCGTCGGACCAGCTCACGTCCCTCCAGCAGCTCGCTCACCAGATCGGTCTGCCCGGCAGCCGTGCGACGCTCCATCTCCTCTAGCCAGGAGCCGAAGACATCCGTCCACGCCTCGATGGTGACGGCGTAGCGAGTGTTGCGCTCGATCCGGAATTGCCCCGACCATCGGTCGTTGCCGACAGGGCGCATGGGTACCTCGCTCCACTGCGATTCGTCCCTGGCGCGGTACAGGATCGTCGCGTCGAGGAGATCGTGACCCTCCTTGAAGATGTCGGCGGAGACCTCGAGACGATCGCCGACCTGCCGCTTGCAGGGATAGCGCCCGTCGTCTACCGTCGGCTGAACGCGCTCTATCAGGATGGGTCGAATCCGCTGCTTCTTCACCGTGTGGGGCCTCATCGCCAGCGGTCCACCAGATAGGGTTTCCGCTCCTCGAAGACCTGGCACAGTCGCTCGGTCACCTTCGCCACCGCGGCGGGAGGCCGGTTGCGCGTCTCGTAGACCACGGAGGCCACGCGGCCCACGTAGAGCGGGGCGAGCGATTGGGCGATGTGGCTCCGGTAGACGACCCGCGCGCGATAGGCGAGGAGGAAATCATAGACGACGTGAGCCCAGAGCGCGTCGGGGAACCGGAACTCGCCGGTGGCATCCTCGCCGATCGCCAGCACGTCGCTCAAGGTCTCCGGCGCCAGGATGCGCTCCCAGACCGGATAGAGGTCCCGAACGCCCTGCAGGAAGCCGCCGAGCATGCGCTCCGGATCGGGCGCGGGACCCGGCTGCGGCTCCGGCGGCGATCCCGCGCAGGGGACCGGTTCCGAGCCCTGGCGCTCGAGCCAGAGGATCTCGTACCGCTCGGCGAGCGCGAACAGGGAGCCGGCCGTGCGCCCCACGATCTCCCCGAGGGGCGCCGGCTCGGCCGGGGCGGGGATGCGGCGTGGCCCGAGCGCCGCCTGACCGATCGCGACTCCCTCGGCAATGGCGGCTGCGGGGATCCAGAACTCGATCCCGTTGCGCCCGAGGTCCGTCTCCCAGACGTTCTGCTCGAGCAGGAAGGCCGCCGCCTTGCCCGAGCACGCGAATTCTTCCGCCAGCGGGCGCGCGAGGCGCTTGCCGAAGAGGGTCCGGATCAGCGGGACGACGAGCGCGTTAGTCAGCGTGCCCTCGTAGCGACCGCCCTGGTAGACGGGCACCACGAGGCCACAATCTTCTCCAAGCACGAGCCCGCCGAGCCCGCCCAACCAGTCGGCGTTGAGACCCGCGTTCTCGGCGTTGAGCAGGATGATGGCCCGCGCCCCGAGCGCCTGCCCGGCCGCCAGCGTCGTGGCCACGGCCTCGTCGAGTCTCGATTCGACCAACGGTCCGCCCGTTGCGTGCGCCGGCCGGATTCGCGCCAACGGAACCCCTCCGAAAATCTCGGCGGGCGCGCCGCCGGGCTCGTCGGTGCTCCCCCGGTCGATGTGGATCACCGCGGCCGAGTGCCCGGGGAAATGTGCCTGCAGCCCGGAGCCCACGGCGGCCGCGACGGCGTCGAGGCTCGATGCCGCGCCCACCCTCGGCACGCCGATGACGAGGTCAGCCGAGCCGATGCGCTCGAGCTCGGCTTTGGCGTCCCCGGTCAGCAGGTCATGCGCCATGGCAAGGGCCTTCTCTCATCCCGTGAGGTGGGCGAGCAGCGCCAGGTAGTCGCCCAGGTGCCGCGTGATGAGGAAATTGCGACGCACGTGCTCGCGGCCGGCGGCGCCCATCCGGCCGATCATTTCCGGATTGCTCAACAGATGCCGGATCCGGAAGGCGGCGCCCTCGACCGTCTCCACGGTGTATCCGGTCACCTTGGACACGATTTGCGAAGGGATCCCGCCTGCCAGGCTTCCGATCACGGGCTTGCCCTTCCACATGGCCGTAGCGACGTCGAGGCCGAAGTCGATGAAGAGTGGCTTCTGCAGGACGATGGTCGCTGCCCGCTCGAGCGCGTTGAGTTCCGTCTGCGGGTCGGGGGGCAGCTCGACCACGGTGATGTCGGGGTCCTGGCTGGCCACCTCCTGCGTCTCCGCGAGCACGCCGCCAGGACCCGGTGGCGAGCCTGCCAGGACAAGGCGTACATCGTGGTGGATCTTGACCAGCCGGTAGGCATTGACGACGCCGAGCGGATCCTGGCGGCGCTCGAAGGGGCCGACCTGGAGCAGGATCGGCTTGTCGGTCCGGACTCCCAAACGCTCCAGATGCCTGATCTGCTCGCCGCGCGGCATCTCGCGATTGCGCTCAGAGAGAGGATCGATCGAGGGCGCAATGACGAAGCGAAGGGTCGACAGCGGCGTGGCAAATTTCGGGGCGGAAAAGACCGCGCCATCGTACTTGTCGACGAACGGCCGGAGAGCGTTCCAGACCTGCGGCTGGGGGGAGGAGAGATCCCCGTGGTACCGCCACAGCCAGCGCCCGGCCGGGCGGCGCCCTTCCACGAGCAGCAGCGTTGCCGCATCGTGGACGATCACGAGGTCGGCGTCGAGCGGGAGCCGCCGCGCGTTGTCGGCGCACGTGGCATGCAGGCGGGCCAGCATTGCCTCGGTGACCACCTGCTCGACGCCCTCCAGCCCCTTGCTCACGGCCTTGACGATGGCGTCGAAGTCGGCGCTACCGAGCATGATCTCCCAGGCCGTCTCGATGCCCAGATCGTTCAGGATCGGCACGATCCCGTTCAGGATCTCGGCAGCGACGCCGCCATAGCGAGACACGCTGACCTGGACGATGTGGCGCCCCTGCAGCCGCTCGGCGATGCGGAGCATGAAGTCCACCGAGCCCCGCGGAGCCACCGCGCGGTAGTCGTCCAGCTTGCCGCCGCCGATGCCGTTCACGCGTCGCCCTCCTCGTCCAACGACCGGTTGAGCGCGATGAGATGCCGCTCCCGGACCCGCTCGAGCGTGCCGGCGTACGGATCGATATGGCTCAGGCGCTCCGCGAGCTCATGGCGGCCGAGGGCCGTGTCGACCCATTCGGCGAAGTCGCCCCGCCCGCGCCCGAGCCGGTAGCGCGCCTCGACGATGTGGAAGAAGAGTGTGCTGACATCGACCCCGGTGAGGGCGTCCCGGAACTCCTGGAGCGTCCTCACCTCGTGGCCCGTCTGGACGGGCACGAGGTGATACTGTAGGAATCGAAACGGCTCGCCCGCGCGGGATGGCGCGGCGGAGAGCTGCTGCAGGTGGTGATCGAGGGTGGAGACGAGCTCGCCACGGACGCCCTCGATGGAACCGAGCCGGAACGGATCGATGGCGGCGAGCCGCTCGGCGAGGCGCCGGTCGCGGAGCTCGATGTCCGCCCACAGCGCGAAGTCATTGGGATAGGCGTCCGGCTGCGGTGGGCGGTGCATCAGCAGCACGGAGGTGTGGCAGAAGATGGACTCGGCGGGCACGTGCCTGATCCCCTCGAGCATCTCGCGCGCGTCGTGCGCCTCGTGAGGGAGCAGCTCACAGACTTGGACGCATCCCTGGAAGACGAAGGGCTCAGCCGCGGGCATGACAGGAGGGCCTCCGATGACGCCGCCGGGTGATAGGAACGACTCCATGCGGGTGCTGATGCTCACCCGCGAGTACCCGCCGCACGTCTACGGCGGGGCGGGGGTCGTTGTCGACCACCTGAGCCGCGCGCTCGCCGCTCGGGCCGCGGTCGAAGTGCGCTGCTTCGGCGGCGACGAGCGGTCCGAAGGCGGGCTGCGCGTGCGCGGCTACCCGTCTTGGGAGCGGCTGGGGGAGCGGCTGGCCGGGAGCCCGCCGGCAGGACGGGGCGATGCCCGCCATGCGCTGGCGCTCGAAGCCCTCTCGACCGACCTGCTGATGGCCCGCGATCGCGTGGATGCCGACGTCGTGCACTCGCATACCTGGTACGTGGCGCTGGCCGGACTGCTCGTGCGCACGCTCTTCGACATTCCGCTCGTGGTCACGCTGCACAGCCTCGAGCCCCTCCGGCCCTGGAAGGAGGAGCAGCTCGGCGCGGGGTACGGGGTTTCGCGCTGGGCGGAGCGCGCGGCCGTGGAGTGCGCCGACCGGGTAATCGCCGTCTCGGCGCAGATGCGCGAGGACGTGCTGGCTCACTTCTCCGTTGACGCGGAACGTGTCAGGATTATTCACAACGGCGTGGATACAGAGGCCTTTCGCCGCACCGAGCGCCGGGATGCCCTGGACCGGCACGGCGTTCGCCCTCCGTACGTGCTCTTCGTCGGACGCATCAGCGAGCAGAAGGGGATCTTTCATCTCCTCGAGGCGGCCGCAAGCCTGCCGGAGGACACCCAGCTCGTCCTGTGCGCCAGCAGCCCCGACACGAAGGAGCTGGAGGCGCGGCTCGGCGCGGCCGTGGCGCAACGCCCCGGCGTGCGGTGGCTCAATGCCATGCTTCCGCGGGAGGACGTGGTGCAGCTCTACAGCCACGCCGCGCTCTTCGTCTGCCCGTCGGTGTACGAGCCCTTCGGGCTGATCAACCTCGAGGCGATGGCCTGCGGCATCCCGGTCGTCGCCACAAGCGTCGGGGGCATCAGCGAGGTGGTCGTACACGACGAGACTGGCTGGCTCGTGCCGCCTGCCGATCCCGCCGCCCTGGCCGCGGCGATGCGCGCCCTGCTCGTGCAGCCCGAGCGCGCCGCCGCCTTCGGCCGCGCCGGTCGCCGGCGCGTCGAGGCGCAGTTCAGCTGGGATCGCATTGCTGAGCGAACGCTCGAAGTCTACGGGGAAGCGATCGCCGCTCATCGCTCGGCCTCCGCCAGATACCAGCCCACGCTCCACGGCGGCAGCTCCGCCCAGCCTTCCGGGCCGAGCCCGAGCGCGTAGAGCGATCGTCCCCACTCGGGCCGCGGTCCCACGTGAGGGACCGCCGCCGGGCCGAGGTTGGTGACGAGGCGCAGTACCCGCCCGGCCGGGAATGTCCACTCGACCTCGATTGCCGTCTCACCGAGACGGCTCCAGCGCGCCCGCGGCGCGTCCGGGTTTTGCAGCAACGGCACGACCTCGGCGTGCCGAAGGCGGAGCAGCGCTCGGTGGAAGTCGAGCCACTTCCGGTGCACCGGCAGGTCGGCGACGCTCCACTCGAGCACGGACCGCTCCCACGTCTCCGGCGCTTGCGGGTCGGGGATCCGTGCGCGCGCAGCCGCGTCGGCGAACTCGGGGAAGCGGGCGAACTCGCGCCGCCGTCCCTCCGCGACGGCCCCGCCGAAGTCCGGACCCAGGTCGCTGAAGAACAGGAAGGGCTCGGGTGCGGCCCATTCCTGGCCCATGAACATCAAGGGGAGCGGCGGAGCGATGAGGAGCACGGCCGTGGCCGCTCTCACAGCGTCCGGCCCCGCCAGTGCCGTGATGCGCTCGCCGAACGCGCGGTTGCCAACCTGATCGTGATTCTGGAGAAAGCCGACGAAGGCGGTGGGCGGGAGGTCTCCGCTCGGCTCACCGCGGGGCCGGCCGCGGTATTGCGAGTGCTCGCCCTGGTACACGAAGCCCTCGGCGAGGGCGCGCCCGAGCGCCGGCGCCGCCGGCTCGTAGTCGGCGTAGTAGCCGCCCCGCTCGCCCGTGAGCAGCACGTGCAGGGCGTGGTGCAGGTCGTCGTTCCACTGCGCGCGGTAGAGCGGCGCGCCGTCGCGGGCGAGGAGGTGGGCCTCGTTGCCGTCGTTCTCGAGCACGAGATGGACGTGCCGCTCGCCGCCGGGGCCCTTGGCCACAACCTGCGCCAGCTCGACGAGCACGCGCGAGCGGGACTCGTCGCTTATCGCATGGACGGCGTCCAGGCGGAGGCCGTCCATGTGGAACTCCTCGAGCCAGTAGAGGGCGTTGTGGACCATGAACGTCCGAACGATCTCGGAGCCCGGGCCGTCGAAGTTGATCGCCGCGCCCCACGGCGTCTGGCGGCGAGGTTCGAAGAAAGCGGGCGCGTAGCGGGGCAGGTAGTTGCCTTCAGGTCCGAAGTGGTTGTAGACCACGTCGAGGAACACCGCCAGGCCGCGGGCGTGGGCGGCGGCGACGAAGGCCTTGAGATCTTCTGGGCGCCCATACCGGGCCGCGGGGGCGAACGGCAGGACGCCGTCGTATCCCCAGCCCCGGCGGCCGGGAAACTCGCCCACGGGCATCAGCTCAATCGCAGCGACGCCGAGCGCGGCGAGATGGTCGATCCGCTCGGCCGCGGCCGCAAAGGTTCCCGCGCGAGTGAAGGTTCCCACATGCAGCTCGTAGAACACCAGCCGCTCGGCCGCAACACCTTTCCACTCCGCGTCGGGCCAGGAGTAGGCATACGGATCCACGACCTCGCTCGGACCGTGGACGCCGTCGGGCTGAAAGCGCGAGGCCGGGTCGGGCACGAGGAGCTCGCCATCGATCTGATAGCGATAGCGCGTGCCAGGCGGCGCCTCGGCGGTGGCCAGCGCCGCCCAGCCGTGGGAATCGCGGGGCATGCGCAGGACGCGCTTCCCCTCGTCCAGCCACAATGCCACGCTGTCGGCGCCGGGAGCCCAGAGCCGGAAGCGCGTGACACCGTCGTCGCGGGCCTCGGCTCCGAACGGCATGCTCTGGGTACGCCGTAGGGCGAGCCTCATGGTCTGTCGAGCCCGCGCGGTGCGGTGGTCACGGCGCCTCCGCCTCGAGCAGCGCCACCGGGAAGCTCGCGAAGAGCGCGGCCGCCGACAGTGCCGGCGCGCCGTCGCGGCGCTCCGTTTCCAGCACGCCGCCGGTGAATCGATCGCGGAAGCGCCCCGCGAGAGCGTCGCTGCCGAGCGAGAGCCAGGTCTCGCCCCACGGTGGGGCGCCCAGGGCAAGGGCACCTGTAAATCCCGTCAGGCGGGCGGTGAGCCTCGGGACGGCCACGATCACGGCGCCGTCTGCACCGACGCGGGCGAAGCCGATAAGATGCTCGGAGCGCTCTCCGCGGGCCTCCAGAGGCAGGTACGTCCCCGCCTCGAAGAGGGCCGGCCGCTCCCGTCTCAACGCGAGCGCGCGCCGGATTAGGTAGAGCTTGAGCCGCCCATCGGTCCAGTTCTCGAGCAGCTCCGTGCAGAGCCCCGATAGGTCCCGGCCGCGCTCTGCGACGCGGGCGTCCAGGGCGGCCAGCAGAGCCATGCGCCGCGCGAAGTCGACCGGCCGCCGATTGTCGGGGTCGACCAACGAGAGGTCCCAGAGCTCGGCGCCCTGGTAGAAGTCCGGCACGCCCGGCGCCCCGACCTTGAGCAGAGTCTGGGCGAGCGAGTTGACCGCGCCGTAGCGCGCTACACGCTGCTGGAACGGCAGGAACTCGTCGAGGAAGCGGCCGCCCCCGGTGAGGAGGCCCATGATGAAGTCGCGCGTGGCCGCGTCGTAGGCGGAATTCGGATTGACCCAGCTCGTATTGCGCTTGGCCTCCTTGATGGCCTTTTCCATGTACTCGCAGATGCGGGTGGCGAAGGCTGCAAGGTCGGGCTGCGGCTCCGCCGGCCACGCGCCGACCAGCGTCTGATAGAGCAGATACTCGTCGTTGCGGTCCGGTGCCGCCTGCCCGTCGACCTCCCGCTTCCACCGCTGCCCGATCGCGCGCCAGCGCCGGACGCGAACGCCCCACTCCCCGGGGATCTCCGAGAGCACGCTGATCCGTGTCCGCACGTCCTCACCGCGCTTGGTGTCGTGCGTGGAGGTGGTCAGCATCGACTGGGACCAGCGCCCGAGCCGCCGAGCATTCTTATCGTGGAAGGCCGGCACGGGCTCGCCGAACCTGGCCGCATCGCTGCCGACCTCATTCAGCGAGACGAGACGGTTGTAGACGTAGAGCGCTGTGTCTTCGACGCCCTTCGCCGTCACGGGCCCCGCCGTCTGCTGCAGGCGCATCACGAAGTGATGTCGCCCGGCGCGGTCTTCGTCGCCCCCGCCCGGAGGCTCCCGCAGCAGCAGGATGTCGTGGACGAAATCGAAGATGGACACGTTCATCGTCGGATTGCGCCGCTTGGCCTCTGCCACGGCGCGCTCGACGAAGGCACGGTCACGCGCGCTCACCTCGGGCCCCTCGTCGCCGATGTACGTGCGGTACACGGGGAAGCAGGCCATGACTTCGCGCACCGCGCGGATCAGGCTGTGCAGCGTGAAGTCGCGCGTGTGCCGCCGTGTCTCGGAGATCCGGTCGAGGTGATGGCCGAGCTGATTCACCTCGCTCGCCATCGACACCTGCATGATGAGCCGCTTTGCTGCATAGGCGATGTCGGTCATGGCCGGAGCGGCTCCGGCGAAGCGCGTGTAGAGCGCCGTCATCTGCCGGGTGTGATCGCGATCCACGAACAGGCCGTTGACGGATCCGAGGAAATCGTAGCCGGTCGTGCCCGCGACGCGCCACCACTCGGGCAGGCGCTCGTCGGCCATGAGGATTTTCTCGGCGAGGAGCCAGAGAGGTCGCGCGACGGGCGCCGCGGGATCCGGCGAGGCAAGGCCCCGGTAGCGCGCGAGAAGGCCCTCCGCATCCTCGGCCTCGAGGCCGGGCGCCAGCCGGCGGGCGGTACCGAGGACGGCCTCCTCCTGGAGCCGGTGGAAGTACTCGCCTGGAGCGTAGAGTCCGTCGGGATGATCTACGCGGAGGCCGCTCACCGTTCCGTCGCCCACGAGACGGAGGATCAGCCGGTGACTCGCGTCGAAGACCTCGCGGAGCTCCGTCCGGATGGCCGCGAGGTGATTGACGTCGAAGAAGCGGCGGTAGTTCACCTCGTCGCCGGCCACCCGCCAGTCGGCGAGGCGATAGGCCTGGGACGAGAGCAGGTGGTCCAGCAGGTCAAAGCTCCCCGGGTCTCCCGGCGTGCCGTTGAACAGCCGAACATTGTCGTCGAGGAACTCGCGGACCTCGGGTGATTCCTTGACCAGCGCCGCCAGCCGGCGCTTGATGATCTCCTTCTCGCGGAGCCGCTCCTCGGCCCGGACGAGATCCGTCTCCATCTGCCCGGGCAAATGCTCGAGCGCCGTGACGATGCTCTGAAGCTCTCGCAGGTGAGGATCCTCGGGCGGCAGGCGCGCACCGAACGTCTCGATGCGGTGGGTCAGCACTTGCGCGTAGGAGTCCGGCGCGACCGGCAGGCGCGCCCCCGCGTAGCGCACGACGAAGGCGCCCTCGACGAGCTCGAGCTGGAGCTGCTGGGCCTCCAGGACGGCGCCGTACTGGTCGGGCAGCACGGGAAGGAGCACCTTGCCGTAGAGCTCCGGCTTCGCCGGTACCCAGTCAATGTCGAAGAATCTCGCGTAGGGCGACGCGGGCCCGTTCTCGAGCACGTCCGTCCACCAGGGATTCGAGTCTCCGACTATGCCCATGTGATTGGGAACGATGTCGAGGATCACTCCGATGCCGTTCGCGGCCAGCGCCCGGGCCATCTGGTCGAACGTCTGCTCGGTCCCGACTTCGGGGTTGAAGGCGTTGGGATCGGTCACGTCGTAGCCGTGGGAGCTGCCGGGCCCGCACTTGAAGCAGGGCGAGAGATAGGCCTCGCTCACCCCGAGCGAGTGGAGATATGGCGCGAGAGCCCCCACGTCTTCGAAGCGGAGCGTGGGACCCAGCTGGAGGCGGTAGGTCGCGCGCCGCGGCCGGACGAGCGCCGCCACGGCCTTCTCGAGGAGTCCGTCGAGATCCGTCCTGCCCGCCACCGCCGTCATGGGGCGACCCAGCCTCGCGCGGGGCTCACAAATGCGTGAGCGTCTCACTCGGGTGGGGCTCGTGGCGCAACCTGCGCTCGAGGATCTGCCGGGCCAGCGCGCGCCCGCCGAGGCCGAAGGCCAGGGCTAGAGCCATGATGAGCCCGCCGAACGTGATGCCGAAGGCGACGAGCACCATCTCCTTGCCGATGCCGACGTGGGTGACCGCCGTGGCGCTGGCAAAGAGCAACACTCCCCAGCGCACCGCCCGGGCCAACAGCCGCGCCTCCGGCACCCCGGCGTTGACGGCCGCGATCAGCGCGCCCTGGCCGAGGAAGTTCGCCACGAGCCAGCCGACAAGGAAGATGACGGCGGCGCCGACGGCCCTGGGGACCCAGGCGAAGACGAAATCCGTGACGCGGCCCGCGCCGGGAATGGCGAGGGCGTCCACGGCAAGGGTCAGGAAGAGGGCGAAGATGGCCCAGAAGACCATCACCGAGAGCAGCTGGGAGGGGGACCGCCGGAGACCCGCGCGCGTCATCGGGGATACGAGTCCCCAAGACTCGGCGCGCTGGTCGAAGGCCACCGCCCGGGCAAGCCGCCTCAGCAGCAAGGCAGCGACCCAGGCGGTGACGAGTCCTACGACCGCCAGAGTGAGCATGGCGAGAATGCTCGGCAGCACCGCCACCAGCCGCGAGTTGAGATCCCGCAGAGCCGCCCACACGAGACCGCTCCACATCTCCGCCATGGTCGTGCCTCCTCCTTCAGCTCCGTCTCATCCGAGGTCGTGTCGCGCGTGAGCTCCTGGGGTGTCGGAGTTCCCCTCCGTCAGGGGCCGCCCGGCCCTGCTTCGAGCAGCTTCATCGGCCGGGTACGCCTCGGCTCGAGGCGAGCCGGGAGCCGGTCCGCAGATCGAGTATCAGAATACTCCCGCCCGAGACGGTGAGACAGATGGGGGAACTGTCATGGTTCTTGATTTGCCAAGGCTGTGCCAACCCGGAGCCTCACCCTAAGGCGCCGGAAAGACGGCCCGACGTCGCGTCGCCGCTTCCCAGACCGGCCCGGTCACAAGGTCGTGCTTACCGGGTTGAGAGGTAATATTTACCATCCCGCCCGACAGGCCTCCGTCAGTCCGCGGCGCCCGCAACGCTGGCGAACAGGATATGCTGGTGGGGCCGGAGCACGCGTGCGGGACCTACCTCGGCTTCGCGGGGCCGGCGTGATGGCAACGTTCACCCAGGAGATCGCCATGGACGCTCTGGTCAAGACCCTGAACACGCTCTGCGACGCCCTGCCGTTTCAGACGAGCTGGTATCTCAAGGATCTCAAGAGCGGCCGGATGGCGAACCGGCTCGGAGACACGCCCGTGCCCTCGGCCAGCACGCGGAAGATCTCCATCCTGATGGCTGCGATGAAGGCCGTCCACGACGGCAAGCTTTCTTTGGATCAGAAAGTCACGATCGAGGCCCGGTACCAGGACAACGACTCGGGCACCTTCCAGCACATGACGCCCGGCTTTTGGATCACCTTCCGCGACGCGCTCGTGCAGATGATCATCGTGAGCGACAACACGTGCACGGGCACCGTCGTGGATCTGGTCGGTCTCGGAAACGTCCAGAGCTTCTGCGAGTCGGTCGGCATGTCGCGCACCGTCCACCGCTTCGGCATTCCGCCGAGGCTCGGCCCCGATCACACGCTGGAGCAGGTGACGACGACGACGCCCAACGATCAGGGCCTGCTGCTCGAGATGATCCTGCGCGGCGCATCCGACAAGGCCGCCGCCAGGCTCGGCTCGACGCCCGAGCTGTGCCGCCTGGCGCTCGACATTCTCTCGTGGCAGAAGCTGAAGACCCGCCTGCCGTCCCAGCTTCCGCTCGGCACCAAGGTGGCGCACAAGACGGGGACGGGGTCGCGGGGCTACATGGACGCGGGCATCATCTTCAAGGACGGCCAGCCGCTCTTCATCCTGACCGCCTACACGGAAGCCGTGCCCGCGGAGCTTCCCGACGGCACGCCGGGCTTCGCCGCGGCGTATCAGCTTATGGGCCGGATGTCCCGCCTCTGCTGGGACGCGCTCGGCTAGCGGGAGCGAGCCCGGCGCATCAGCGCGCTGCGGGCGCCTTGTCGGCGAGCCAGTCGAGGCCGAGGTCGCGGAGCTTGGCAGGCGTCGGGTAGCCCGTCGCCGGATCACAGCCCGCCAGCCCGTAGTAGCTCGCGCGTGCGTGCTCGAACTCGTCCGTGGTCAGCGCCACGCCCGCCGTCGGGCCCTTGCCGGTGAGCGGCTGGAAGAGCTTCTTCGGCAGCACGTCGGCGTCCTTCCCGATGCCCTCGCGCGCGTTGAAGGCGCGCATGAGCGCGATCTTTCGCTCGCCGATCTCCAGCAGCTCCTCCATTGTCGCCTGCCACCCGGTGCCGGCGCGTACCAGCTCGACCGTCTCCGAGGGGCCGTAGAGCTGCCACGACGGGCCCCAGACGAACTGGCAGAGCCCGAGGGTGTCGAGCGCGGAGTAGAAGCACTGCGAGCGGTACGCGAAGCGGACCTTCGCGTCCGAGAGATCCGTCGCCGGAAGGCTCGCGGCGATGTCCAGCTGCTCGAGCCGCCCGTGCTGGAGGGAGCCCGGCTTGTTCCGAAGCGCCGAGTCGTGCTCGGAGGACTGGTGGTCGGCGCCGAAGGGGTTGACGGCGTAGACGAGGCCGAGCGAGCGTTTGACCTGCGGCATGTGCGCCGGGAGCTCCTGGCCCTTGACGGTGACAGTGAGATCGACCGCGGCCTGCCCGAGCGTCTTCGCGGCGCGGAGGCTGCCCTCGGCGAGGAGATCGCCGACGCCCTGCCTCAGCGCGATGGCTTCGATGGCGCGCAGGACCGACTGGCCGTCGCCGTACTGGAGCCCCAGCCCCTTATCGTCGAGCAGGCCCTTTTCCTTCGCCTCGATCGCCCACGCGATGGTCCCACCCGCCGAGATCGTGTCCATGCCGTACTTGTTGGCGTCGGCCGAGGCCTTGGAGAGGAGCTTGAGATCGCCGACACCGCACATCGATCCGAGCAGGGACAAGGTTTCGTACTCGGGGCCACCATAGATCGGATCGATGTCGAGGCCGGGCTCATGAACCTCGACCGTGCGCTTGCACTTGACGACGCAGGCGTAGCAGGTGTCGCGCTCCTTGAGGATGGTCTTGGCGAGCGTCGTCCCGTCGATGTCCTTGGCCAGCTCGAAGGTGCCCTCGTTGTAGTTGCGCGTCGGCAGGCCGCCGACCTTGTCCTGGATCGCGAGCACGCCGGCCGTCCCGTACTCGCCGAACCAGACTATCCCAGGGTTTGCCGCCTGGAGATCCTTCAGCCGCTTGACGAGGCCGCGGAAGGCCACGGGCTCCGCGGGCTTCGGCGACTTGCTCCCGCGCACCACGACCGCCTTGAGCCGCTTCGATCCCATCACGGCGCCCAGGCCCGTGCGGCCGTTGGCGCGGTTGACCATGTTCATGATCGCGGCGAAGCGCACGAGGTTCTCGCCCGCGGGCCCGATCTGCGCGATCTCCACCTTCTCGTCGCCGATCTCCTTTTTCAGCATGCTGTCGACCTCGGCCGTGACCTTGCCCCAGAGATGCTTCGCGGGGCGCAGTTCCGCCTTGCCGTCGTTGAGCCAGAGATACACGGGCTCCTTGGCCTGGCCGGTGAAGACGATCGCCTCGGCGCCCGCGGCGCGCATCTCGGCGGGGAAGAAGCCGCCGCACTGGCTGTCGCCGATGGCGCCGGTGAGGGGAGAGCGCGCGCACGCGGTCATGCGGCTCTGGCCCGAGATCGCAAGGCCCGTGAGCGGGCTCACGGCCATGACCAGCACGTTGTCGGGACCGAGCGGATCGGCGCCGGCGGGGATCGACTGCATGAGTAGGTACGCGGCGAGCGCACTGCCGCCGGGATATTTCCGGTAGACGTCCTCGGGCAGGGTCTTCGTCTCGATGGTGCCGCGAGTCAGATCGACGTGAAAGACGGTCGCCGTAAGTGCCAAGTTTCGGTCCTTTCTCAAGCTTAAATGTCGAAGACGCCAGTTTGGCGGTAGGGCTCCTTCGCGCAAGCGCTCATCCGAACTGCCCCCCTCGAGGGCTGTGGGGCGACGCGGTGAAGTGTACCCCAACCTATGAGCCGATGGTATCCTCCCGCCAGGAGGGCCGAGGCCATGCTGACCAGGGAAGACAACGAGCTGTTGACGAGGACGAGCCCGGGGACGGCGATGGGCGCGCTCCTCCGACGGTACTGGATCCCAGTCGTGCAGTCCGGCGAGCTCGAGGCCGGCGGCCGCGTCAAGCGGGTCCGGCTTCTCTGCGAGCCGCTCGTTGCCTTCAGGGGCAAGAGCGGGCGGCCCGGGCTCATCGGCGAATTCTGCCCCCACCGCTCGGCCTCCCTCTTTTTCGGCCAGGTCAACGACGACGGTATGAGCTGCGCCTACCACGGCTGGAAGTTCGGCTCGGACGGCTGCTGCCTCGAGATGCCCAGCGAGCCACCGGAGTCGAGCTTCGCGTCGAAGGTGCGCCACGTCGCGTATCCGTGCGAGGAGCGCGGCGGCGTCATCTTTGCGTACATGGGGGCCGGCAGTCCGCCGCCTCTCCCCCATCTCGAGTGGACGCTTCTGCCTGAGGCCAACACGCTCGTCTCCAAGCGCGTCCAGGAGTGCAACTGGTTCCAGGCGCTCGAGGGCGGCATCGACTCGAGCCACATCTCCTTCCTCCACGCGCCCCAGAGCCACGCGGATGCGGACGTGACACGCGAGCTGGACCGGGCGAGCTTCGGCGTCGGTGAGGCCATCAACACGGCAGACAAGGCGCCGCGCTTCGAGGTGGTGGACACCGACTACGGCGCGCTCATCGGCGCGCGGCGCTCGTGGCCCGACGGGCGGCACTACTGGCGGATCAGCCAGTTCCTCATGCCGTTCTACACGATGCCGCCGACTGATCGGGACGAGAAGATGACCCAGTCGCACATCTGGGTGCCGATGGACGACACGAACGTCGTCAACTGGATGGTGACGTGGCACCCCGAGCGCGCGCTCACGGCCGAGGAGCGGGCACTTCACCTCGCGGGCAAGGGCGCCCACGTCTGCGACTACGCGCCCGCGACGTCCGAAGCCTACGGCGACGTCCGCACCGCCGCGAGCCGCGCGAACGACTATGGCATGGACTGGGAGGCGCACCGCACCCGCATGGTGTGCGGTATCCCGGGCTTCGGCGTCCAGGACCAGGCCATCCAGGAGAGCCAGGGCGCCATCGTGGACCGCATGCACGAGCGGCTCGGCTCGAGCGACGCGGCGATCATCCACGTTCGCAAGCGCCTCATGGCCGAGGCGAGGGCGCTCAAGGATCGCGGCGTGCCGCCGCCCGAGTGCAACCCCGAGTCCTTCTTCGTGCGCTCGGCCTCGGTGCTGCTCTCCCCGGGAGAGAGCTGGGTCGAGGGCGCCATGGAGCGCGTCGTCGCCAAGCCCGGCGGCCATCTGACGCTCGCCTGAGTCCGCGCGTGACTAGGCGCATGGCCGGCCGCGTGGCCCTCATCACGGGCGGTGGAGGCGGCATCGGTGAGGCGACGGCCAGGCTCTTCGCCGAGGAAGGCGGCGCCCTGGCGCTCGTGGACAGCGACAAGGCGGCGGTCGAGGCAGCGGCGGCCGGCATCTCCAGGGACGTGCCCGGCGCGCGCGTGTCGGCGGTGGCCGCCGACGTGAGCAGCGAGGCCCAGGCCCAGCGCGCCGTCGACGAGGCGCTCGGCGCCTTCGGCCGCCTCGACACCGTGGTCAATGTCGCCGGCATCAGGCTCTATACGCCTCTGGCCGAGGCCGATGCGAAGGGCTGGGAGCATATTCTCGGCGTCAACGTGCTCGCCACGGCCTACTGCTGCAAGGCGGCGCTGCCCGCGCTGCGGCGCGGAGGGCGCGGCACCATCGTCAACGTCTCCTCCCTCTACGGCGTCAAGGGGCGCGCCGGCATGGGCCAGTACGACACGACCAAGGCCGCCGTGCTCGGCTTCAGCCGCGCGCTGGCCGTCGAGGAGGCTCCGCACGGTATCCGTGTGAACGCGGTCTGCCCGGGCGGGACGATCACGCCGTTTCACATTCGTGCCGCCGCCGCGAAAGGCGTCTCCGAGTCCGACCTGCGCGCGCAGCGAACAGGGGACAATCTGCTTGGTCGCTGGGCGGAGCCGCGCGAAGTCGCCTACGCCATTCTCTTCCTGGCCTGCGACGAGTCATCCTACATCACCGGATCCACGCTGATGGTGGATGCCGGCAAGTCCATCATTTGACGAGAGACGCGCCGTGAGTGAGCGGCACTCGTGCTGCATAGCCGGCGGCGGGCCCGCCGGGATGATGCTGGGGCTTCTGCTGGCCCGCGCGGGGGTGGACGTCCTGGTCCTCGAAAAGCATGCCGACTTCCTCCGCGATTTCCGCGGCGACACCATCCATCCGTCCACGCTTCAGGTGATGCACGAGCTGGGCTTGGTCGACGAGCTTCTCAAGCTGCCGCACCAGGAGGCTGGGGAGTTGAGGGCGCAGGTGGGGCAGGAGATCGTGCCCGTGGCTGACTTCACGCACCTGCCGACCCACTGCAAATTCCTGGTGCTGATGCCGCAGTGGGACTTTCTCGACTTCCTCGCCCGCAAGGCGGGCCGCTATCCGTCGTTTCACCTCTGGATGCGCGCCGAGGCGGTGGGCCTGATCGAGGAGTCGGGACGGGTGGTGGGCGTCGAGGTCCAGACGCCTGAGGGCCGGCGAGAGGTCCGCGCCGATCTGGTTGTCGGCGCCGACGGCCGCCACTCGCTGGTCCGCCAACGGGCGGGGCTCGAGGTGAAGGAATTGGGCGCGCCCATGGACGTGCTGTGGTTCAGGCTCTCGCGACGGCCGGACGACCCGGCAAACCTCATGGGCACGTTCGGGTCGGGGCGGATCTTCGTCATGATCAATCGGGACAGCTACTGGCAGTGCGGCTACGTTATCGCGAAGGGCACCATCGACGAGATCCGCGGGCGGGGCATCGAGGCGTTCCGCGAGAGCGTCGCCCGGATCGTGCCCTTCGTGCGGGATCGCGTCGGGGAGCTCCGCGGCTGGGAGGACGTCAGCCTGCTTACCGTGCGGGTGGACCGGCTGGTGACCTGGTATCGTCCAGGGCTCCTATGCATCGGGGATGCAGCGCACGCGATGTCTCCTGTCGGAGGCGTTGGCATCAACCTGGCGCTCCAGGACGCGGTCGCGGCCGCCAACCTTCTGGCGTCGCCGCTCCGCGAAGGGCGAATGACGGTGGAAGACCTCGCGCGAGTCCAGCGGCGGCGCGAGTTGCCCACGCGCGCCATACAGTGGGTGCAGGTGCAGGTCCAGAACCGCGTCATCGCGCCCGTCCTGGGCGGCGCGGGCACCGCCCGGCTTCCGCTGGTGCTCCGGCTCCTACGGCACTACCCGGTCCTCCGCCGCCTGCCGGCCCGCTTCATGGGTATGGGCGTGCGCCCCGAGCACGTGAAGAGCGCCGAGGCGCCGAGCGCGTTGACAGGCCGATGAGCCTGTGATTACCTCTTCGTTGTCGCCCGCATGAGCCCTAACTCCCGCACCACTCTGAGGAGGAGCCCAATGACGTTCATTCGCCAATGCTCGGCCGCCTGTGCGGTCCTGACGTTAGCGTGGTGTCTCGGCGCCGCCGGACCCGCGGACGCGGAGACGACGCTCAAGGTCGTCATGCACTCCGATCTCAAGATCGTGGACCCGATCTGGACCACGGCCTACATCGTGCGCAACCACGGCTACATGATCTACGACACGCTCTTCGCCACCGACGCCAACGGCGAGATCAAGCCGCAGATGGTCGCCAAGTACGACGTCAGCGCCGACAAGCTGACCTACACCATGACGCTCCGCGACGGGCTCGTGTGGCACGACGGCAAGCCGGTGACGGCCGAGGATTGCGTCGCCTCGATCAAGCGCTGGGGGCAGAAGGACACGATGGGGCAGAAAATGATGTCCTTCGTGAAGGACTTCGCAGTGGTGGACGCCAAGACGTTCAAGATCCATCTGAAGGAGCAGACGGGCCTCGTCCTGCCGGCCCTCGGGAAACCCAGCTCGAACGTGCCCTTCATGATGCCCAAGCGCGTGGCCGACACTCTCCCGAGCGAGCAAATCTCTGACTTTACCGGTTCGGGCCCGTTCGTCTTCAAGAAGGACGAGTGGAAGCCGGGTGACAAGGCCGTCTACGTCAAGTTCGCGCAGTACAAACCTCGCAGCGAGCCGGCATCCGGGCTGGCCGGCGGCAAGGTCGTCAAGGTGGACCGCGTCGAGTGGCGGGCGCTCAGCGACCAGCAGACCATCATCAACGCGCTCCAGGCGGGCGAGATCGACTACGTCGAGACGCCCTCGCACGATCTCCTGCCGGTGCTCAAGAAGGATGCGAACGTCAAGCTGGTGGACTACAACCCGTTGGGCAACCAGTACGCCTTCCGCTACAACGCACTCTTCAAGCCCTTCGACAACGCCAAGGTCCGCCAGGCGGTCATGGTGGCCTTCAACCAGAAAGATTTCCTCGACGCCGTCATCGGCGACCCCGCCTACTACAAGCTCTGTAAGGCACTCTTCCCCTGCGGATCGCCCAACCAGTCGTTCAAGGGGATGGAGAGCTTTCTCGATGGCAACGCAGAGAAGGCCAAGGCGCTCCTCAAGGAGGCGGGCTACGACGGCACGCCCGTCGTCCTCATGCAATCGACCGACCTGGGAGTGCTGACAAACCTTGCCCCCGTGGCGAAGAACCTGATGGAGAAGGCGGGCATGAAGGTGGAGATGCAGGCCATGGATTGGCAGACGCTCGTTGCTCGGCGCGCGAAGAAGGACCCGCCGACCGCCGGCGGCTGGAATGCGTTTCTCACCTCCTGGGTCGCCGCCGACATCCTGAATCCGGTCAGCGCGGGCTTCATCAACGCGTCGTGCGACACGGCCATGTTCGGCTGGCCCTGCGACAAGGAGATGGAGGCGCTTCGCGACCAGTACGCCAGGGAAACGAACCCGGCCAAGCTCAAGGGCATCGCCGAGGCCGTGCAGGTACGCGAGACGCAGTACCCGACGCACGTCTGGCTGGGGCAGTGGTACCAACCAATCGCGGTGCGGAAGAACGTGAGCGGCATGATGGTGGCGCCGGTCCCGGTGTTCTGGAATATCGAGAAGAAGGGAAGCTGACCTCTCTCGCGCCCCGCCGGCAGCCGTCGAGCCGGCCGGCGGGGCGCGTCGCCCCATGTACAGCTACATAGCCCGCCGCATCGCCGCCACGATTCCGGTCGTCACCGTCGTGGCCGTCCTTGCGTTTCTCCTGCTGCGGCTGACGGGCGGCGATCCCGCCGCCATCATCGCCGGCGACAGCGCCACGACCCAGCAGGTGGCGGAGATCCGCGTCAAGCTCGGGCTCGAGCGCCCCATCGTCGAGCAGTTCGCCATCTGGATCGGCCGGGTGCTCCGGGGAGATTTCGGCGAGTCGTTTTTCTTCAAGAAGCAGGTCGCCGAGCTGATCCGGGAGCGGCTCGAGCCGACGGCCGCGCTGGCCGTGTGCACGATCATCCTGGCCGTCGTGGTCGCCGTCCCGCTCGGCGTCCTGGCGGCCGCCAAGCGCGGCACCTGGATCGACCGCGGCGTGATGGGCTTCTGCGTCCTGGGCTTCTCGGTGCCCGTGTTCGTGATCGGCTACGCGCTCATCTACGTCTTCGCCATCGAGCTGGCCTGGCTGCCGGTGCAGGGCTACCAGCGCATCGCCGAGGGGTTCTGGGGCTTTCTCGAACGGCTCATCCTGCCGAGCCTGACGCTGGCGGTGATCTACGTGGCGCTGATCGCCCGCATCACGCGCACGAGTGTGCTCGAAGTGCTCGGCACGGATCACGTCCGCACGGCGCGGGCCAAGGGCCTGGGCAATGGCGCCGTGCTGATGCGCCACGTGCTGCGCAATGCCGCCGTGCCCATCGTCACCGTCATCGGCCTCGGTGTGGCGCTCCTGATCGGCGGCGTGGTGGTGACCGAATCGGTCTACGGCATCCCCGGCCTCGGGCGGTTGACGGTCGACGCCGTGCTCGCGCGCGATTACCCAACCGTTCAGGCGGTTATTCTGCTGATCTCCGTGGTCTATATCCTGATCAACCTCATCGTGGACCTGACGTATACGTTTCTCGATCCGAGGATCCGGTATTGAAGGCGATGGTCAACCGGAGCGTGCTGATCGGCGGTGCGATCCTGATCGTCGTCCTGCTGATCGGGCTCACGGCGCCGTTACTCGGCACGCGTGATCCGTCGCAGATCGACCCGGTCTCGCGCAACAAGCGCCCCGGGGCCGTGCGCGTTCTCACGGGCGCCGACGGGAGACAGGTCTCCACGACGTACTGGATGGGCACCGACAGTCTCGGTCGCGACATCTACAGCCGCGTGCTCTACGGCGCGCGCGTCTCCCTGCTGGTCGGCGTCTCCGTGGCGCTGCTGAGCGTGGCCGCCGGCCTCGTCATCGGTCTCCTCGCCGGCTACCTCCGCTGGCTCGACGGCTTCGTGATGCGCATCATGGACGGCCTCATGGCGGTGCCGGCCATCCTGCTGGCGATCGCGCTGGTGTCGCTGTCGACCGCGGGCCTCCGCGCCGTCATCGTGGCCATCGTCATCCCGGAGGTGCCGCGCGTCGTCCGGCTGGTGCGCTCGGTCGTGCTGTCGATCCGCGAGGAGCCCTACGTCGAGGCCGCGATCGCGCTGGGCGCGCGCACGGTGCCGCTGATCGTGCGCCACGTGCTACCAAACGCGCTGGCCCCGCTCATCGTCCAGGCGACCTACGTGTGCGCCTCGGCGATCGTGATCGAGGCCATCCTGTCCTTCCTGGGCTTCGGCATCCCGCCCGAGACCCCGACGTGGGGCAACATCATGGCCGAGGGGCGCGCGCTCTTCCGCGTCTTCCCCCACAACATCCTCTTCCCCGGTATTTTTCTGGCGGCGACGGTGCTCGCGGTCAACATCATGGGCGACGGCCTTCGCGACAGCCTCGATCCGCGCCTGCGCAACCGGCTCTGAGAGCCTGTCTCCTTGACAGTGCCGAAGAGGCCGTCATACACTGCCCGTGGCCTTGGGAGATCGTCTAATGGTAGGACGCGGGGCTCTGGACCCCGTAGTGGAGGTTCAAATCCTCCTCTCCCAGCCAATCGCCTCGTCTCACCGACGTGGCCCCATCGTCTAGAGGCCCAGGACACGGCCCTCTCAAGGCTGAAACACGGGTTCGAATCCCGTTGGGGCCACCAAAGGTAGTGGGCCACGTGCTGGCCGCCAGCAGCCCACCGAACGTGCCGTCGCCGGTGAACGCGTAGCCTCGCGCGCCGGCGACGAGCACGGGCGTGCAGTCGACCCGATCCACCAGAAGGTTCTGAAGCGTCTCCCGTGCCTGCACACCCTGACGGTGGAGCACGCCCCGCACATCGTCTGCGCGCGCGCGCAGCTCGCGGCTCACGTAGTCGCGATCTATCGAGACGACCGCGGTCGACTGCGGCAGCCCGGCGAGCTGCTCTTGGAGGCTTTTTCTCCGGGCCTCCTCGACGCGGAGCGCGCTGAGCAGCGCCTCAGGGGCCGCGTGATCCGTGGGCCCATGCGCGATGGCGTCGACCAGCCGCTGCTCCCGGCGCCGCACCTCGGTGATCTCGCCCTCCAGCATCGGCCGCCGATCTGCGGTCTCCGCCGCGGTCTCCGTCAGCCGCGCAAACGCCTGCGCCACCGCGGCCTCCACCAGCTCGGCATCGAGGGCCTGGATCATGGCGTCCAACACCGCCTCGTCCAGGACCGCTTGGGGGAGGCGGAAGTTGTTCGGACAGATGGCCGGGCCCCGCTTCCAGTTGATGGCGCATCCGTAGAAGTACCCGCGACGACGGCCGTGATGACGGCTCATGGCGATGATCGGCCCGCCACACGAGGTACAGCGGGCGAGCCCACTCAGGAGATACGGGGACGGCGGCGTGAGCTGCGGAATGGGCTCGGCGTCGTTCACGGCCCGGATCTGGGGCACGAAGACACTC
>WNFP01002243.1_pt1 | contig 22506 bp, 21 predicted proteins | sample 5400201 | NCBI WGS metagenome assembly WNFP01 (sample SAMN13153355, study PRJNA577476) | soil metagenome | isolation source: 115 cm saprolite under Madrone tree | place: USA:California | collected 2016-06-14
TTTGATCCAGCACGCGAATGCCTCGTTGAGAGGGCGCGCCTCCTCTTCGCAAACGCCTGTGACAGTCTCGATGCCTGCCGCGCGGAGACGTTCGAACCCCCGGCCGGAGTTGCGGGGATTCGGATCCTCCATCGCGGCTACGACGCGCTGGACGCCGGCTGCAATAATCGCCTCCGTGCAAGGCCCCGTGCGTCCGGTGTGATTACAGGGCTCCAGCGTGACGTAGAGCGTTGCGCCGCGCGCTCTCTCGCCTGCAGTTTTCAGCGCGACGACTTCCGCATGGTCGCGCCATTCGTATTGGTGAAAACCTTCACCGACGATCTGGCCTTCCCGCACGACAACGCAACCCACCATGGGATTGGGGCTGGCGAGGCCGGCGCCCTTGCGGGCCAGCGCCAGTGCGTGTTGCATGAACCGGATGGCGTGTGCGTCCACGGCTTAATCGAAGAGGGAATTCGCGTACGTTTCCGCGTCGAAGGGAACCATGTCGTTGATCTGCTCGCCGGTACCCACGAAGCGGATGGGCAAGCCGAGCTCGCGCGAGATCGCCACAACTATGCCGCCCTTGGCCGTGCCATCGAGCTTCGTGAGAATGATTCCGGTGACGCCGACGGCGGAAGTGAATTCGCGTGCTTGAGCAAGTCCGTTCTGTCCGGTGGTGGCGTCAAGAACTAACAGGACATCGTGCGGCGCGCCGGGGATGACTTTTGCGGCGGTGCGTTTCATTTTTTCGAGCTCAGCCATGAGGTTCGATTTGGTATGCAGACGTCCCGCGGTATCCACGATGACGACATCGGAAGAACGCGCCTTGGCGGCGGCGACCGCATCGTAAACGACTGCGGCGGGGTCAGCGCCAGATTTCTGCTTGATGACCTCGATACCGTTGCGCTGCGCCCAGATTTCCAGCTGCTCGACCGCGGCGGCGCGAAACGTGTCCGCAGCGCAGAGCACCACGCTGCGGCCTTCCTGGCGCAGCCGGTTCGCAAGTTTTCCGATGCTGGTGGTCTTGCCCGCGCCGTTCACGCCAACAATGAAAATCACGCGCGTACCGCTGCCATTCTGCGAGGTGGCAATGCCGCTCACTGCCGCCACATCCGGTTTCACTGGCGTGTTCAAGATGCGGACAATGTGCGATTTGATCTCACCCTTTAGTTGCGCGGCGTCGGAGAGAGCGTTGCGATCCATTTTTTCACGCACTGCATCCAGAATCTCCCGCGTCGGCTTTACACCCAGGTCGGCGGAAAGGAGCGCCGTCTCCAAATCCTTCAGGATCGAAGGATCGATCTTCCGCTCGCCCAGGAAAATCGTGTCAACGGTTTCTGAGAGCGCGGCCTTCGTCTTGCTGACGGACTTCTTCAGCCGCTCAAGAAGCGTCGGCTCCGGCTCATTCTTGCCAAAAAGTGAAATCATAAGGCTGCGCACAAGACAGTTGCCGCAATCCAAAATTGTAGCAGAAGCCGCCTCTTGGACCGTTACTACGCACACGCAAAACCTCACAAGACTGTCTTGAACATGTTGAGAGCAGGGGAGGGGCGGTTTACGGTTAAACGTGCACTTCGACGGCGCTGAGGCGCAGCTTGCCGGCGGTGACGGCGGATTCGAGGGCGGTCACAACGACGGTATCGAATTTGGAGCCGGTCAGCGCGCGAATGCGGTTCATGGCATAGTCCAATTCCATCGCGGTCTGATAGGGGCGGTTGGTCGTCATGGCATCAAGAGTGTCAGCCACGCCAATGATGCGCGCCATCAGCGGAATCTGATCGTGGTGCAGTTCGATGCCCGGGAGCATTTCCTTCAATTGTGAAACCGGGCGCATGATGTTCGCGCCTTTCACCGTGTGCTGCTTCATCAATCCAAATTCTTCCGGCGTCAAAGAGCCCGGCTTTTTCAGCACGCGATCTTCAACGCCAATTTTTCCCACGTCGTGCAGCAACGCAGCAATGCGGAGCTTGTCCAGCTCCTCCGTGGAAAGCCCCAGTTCCTGCCCGATTAGCGTCGAATACTTCGCGACGCGGCCGGAGTGACCGCGCGTGTACGGGTCCTTTTCGTCGATGGCCGCTGCAAGCATTCGAATGGAGCCAATGAACAGCTCGCGGTTTTCTTCCGCGGCTTCCTTCAGCCGCTCGATGTACTCCTCGATGTCGCCGGCCATCTTGTTGAAATTTTCAGCAAGCTCGCTGATTTCGGAAGCCCCGCGCACGGGCGAGCGTTGATGAAATTCACCGCGGCTGATGGCGCGCGTGGAAGCCGCCAGCCCGCGAATAGGTCCGCTGATGCCTACGGCAAAGAAATATCCCACGAGAATTGCGGAAAGAATCACGACGGTGACGAACGCCAGCGCCTGCCGGTTCAATTCCGTGACGCCGGTGTCACTCTGCGCCTGATTGAGGCTCCGCTGCGCAATAACCGCCCAATTGACTTCAGGGAAAGTGCTGTACGTCCCGATCATCTCGATCGGGTGTTTCTTGTCGGATTCGATAAAGCGAACCGTCTCCGTGTTGCGAAGCTCTTGAGGCAGCGCCTTCACCTGTGCAACAAGTGAGTTGCTGCTGACGTCCGCGCCAGGAACGAAGTTTTTTGTGTCCCAGTGCGCCACCAGGTGGCCATTGTGATCCACGAGAAAAACGGTGCGTCCCCGTACGCTGGCTTCCTGTAAACGGTGAACGATGGGATCCAGCGAAACAACCGCAGCCAGCATCCCCGTAAAATTATCGCTTACATCTTTCAAAGGTACAGCCACCACGAATGCCGGCCGGTTGTCCGGCGCCAACGCCAGAGGATCGCTGCGAAATTTCACTACCTGCAATTGCTGCGACTGCAAGCACGTAACGAACGCCCGCTGCAGCGCTCTCGCCACGAACGGATCCTGCTCGGCCCGGAAATTTCCCTGTGAAGCGCTCGTCCCTTTTCCGGACTTGCCGACCGCGGTCAGATAAATAAACGTACTGCGATTGCTATAGACAAATTCCTCCAGCAAGCGAGTGACCTTGGGTTCAGCCGCCGGATCTTCCACGTTGTCAATGAGGCCCGTAAGCGCGAGAATCTGCCGCTCGCTCAATAGCTGTTGCGTCAGGTTGGCTTCGAATAGCTGGATTTCCTGCGCCAGCGACCGCGTCAGATCCGTCTGCTGGACGCGCTCGGTATCCACCAATTTGTCCTGGCTGAGCTGCAAAACCTGGCGGTGATAGAGCCCTATGGGCAGAGCGCTGACCAGCAAAAGCGCGCCCAGAACGAGCCACAGGATGCGCACGCGGCCGGAGCGCACACGTTCCCACCAAGCTTTGGTAGCTGGGTTCATCTCGATGATTCATTTTAGGTGAACCGGGGTGGGTTAGGACGTCGGCGCGCATCGAGCGACGCGCATGTGCAACTGGGACTTTAGTACTAGAGGCGGAAAATGTGGACACTCAACGGTTGTCGCTACTCCCGCTTCAACGGCCGCTCCATAATATCCCGAATCGCAACCTTGGGAGACTTGCCCGCGTGCAAAATGGCGTCAACCTGCTCCGTAATTGGCATTTCGATCTGATGTTCCCGCGCCAGTGCCAGCAATGGCGCAGTCGTATTCACCCCCTCGGCGACCATGCGCATGTTCGCGAGAATCTCGCCCAAAGAACGCCCTTTGCCGAGCTCGATTCCCACAAAGCGATTGCGGCTCAGGGCTCCGGTACACGTAAGGACCAGGTCGCCCAATCCGGCCAGACCGCTCAGCGTTTCCGGCCGCGCTCCCAGCGCTACGGCCAGACGCGTCATCTCTGCCAGGCCGCGCGTGATTAGCGCCGCAAGCGCGTTCGAGCCAAGCCCCAGCCCCTGGCACGCGCCCGCCGCGATCGCCATCACATTCTTCATCGCCCCGGCAAGTTCCACTCCCACAACATCATCGTTGGTATACAAACGGAAATTTGGGCCGGAAAACTCTTCCTGCAATTCCATGGCGAGCGCGGCATCCCGCGAGGCCAGCACGATTGCCGTGGGTTCGCCCCGAGCGGCTTCCAGCGCGAACGATGGTCCGGAAATTACGGCAATGCGCGCCGCAAACTTCGGCGCGACGACCTGCGCAACTACCTCGCTCATCCGCAGATGCGTCGCCGGCTCGAGGCCCTTGCTGGCGATGACGAAACTCGCTCCGGCGGCCGCAAAGGGAAGCGCTGAAGCGTAAACTTGGCGGGCATGAGCGGAGGGCATCGCCCCGACGATGAGTTGCGCACTTGAAAGTGCGGCTTCCAATTGCGCACTCACGTGAACGCTTTCAGGCAATCTAGCGCCCGGAAGATACAATTTATTTTCACCTTCGCGGCGAATCGCTTCAACGAGCTCCGCGTTGCGCACCCACAGCGAAATTTCGTGCGGCTTACGGCTGCGCGAAAGCACGATGGCCAGCGCCGTACCCCAGCCTCCTCCGCCCAGAATGGCGATCTTTCTCATTCTGTTTCTTTCTTTTTGCCAAAGGAAAATTGCGGCTCAGTCCCTTCGACAAGCCGTTGCAGATTGCCGTCATGTTTGTAAATCACCAGCAGTGCGATCGCCAGCGTCCCCACGTTAACGACCATCGGCGGCGCATGACGTGGCGCCCACAAAAAATAAATAAGCAGCGGCATTGCCGCAGCCGCCGCGACGGAACCAAGTGAAACAAAACGCCAATACGCGACGAAAAGAATAAAGAGCAACAAGGCGCTCACCGCTGCGAGCGGAGAGAGCGCAAGAAACACGCCAAGGGCCGTCGAGACTCCTTTGCCACCTTTGAACTTCAGCCATACCGGAAAGCAATGCCCCAGCAGCACCGCGAATGCGGCGATCATCATCCAGGCGGCGCTTTGGTTGGTAACTCGGCCCGCGAGCCACACAGCCGCCGTGCCTTTGGCGGTATCGAAGCCCAGTGTAAGAATCCCCGCCAGTGGTCCCACGACGCGCGCGACGTTCGTCGCGCCGATGTTGCCGCTGCCCGCCCTGCGCACATCGCCGCCGCCAAATAATTTTGTGAGCAGCAAGCCGAAGGGAATCGAGCCAAGCAGGTACGCGGCGAACGGGATCAGCAAGGCAGTAATCGAAATCCCGGGCATGCTTCGTCACGCCTCCGCCGCCGCGAACGCAAAACTTTCGAGCGTAGTGTACTCCGCGCCGGAGGGTTTTAGCTTGCTTTCGATCAGATGAAACTCGCGGGCGTGCAGCGAACCAAAATCGCGCTTGGCGCTTTGCTGGATCGCGGCGCTAAGTTTTTCCGGCAACCTCGGAGGCTCGAACCGCGCCAGTGTGAGATGGGGCGAAAACGGCCGCCTTTCATTCGGAATGCCAAGTTTCTCCGTGGCCTCGCCGATATCGGCCGAAAGCCCTTTCAAGTTTGCCGAGGCCTCGATCCCCACCCAGAAAACGCGTGGGCGCTTGTCATCCGGGAAGAAGCCAAGGCCGCGGAAGCATAGATTCACGGGATGGCTGCGGACCCCTTGGTAGACCCGGCAAAGAACTCGAAGTATCGAGGCAACCTCAGCGGTCTTGGTGTCCGGTACTTGACCAATGAATTTGAGCGTCACGTGAAGATTCTCTGGGCGTACCCACTTTGCCTGCGGAGCGACGGCGCGGAGATTGTCGATCAAGGCCGCAAGACTTTCCCGCACCGAGGAAGTAATCTCCAGCGCAACGAACAGGCGCATGGAACTTCAGGACCTTTTTGCAATGTGCGCCGGCGGCTCCCCGCCGTTGTAGAGGAAATGGATTCGTACCAGGTCCAGCGCGAGTTGCGAAGCATGCCAGCGCACCGCGTCGCGATCGCCCGGAAAGACCATGCCACGTTCTTTTACGCCGGCGGCATGCGAGACGGCAATGTGCACCGTGCCCACCGGCTTCTCCTCACTGCCGCCGCCCGGTCCGGCAATGCCCGTGATGCCCACCCCGAGTGTGCTCCCGACGTGCCGGCGAATGCCCTCGGCCAGCGCGATCGCCACTTCACTGCTGACCGCGCCCTTGGTCTGGATCAGCTCCGGCGGAACATCCGCCCAAGCCGTCTTTAGCTCGTTGCTGTAGCTCACCACGCCGCCCAAAAAATACGAGGAGCTCCCTGCAATGCTTGTCAACCGTTGGGCCAGCAATCCACCCGTGCAGCTTTCCGCTGCGGCGATCGTCGAGCCGCTACTCGTCAGGAGGTTCGCTACTACTTCTTCCATCGACGATCCATCCTGTGAAAAAATGCGGTCGGCCAGCGCAATCTCGAATCCCTGCGCGATTTCGTCCAGCGTCTTTTGCGCGTGCGCCGCGTCGTCGGTCCACATCCGCAAATGAATCTGAATCTCGCCCGGTGCGGCAAGAATTGTCGTGCTCACGTCGGCATAGCGCGTGTAAATCGGCTTGATGCGCTGCTCGACGCCGGATTCTCCCATCCCCGCGACGCGCAATTCGCGGTGAAACATTCGAATATTCGAGCTGCGCCGCTGTAGCCGCGGCAAAACCTGTTCCTGGTACATGGGCTTCAATTCTCGCGGCGGCCCGGGAAGCAACGCAATGAACCTCCCGCCATCCTCGATCCACAGTCCCGGCGCCGATCCCCGCGGATTCTCGAGCACTTCCGCGCCTTCCGGCACCATCGCCTGACGCATGTTGACGGCCGGCATCTCCCTGCCCAGCTGCCGGAAGCGTCCCTCGATGTAACGCAGAATCTCGTTGTTCAAGTGCAGCTTGCGTCCCAGCAGATCCGCGACAGTCTCGCGCGTCAAGTCGTCTTCCGTGGGCCCTAGCCCCCCCGACGCGATAATCAGTTCAACCCGTTCCAGTGCTTCCTTGAACGCCGCGCTCAAATAATCGCGATTGTCTCCCACAATCGATTTGCGCACGACCTCAATACCAAGCTTGTTCAGCTCTTCGGTCAAGAAGAGCGAGTTGGTGTCCATGCGGTCCGGAGTCAGCAATTCCGAACCAACCGCAATGATTTCCGCTTTCATCTTTTCAATTATCCGGCTAGCGGCATGCCGCGCACGTCCCAATCGAGCGTGAAAAGGGCATCAGTCGTCGCAAGAATCGCGCGTCCGGACGGCTGCAGAGCCATGCCAACGATCCCGGAGCCACTGAGGACCACCTCGGCCTGTGCTTGCGGCGTGATCCGCACAATGCCGCGCCGTCCGCCGTAAGAAGCCGCCACATAAAGATTTCCGTCGCGATCCAAAGCGATCCCCTGCGGCCGGCCGAGGCCCCGGAAGAAAACGGTTACCTCGCCGCCCTGTGTGATGCGGTAAATGCGGTCAAAGCTGGAGGTCGTCGGCCCGGAAACGTAGACGTCGCCGCTCGGATGAAATGCCAGATGATATGCGGCGATGGAGGGCTCCAGCGTCGCGAAAACAAAAATCTCTCGGCTCGGGCTGATCTTGAAAACCGTTCCGCTGCGGTCGCCCACGTACAGATTTCCGTTGTGATCAAAGGCCAGGCCCGTGGCAACGCCCATGCCTTCGATCCACTGCTCCGCGCGTCCTTCGGGCGTTATTCGATGGATGGTCCCGTCGTTGCGGCAAGAGACGAACAGGTTCCCCATGCGGTCCAGCGCCAGCCCGCTGGGATTCATCAGCGAAGTGATAAAAGGCTTCACGCTGTAATTTGCCGTGATTTTGTAAAGCGAAACAGGAACGCGTTGGCCGCGCGGCCCGGAAAACGTGACGTAAATGTTGCCTTCCATGTCGACCGCGGGATTCGCGACGGGATGCAGGTTGTCCGCGATTTGCAGTCCGATGTGCACCGGATGCGGCGGGCTCTCATGGCCATCCGTGGCCACGCGTACCACTCCGCCGCTCGCCCCTTCAGGAACGCGCGCCACCAGGCGGTTTTCGCTGGCCAGCGCAATACTTGCTTCCGCTTCGCCAAACCGCACCACCGGGCGCGGCTGCACTCGCGAGACGAAGCCATGCCCGAGAATGGTCATCTCGCCGCCGGGAATGGCTGCGGTGGGCGCAACTCTCTCAATGTGTGGAATCCCGTTCTTTTCTGGTGAAGAACCGAACCCGAATTTCATACCCAGCCAATGTAAAACGTCAGCAGCCCAAAGTGTAACGCCACACGCAGCAGAATTGCAGCGTAAATGCCAGCCATCCAGTCATCCGCCATGACTCCCCAGCCGCCCGGCAGTTTTTCCAATTGGCGGACAGGCCACGGCTTCCAGATGTCAAATACCCGAAAAAGTATAAAACCGAGCAAAAGATATTTCCAATTCACAAGACTCAGCGCGAAGAAAATCGTAAAAAGGGAGAGGTCCATGTGCGCGGTAAAGTGCGGCAGCGCAATCGGTATCAGCGGCAATAGCAGAGCCAGGTGCTGTCCCGCGACTTCATCGATCACTACAAACTGAGGATCCTCGATTCGCGAGTAGGCAGCCGCTCGCGCAGCGCTCCATACTCCGATCGCCCCGAGGGCCAGCAGCAGGCCCAGCGCGCAGAATATCGGCCACGCCAGCATAGTGTCATGAATGTTGCTGCCCGGCAGCGGAAACAGCTCATTTCTTAATACCGCTTCGTAGTTGGGATGAAACGAGAACAACGCTCTGACGGACGCGGGCTGCAGGAAAAAAACTGACGACAGGAAAGCCGTCGCCACTCCTACCAGCGAACCAAACGTCCCCGGCGCCTTTGGAATGTAGCCGACACCCAGTGCTGTGGCTATCGCCAGCGCGAGCCGAGGTTTTTGTGGCGGCGATGCGGGTGTTCCCGTCGCGTCAGCGTTCGGTGTCATTCGGGCTTTCCAAATCGTCGTCCAAAGGAAGGACGAAGGTCTTTCCTTCGCCTTCAGCATTTTCCTCTTCCGTGAAGACGGGTTCTGAAACCACGTACTTCTCGCTGGCCCAGTTACCCAGATCCCGGTCGCGGCATCGTTCGCTGCAAAAAGGAAAATCTGCGTGGATCGCGGAGTCCGTCTCCGCCTTACAAATCGGGCATTTATGTTTCATTGCGCGTTTTTCTTCCCTGCGAACTCTGCGTCCTCTGCGCCTTCTGCATGAAATTTTGTTAGCACACCAGGGCACAAAGATCACAAAATCGAAGGAACTGCCAGCTTCGAAAAGAGAGTATATCTCAGCCTAGGACGCGGAGGGGTGCCCCAGTAGCAATACGATGAAGTTTTTCTGCCGCCGGAACTGGCGGCACAGCCACGGCGATGTTGCTATCGCGCACAGCGGTCCGGGGCAGAATTTCGACCACCCGCCCGATCAAGTCGTAAGCATCACTCTTCTCGATCTCGACGCGTGCCAGGTCCCCGGCTTCCGCCGCTTCCCCACCCGGCAGCTCAATATCCGTGAGATATAGCTTCCCATCAATCTCTGGAGCCATGCCTTCGAGCCGCGCTTCCCAAACGAGAGGATTGTCCTTCGAAGGGCCTTCGATCAGCGCGGCGAAACTGTGATCTTTCGACGTGCCACGCGCCGCGCGCAAGTACTTCGTCCGCAAATTGTCCCGCGAAATCTTTTTTTGAATCGTCATCAACTGTTTGCGTCGCCCGCTAATCGTTTCCGCATCTACTTTGTCATCCAGCGCGTAGCTTCCCGCGTTGTCCACGTCAGAAAATTCGAACACGCCCATCCAATCGAGCTTCGCCGCCTTCACGAATCTGCACAACTCCTCGAAATCTGCTTCCGTCTCGCCTGGAAATCCCACAATGAACGAAGTGCGCAGCGAAACTCCAGGAATCGTTGTTCGAATTCGCTCCAGCAATTTCAGGAACGCATCCCCGTTTGAGCCGCGTTTCATCCGCGCCAGCACGTTTCTGCTCGCGTGCTGCAGCGGCATGTCCATGTACTTGGCAAGCCGCGGATGTGCCGCAATCGTATCCAGCAATTTCTGTGTGACCCGATTCGGGTACGCGTACAAGAATCGCACCCAGAGCAAATCGTCAGTCTGCGCTAGTTTTTCCAGGAGTTTGGCCAAACCGTCCCGCAAGCCCAGGTCTTCGCCGTAAGAAGTCGTGTCCTGGCCGATCAGTGTAATTTCCCGCGCTCCAGCGCGCGCTAGATTCTCCGCTTCGCGCACCACCGATTCAAATCGCCGGCTGCGAAACGCACCGCGAAGCTGTGGAATAATGCAGAACGTGCACGGATGATCGCAGCCTTCCGCGATTTTGATGTACGCCGTGTGTTTCGGCGTGGTCACGATGCGCGGCGTCAAGTCGTGGTACAGAAACGCGGGCGGCTGCACTGGAAGCACGCGAAGGTCGCCCTCCACCGCTTCCATGATGCGTTCGACTTCGCCGGTCCCCACCACGGCGTCCACTTCCGGTACCTGCTCCAGAATCTGCGCGCGAAACCGTTCCACCAGGCAACCCGCCACAATCAGTTTCTTCGCCGCGCCGAATTTTTTGTGCTCCGCCATTTCCAGGATGGCGTCAACGGACTCTTTTTGTGCCGCTTCGATAAAACTGCAAGTATTCACGACCAGTATTTCGGCTTCATCGGCGCGCGGCGTCAGTTCATAGCCTTCGCGCGCAAGAATACCCATCATCACCTCGCTGTCCACGAGGTTCTTCGGGCATCCCAGGCTGACGAATCCGACCTTAGTCATAAGCGATGAATTTGCGACTTTGCGCAATTCTTAATTGTAACACGGGCTGTCAGGGCTTGTATTTGTAGGGGCGCCGGCCGTGGCGGGCTGCGCCCCATCTTGGCAGGATGTTGTGTGTATCTACCGCGCCCGCAACGCCGCGCGCACTTGGTCGAGCAATTGCTTCAAGCGGGATGTATCGCAAGGCGCGCCGCCGAACCGCGCGTGCGCGTAGAGTTGCGTGAATTCTCGGACGGGAGGCGCGAGATTCGGCGAATCCACGGCCGCCGCAAACTCGAACGGTGTCTGCGTCGCCACCCGCCGGAGTCCGCGCCGCGCCAGCATTCGAAGCAATTCGTTATACAACCGTGAGGCAAGCTGCGGGTCGCTGCGCACCGCCTTGCCTCCGCGCAATTGAAAATACAAACGCACGCGCCGGAAAAATTCAGCAAGCAGATTGAAACGCAGAGCCACCAGAAAAAGCACCAGCGCGGCCGGCGCAAAATAGCCCAGCACGCCCGGCCGCAGTTGCCACGAATTCATCCATCTTTTTCCGGCGCGCTGTTTGTGTTCGAACCAATCGCGCGCGGATTCGCCCCAGTTCCGCGAGCTGCGCTGCAGATTTTGCGCCAAGGCCACCTGGTGCGCGAAGTCGTAGCCGATCACCCATTCGCTCCAGGTAATTTCCATCCAGTCCACGTACTTTCCTATGCGCGTCAGGAAGCTGGTTTCGTTTTCCGGGCCTGCCGGCGTGGGGTCGAACACCTGCCAGTCCGCGCCGGGTAAATAGACCTCTACCCAGCTGTGCGCGTCGCTGGCACGCACAATGTAATCTCCGCCCAGTTCATTGTATTCGCCGGGCAGGAAGCCGTTGACTTCGCGGGAAGGAATGCCGAGCGTGCGCAGCATGATAGTCATTGCCGAAGCAAAATATTCGCAGTGACCGGCGCGCGTTTCGAACAGAAAATGAGCGAGCGGATCATCCCCGGGTTTTCCAGTCAGATTCAGCGTGTATGTGAACCGGTTGCGCAGGTGATATTCGATTGCCACCGCCTTGTCGAATGGCGTCGCGGCATTTTTCGTGATCTCCCTGGCAAGTTGCGGAATGCGCGGGTCCAATGCCGCGGGCAGCTGCAGGTACGTCGAAATAATCTTGCCGGGATATTCCGTCGAGGCGGCGCGGAGTTTCGCCGCGTTCATCGGCGGCAGGAGTGAAACGCCCGAGTAGCGGATACCTGTGTAGTTGTGATACGGATTCAGCAGGGTGTCGGTGGAATCCCGGAGAATGTAAGTGCGGCGAATGGCACTGAACGAGCTGTTGCTCTCCCCGTTGAAATTTCCTTTGAGCCGGATGACTTTGCCGGGGACGAAGATGGCTTCCGTGGCCAGGGGTTCGAGATAGACGGTGTAGATCATTCCCGGGCTGGCGGCATCTGTTTTCAGCGGTGGTTCTGCAGGATGAATCCAGCCGTCGTCAGCGGGCTGCAATCGTTGCGTGTCTTCCTCAGATGAGGTCCAGCGCCGGCCGTCGAAATTGATAAGCGCGATGCCGCGCCAACGCAGCCGATCGTAGCCAATGGGCTTGCCGGTTTGCACGCGCATGACTACCGCGGAATTCTTCTTGATCTCGCCGATTTGGCCAAGTTCCACGTTTTCCGTGAAACCGGACATGAGCGAGGGGCTGAAGCTGGCCCGTCCGAGGTACCCGGCACTGAAGCGCGGGAAAAAGAAAAACAGCACGCCGCCCAGAACGATTGAGCCGGCCGCGACACAGAGGGCAGCAAGACTGAGTGCGCGATTCAAGCTTCGGTGGCGTTCCGTGTGTGCGTGAATCGTGGGCGAAACCGTGCCAATGGCTCCACGGCGCAATTCCATTCCAACGAACGTGGAAATACCGAACAACAAAAAGATGAAGAAAAGAACCAGGAAGGTCGTATCCACGGTGAGAACGGCCGCGGCGAGAATGCCGGCGAACGAAAGCATGGAAAGAAAGAGCGCATCGCGGTCCGTGACCGCACTGTAGAAACGGACGATGCTGACGAAAATCAGAAAATGCACGGAGGCCAGCAGCGCGGCGAAGAGCGGCGGATTGGACGAAGCTCCCACCGAGAACCGCGAGAGAATCAGCGCGTCCACGGGGAAGAACGCCATATAAGCAATCACGGCCAGCGTCGCGGCGCGGTGCGAAAGTTCGGCGGGCCGGTCATGCCACCAGCGAAAGCCTTTGTAGAGCACGACAAGAGGAGCCGCAAAGCTGGTCACGATGTCTAGTTTGCCGGTACTGACGAGCGTGATCGTCGACGTGAGCACCAGCAGCGAAAGCGAAGTGCGGAAGAAACGCTCGGCGGGCAGAGCAGCGCGGTCCGGAGTTGCGATAGTGGCAGCCATGGCGGACTTTTAATCGTAGCATCCATGAGGCGCGGCAGGTGCGAGCCTGGACGAAAGGATAACTCTCAGCGTCCGCCCGGAACGAAAGCTGCCGCTGCCAGCGCGGCGCGGGAAACTTTCCGCGTGAGGTTGGAAACAGGCAGGCTGGAGAGATCGCCGAGCGGAACCTGCTTTGCGCCGCGAACGCGCGGGAGATTTTCTACTGTGAGGAGAAAAGGCGACACCGTGATGGCGCGGTAAGTTACCGCGTGGCGAACACTTTTGGCCGGAACGAGTTGCCACTCGGGGTTTGGAACATCGGGCATGATTTTTCGAAGGAAGGCGGCGAGACTCACGGCCGGATCGCCATTCACAGGGAGTGTCGGGAAATGCCACATTCTTGAAACCAGCGTGGGTACGTGATCGGCGGCGGCTTTCTCGATAGTGTTCTTGGGCGGCGGCATGAGAAGTGTGCGCCCTTTTCTATCCGCAAATACCGCGGCGGCCAGGGCAACTTCCACAGTGCTGCGCTTCTTGCATTTTTCAGGCAAGGATCCGACGATGCCGAGTTTGCGGGCTTCGCAGAATTGCGCGACTGGGCAAAGCAGGCATTGCGGTGATTTTGGAGTACAGAGCGTCGCGCCCAGCTCCATCATGGCTTGATTCCAGTCGCCCGCCGATTTCTGTTCGATAAAACGATCGGCAGTTTCTTGCAATAGTTGCCAACGTCGTGACTGGCGAAGGTCGCCGCGAATGGCGCCGAGGCGCGCGAGGACGCGCGCGACGTTGCCATCGAGAACAGCGAGTTTTTCGCCGAATGCGATGCTCAAAATCGCCGCGGCAGTATAATTTCCAATGCCGGGCAGTGCGAGAGCCTCGTCGAGACGCGTTGGGAATTGTCCGCCGTGTTTTGCAACTATCTGCTGCGCGGCTTTTTGCAGATTGCGCGCGCGGCTGTAATAGCCGAGACCGGACCAGAGGCACAGGACTTCGTCTTGTGGAGCGGTGGCGAGCGCCTTAACGTTAGGAAAGCGCTGCAAAAATCTTTCGTAGTAAGGGATCGCGGCCACAACGCGCGTTTGCTGCAACATGATTTCCGAAAGCCAAATGCGATAGGGATCTTTCGTCCCGCGCCACGGCAAGTCGCGCTGAAATTGGCGAAACCATCCGAGCAGTTCTTTGCGAAATGTGGGGAGTTCCGGGCCTTCCAGCATTGTGGTCGAATATTCTCGCACACTTCCCTAACGCCCGCTGGATTTGGAGTGCGGGAGCTTGCTCCTGTGTTTCCCCGAGGGCGGTTCTCGGCCGACGACGTGGTCCCCGCATGGAAAGCGGCGGCAAGCCGCCGCACTCCAAAAAGAGCGCGCGTCGAACGTCAATGCTGCGGGTCGTCGAGGAAGACGACGTAGGAGGAGCTCCAGACGGAGGCGGGGACGGAGCCGTGGGGCTGCGTGGTGACGATGATTTTGAAAAGTTCAGGTGCGGCGGCGAGATCGGCCATCAGCGACTGCTGGGGGTCGGGTGGAAGGGGTTGCACGACGGCCAACTGCTCGAGGATGGCGAAGATGATTTCGTCGGCGGGAGCAAGAGGTGTTTCGACGCCGGTGCTCCGGAATTGCAGCAGGGAACTGTTTTCGTAAAAATGCCACGCCAGGCTGGCGCAGAGGGTGACGACACGCTCGAAACGCGCGTTCGTCTTGAACCCGTCCGGTTTCGAACGGGAGAATTCTTCCACCGACAGATGAGGATCGAGAACGAGCTGGATGCGGCAATCATCTTCGCGCGTGAATTCGCGGACCATGAGTGAACCGGTGCGCGCGGATGCTTTCCAGTGGACATGGCGGGCGCTGTCCGTGGGAAGGTAATCACGGAGTGCGTAGAGATCCTGGCCGCGGCCTTTGGTGGAACTCTCCAGAGCTCCCTGCAGGCCGGGGAGGATTTGCAGGTATTCCTCCGTCGGTTCCACCGATGGATAGACGAGCGCTTCCGTTTTCAAACTCAACTGGCGCGCTTTTCGCAGGAAGCCGAAGGGGAAACGAGTGACGATGCGAAAGGCCTCCTGGCGATAGACGCCGCGCCGCGGAAAAGTCACTGAGATGGTTTGCTGCGCGTGGTCATTTTTGGGGACGAAGGGAAAGTAGACCGGCGTTTCGAGCAGGGCGGCAGCCTGGGCCTCTTTTGTTTTAGAGGCTTCGACCCGCAGCGAAAACGAAGGCAGAGTCAACTTTTCATTTTCGAGTTCGACCATGGCGCGAACGGGCTGGCCGGCGAAAATATGTTCGGGCAGGACGAGGCGCATTTCGATGCCCGAGAGCGTGATGGAAGAGAGAATGCCGGACATCAGAACGAGAGCGATGAGACTTGCGAGAATCAGGAAGAGAAGATTGTTTCCGGTGTTCAGCGCCGCGAGCGCTACGAGAATAATTCCGCTGAGATAGATCCAGCCTTCGAAGGTGATGCGGTACTCCATTTTGTAACCGATCCAGCGGAGCGGTGTGCGTTTTGCGAGGACCGGAACAAGAGTCACGCCGACCCAGGCGGCGATGGCGAGAGCGGCAAGCGCCGAAGTACTGGCGAGAGCCACCTGGCCGAGTTCGGCGGCGGCGCTGGAATAGAGGGCCAGAAGGAACGCGGCGGTGAGTGCGGTGAGAGAGAGAAAGAACGCGCGCACGGATGGGCGGTCGGCCTTGGCCCAGAGTTGCGCGATGGTGGATTGGACGCTCACTACGAATCAATCACAGTGGAACGGGGACGGATTCGACTATGTCGCGAAGAACGGAATCGGTGGTTTCCGATTTTTTCTGCAAAGAAGCGTGGCGCGAGCTGGCGACAACGCGATGAGAGAAAACGGAAACAGCGAGCTGTTTGAAATCGTCGGGGAGGCAATAGTCGCGTCCATCGAGAAAAGCGCGGGCTTGCGCGGCGCGCTGGAGCATCAAAGTGCCGCGCGGGCTGACGCCGAGAGCAAGCTGCTCGCTCTTGCGCGTGCGGTTGACGATTTCGAGGGCGTAGTCGTGAAGGCTGGAATCCACCTTGACGTGGGCCACGGCGTCCTGCATGGCAAGAACTTCGCTGACGTCAGCGACCGGCTCGAGGGAATCGAGAGGATTATCGCCAACGCGCTTGCGCAGAATTTCTTTTTCGGTTTCGTGGGAGGGATAACCCATTTTGATGCGCATCAGAAAACGGTCGAGCTGCGATTCCGGCAAGGGATACGTGCCGTGATGCTCGACGGGATTTTGCGTGGCGATGACGAGAAAAGGCTGCGGCAACGGAAGCGTTTTGCCGTCCACGGTAACTTGCGCTTCGTTCATAGCTTCGAGAAGCGCAGATTGCGTGCGCGGAGTGGTGCGATTGATTTCGTCGGCAAGGACGACGTTCGCGAAAATCGGGCCGGAGCGAAATTCAAATTCGCGCGATTCGGGATTGTAGACGCTGACGCCGAGAACATCGCTGGGCAGCAAGTCCGAAGTGAACTGAATACGCTGGAAGCTGCAATGAAACGATTTGGCGAGCGCTTGCGCGAGAGTGGTTTTGCCCACGCCGGGGACGTCTTCAATGAGCAGGTGGCCGCGCGCAAGAAGAGTGATGAGCGAGAGCTGAATGGCTTCTTCCTTGCCGTAAATGGCGCGCGCAATGGAGCGCTGAAGCTGCGAGACGACTTGAGAGGTGGCAGTCGGCATGTATTGAAAACCCGCGTCCTTCCTGTTACAAATAGATGTCGTTAGTGGCTGTCGCGGTATTGACCATGGGCGACTAGCTCAGTTGGTTAGAGCGCTCCCCTCACACGGGAGAGGTCAAAGGTTCAAGTCCTTTGTCGCCCACCATCTAATACAAGGCCATCAATCATTTCTTTAACTTGTTGAAACAAAGACCTGTTAGCTGTGTTCAAAAACATTCTTTCGTGACTCCAAGACAAACCGTCCGGCCACAACGAAAATTGAAGCTCAACACGATCTTGCAGGCTCGCATCCTGCCACCACCTAGCAAGGTTTGAGAGCCTCACTTCAGTGTTTTTGATGAGTTCCTGCATTCCAGTGCGTTCGTCTTCCAGCCTTTTCAGTCCCTGTTCAATAGACGCAACTTCTGCGGCTATCGCGGCCTTCATAGTGGAGAAGTCTTCAGCGTAGTTTGCGGTGCTGCCAGCTTGCGGCTGCCATCTCAGCCACTTGATTCAGCCCTTCCATCGTTGGCTGCATCATGGCCAGCAGGTTCACCCAGTCCTGTTCGATGGCTTCCTTGCGTGCACTGACAGCGCGGCAACCCTTCTGAGCGCAGGTGTAAACCGGGGGCACGGTCTTGCCGAGAGTTAGATCGGCGGGGCCGCGCACACGCTCTGTGACGGTGCGTGGCGCAACGCAGCCCTTCGCTGGCACATGATCTATCGCGGGTTGGTGTTCGGGGACGCGGTTTCCTGCTTTGCACGAACGGTTGTACTCGCTGCTTCTGTGAAGTGATGAAGCCGCCGAGCGGTGGGCCAGTTTCCGGTTTGCGTGTTAGAATCGGGCGTCAAGCGGCTTATAGGCAGTTCGTGTACATGCCGCTTACTTTGGCTTCTCCAATTGCAGCGCCCGCCTCATCCAGTTTCACGTGGACACTGATTACAGCGGCATCTGTGCCACAGCCAAACGGTGCGCATCCAGAAGTGCTGAGTGCTCCAATTGCCTCAGGCGTTCCAAATGCCTCAGCGTCTACAATAGAGAATGGGATGTTGTGTTCGGCAAAGAACCGTGCAACATCGGACTTTTTTGTACCACGTTTGATTTGCGCACGTGCATCCTGCTTAATGGTTTCAATCTGCCGTCCGAATGCCGTGTTGCGCTGGTGACAGTTGTATTGTCTGAGTCCAAACCAACAGACACCCAAGATGGCAACAAGTACGGCGACAATGCCAACCCTTCCCCGTCTCACGTGTTCACCCTCTCAGTATTCAACCCGCTGAGGGTAGAAGCATATCAGGGCCGAAACAAACAAGGGGTGTGGGTGGTCTATTTTCTGGTGCTTCACTTACGGTGACCGCCGCCATCGGTTTTTTTCTGTGTATCCGTAACTTTTTGAAATTCGGAAACTTACCGCTACGTGCTTCATCGTGATTGACCCGTGGGGCGAGCGAGTGGACACGTACCCCACGAAAGAAGCAGCGAAGCAAGACATCGAACGCTGCAAGAAGGAAGACGCCATGTACGAAACAGCGAAGCAACTGGTGGACGGCGCTGTTAAGGCGCACATGGAGCGGTTTGGAGTTGGCCGCGAGACGGCGCCGACTTGAAGATGGATGCAGGAAATATTACGCTATGTACCGCCCCTCATAGGTCACTGGAGGTGCTGCGATGTGGATCTCCTCGGCTGCAATCCCTCTGCTTTGGAAAAACTCGACCAGAATCGGTTCTTGTATGCTCCTCTTCTGGGGCGCATCTGTGATGGGCCAGGAAAACCGTTCCGGCTCGCCTGCATCAAACGCGGTGGAGCAGGAAGCCTTGAAGGTAGTGAACGAGTCTGACTGGTCCCACACGGTAAGCCCAACAATTCAGGACGTTCCGTGTACCTATCTGAATCCGGTCTTTCCGGGCCTCTATCCTGAAGATAAGGCTGCGGGAGCTGATGCGAGGGCTCCTGTGGCCCCCGGCGAGGTCGTAAAGCCAGACGGTTCTGAGTATCTCATCCGGTTCCAGTCGGCAAAGCCAGTTCAGACGGCCATTCAACAGCTGATCGCCATGGGAGGGAAATGGTCTAACTATGGCGCAGAAAAACACCAGGTGAGCGAAGCCGACGGTCCAACGGATCTGGCGAACCTGCGGTACAACATCGCAGACATGATCACAATCGCCGTAATCTTAAAGCACCCTGGACTGGATCGTACGAGCTTGTTCGATTACGGTTACAAGGACAACGGACGCATTTTTCCGTCAGGTAGCTTCCGAGTATGGCCGTGTGCTGGCTTGAGGACTAGCAATGGGCAAGTATTCGCTCGCGTCGTTCCAAATGCATTCGGGCGTGACGGCAAGTTTCGAGCCCTTCAACTGTCGTTTCCTAGGTTGATCGACGGAAAGCCACTGATTTCAAACGTGCGCGAGAAAGTAGAATTTCGCTTAGTCGTAAATCAAAGAGTTTTCGAGACAAGCTTTTTCATCAATGCCAGCGATGTGCTGGATGGATCAGAGAGATCGTTGTATCTGCCGTCGGCGTTCACCGATTCAAAGGAGATGGCCCGGCAATAGGCTAGTGCTTGGTTGGGCCACCATGCCTTCCGATTCTCCCACATCGTTCGGAGACAAATAGCTCACCTTCTGAAGTTGTGCCGAATTTGATATTTAGTAGCTGGTGCAGACATGGTTGCGGCGGCGTCGGTGCGTGACCGTCATGCGGTGCAGTGGCCGGAATGAGAGGCGTCTTGTATAGTGCAGCCATGACTAGCTTGCTGCGCACTCTCGAATTTCTTGGGTTGAGCTTGTGGCTGGGGAGCGATGTGTTCTTGAGTTTTGTGGTGGCGCCGAGGGCGTTTCGGATATTGGCTAGCCGGGACCAGGCGGGGGCGATTGTTGGAAATGGGCTTTGGTGGATGCACTTGATCGGCGTGATTTGCGGGATAGCGATCCTGGTGGCGCGGCTGTTGCGGACGCGGACGTTTGCGAGTCTGACGGCTCCGGCAGCGCTTTGTGTTGTGCTGATGGTTTTGTTGACGGTGGTTTCGCAGCATGCGGTTAGCCCAAAGATGGCAGCGCTGCGGGTGCAGATGGGATCGATCCAAGCGACGGCTGCGGATAGCCCGTTGCTGGCGGAGTTCGGGAAATTGCACCGGATTTCGGTTTCGCTGGAGAGCGGGGTGCTTCTGGCCGGATTGGCGGCTATGTATTTGATGGTGAAAGATTTAGCGGTAGGGCAGTAGAATCGGCATCTAGCTAATCGTGACGGCTCTCCCATCCCCCCTGTTTTTCATCAAGTGTTGATTCTAAAGCGAGATAAAACTGGCTCTGTTGACATCCTCGTAGCGCGCCTCAAGCGGTAGAGGTTATAAGTCAGGCCGAGCAACAAGGCTTGGCGGATCTGCGAACGCAAGCTGCGGCCCGGAGCGCGGGAGGAGAGTTTGCGTTTGACGACCGAAAAGATCGTTTCGATCTTGGCGCGTTGTCCATAGCGCTTCTGTGACAACTTCCCGTGCATCTTGCGACGGAGAACTCCTTTGGGAATAGCTCAAGACCTATGAGTACCTAGACAGTATATTACTCTAATTGATAGGGGGTCGTCAAGGAAAAAATGCAATCGTGTGGCCGGGCGGTTGCGGAGGCGAGAGGATGGGAAAAGAGCCGGGCTAAAGCCCGGCCACTACAAATGCTTGCTTTTGGGCTTGGGCAGTTTCCGGTTGCGAACTTTGGCGGGGCGGATTTTGCGCATGGCGGCGTTGCCGGCGCGCTGGCAGGCGCGCCACATGTACCAACTGGCGACGGTGCGGTAGGGGCGCCAGCGTTCACCGAAGGCGAGGAGTTCCTTGGGTTTGGGCATGTGCTTCTTGCCGTAGGTGATGGACCAGCCTTTTTTGACGCCGAGGTCGTGAATGGGTAGCACGTCAGGGCGGCCGAGGTGAAAGATCAAAAACATTTCGACGGTCCAGGCGCCGATGCCGCGGACCGAGACTAGGCATTTGACTAGTTCTTCGTCGGAAAGTTTTTTGGCTTGTTCGAGAGTGGGGACGACGCCATCGACAGTTTTTTGCGCGAGGTCTTTCATGGCGATGATTTTCGCGCCGGAGAGGCCTGCTTTGCGGAGCGCTGGTTTCCTAAGTTTGAGCACTTCCTCAGGTACAGGAATGCCGCCGGTCGAGCTGAGCGCTTTGACGCGTCCGAAGATGGTGGCGGCAGCTTTGCCGGAGATGGATTGATACGCGATGGCTTCGAGGAGCGCTTCGTATGGCGATTGAAGGGGATCCTGATCCATTTGAAATGGGACGGTTTCGGCGATGAGGCGTTTGAGGCCATCGTCGCATTCAGCGAGGTGTTTGGTGGCTGCGGCTAAGTCGAATGGCAGGGGCGAAGTCGTCATGGCGAAGGATAGATTAAACTGAGACGGAAAAAAGAGGAAGTCTAACGCGGAGATGGAGAACACACCCGGAATTGCTCAATAAAAGATGACGACGTTCATGCATTGCGGCCTCGGAATTACTCGATTAAGTAAGCTGGCCGCCGCCGCGACACAAGGAGCACTTTGGGCATTTCCAGAGGCGAAAACTGGGATGTTCCGGCTGCACTTCCAGCAGGTACATCGGATAGCCATCGCCGGAACAATACTGATGGGGAGGAGCGGGACCTTGCTTAATCAAGAATAGGTTTTGGGCATTCAGGAAATAGCCTTCCGATCTGCTGTAATGAACGACGCAATCGAGTTCCTGGCAGACGTAGGCCATACCATCGTCGCTGGACGCAAATTTGCGAAGTTCCATCTCACGATGGTGTTCGTAGCAAAGCGGACGGATGTCGGGAGTGTGGGCTACAGCGGGCATGAGGAAACCTCCTCTTGCTACCTGAAGGCACAGGTAAATACCTTAGAACGTGAGATGCGCGACCCAGGTAAATACCTCAAGAGAAGCAATCGCCAAGGAAGCTAACAGGGCGGGATGTAGCTGTCAACGGGCAAATTCCCGAAATGGGAAAGCGACTTGGGGGCGTCGTTCCCAAAATGAGAAAGTGGGTCAAAAGGGGCAATTCCTGGGGCGATGCTCTTTTGTCGACTATGGAGAAACCACTGTCTGCTGAGCGACTTGGCGCGTGCGGAGGGCTTTTCTGCGCGCATGGCGAAGGCGCATCAAGCTGATGACGGCGATGACGAGAAGGCAGGACTCGACGAAGAGCTTGCCGCTGTCGGACCAATCGATCGGGGCATTTTTCAGGGCGGGGTCGGTGAATAGGCTGTGCCAGAAGAGCGCCGCGGCGGCGAAATAAATGGAGAAGTGGAAGGACTTCCAAAGATGGCGGCCAAGACGGATGCGCACGTAGGAAGTGACGGCCACAAACGCCAGTAGGTAAAGAGCGATGGCGCCGATGGTGTTGTCGAGGGGCTGGGAGGGGGAATCTACGGGGTAGACGAGGTCGAAGATACGGAACCGCGGATTCCTGTTAAAGAGCAGAATCACAGGATGAAGTATAGCGACCGCTAGCGCCATGTAGCCGGTCCAGTTGTGCAGGCGGAAATAATTGAATCGGCGATGAGGCCAGGAGCGGTGGGGGCTGTAGCGAAAGGCCATGAGCAACCCCAGGAGCATGTTCAAGGTGACTGCGCCGACGGCGAGCAGGCCGACGTAGGCGGAGAGATCCAAGACGGTAATGCCCATTGGCAGCATGAATCGGGAGTCGTGCCCTCCTCGTCAAAGTCAGTCATTATGACGTGCGGGCGCGCCATTCCGTTTAAAGAATTGAAATTCGGCAGCGGTTTAAGAGACTCGAAGCGAAGAGCCGGCCTTGAGTTGGGCGGGTAACGGCTACAATGACGTTCGCAAGGGGTGTGCTAGGATGATGGGTTTGTGCGGGCGGAAATTAGCGTATTGAAGGGGCTGGAGTGCAGACAGGAATCATAGGATTGCCGCAGGTTGGGAAGACGACGCTGTTTCGGATTTTGACGAAGGCGCAGGTCGAGGGAAAGAGCGGGGCGTCGG
>WNFP01006930.1_pt1 | contig 22492 bp, 20 predicted proteins | sample 5400201 | NCBI WGS metagenome assembly WNFP01 (sample SAMN13153355, study PRJNA577476) | soil metagenome | isolation source: 115 cm saprolite under Madrone tree | place: USA:California | collected 2016-06-14
CACGAGCGGACGTCAGCGCGCAGGTCGCTCTGCGACGGAGCGCCGCGCACAGCAGCCGCCGGATGACCCGTGAGGCGCACCTCGCCGTTTCCCGTCACGCGGATCGCGGAGGCGCCGAATCCTCCCATCGCGATGCCGGCTTCGTGCAGGGCCGCGACGCCCGACAGAACGGCTGCGCCAAGCGCGGCCGCCGCGGGGGGCGTGAGTGGGCCGCGAGACAGGATCGTGCCCAGAGGGGTGCCTTCGTTTGGTTCCACGGCGACCCAGATGCCGTTGGGGTCCGTGCCCCACGCCAGCACCGGCGCCAGCGTCGGGTGACGGTGATCGGCCAGCCGCTGGATGCGGGGAACCGCAGCCGCGGCCTCGGCGACCGGCGCCGAAATCTCATGGATCACGACGGCCTTGCCGCTCTTGAGCGTGGCCTTCCATCCCTGGCCCGCGCCAGGTGCTACCAGCTCGATCAGCTTCGGCTTGGGCTCGCTCTCGGGCATATCGGGTGCATGGTAACCTTGCGGCACATGGCTTATGTCATCGTTCAGCCCTGCGTCGGGGTGAAAGATGCCTCGTGCGTAGAGGTCTGTCCGGTGGACTGTATTCACACCGACGAGGCCGCGACCATGTATTTCATCGATCCCGATGAGTGCATCGACTGCGGCGCTTGCGTCGATCCGTGCCCCGTCGACGCCATCTTCCCCGAGGACGAAGTTCCGGAGCAGTGGCGCGAATACATCAAGATCAACGCGGACTATTTCAAGAATCGTCAGTAGGGTGCTCCGCCCGGGGAGCCACTCGCCAATGCATCGGCCTAGTCGGCCGGGCGCCTACGGCGCTGAAGCCGGCGTCGCCTCCTGCGCGCGCTCGGTCACGCATCTACGCGATGCGCTCCCTCACGTGCTCGTCGGCTCCTTGGCTCCGGCCGCCGAGGCCGCGCCTTGTCGAGCTTATCCCCGGTCAGAGCACCAGCTCATAGTCGGCTCTTAAGGTTGGCGAGACACTCGGTCACCCTTATCCCGGGCGACGGGGTCGGGCCCGAAATCTGCGACGCGACCGTGCGCGTGCTCGAAGCTACCGGCGTCGAGTTCGATTGGGATGTGCACCAAGCGGGTGAGGCCGCCATCAAGGAATTCGGCACGCCGCTACCTGAGCCGGTGCTCGCCTCGATTCGCAAAAACAAAGTCGCGATCAAAGGACCGATCACGACGCCAGTCGGTTCCGGATTCAGGAGCGTCAACGTGGCTTTGCGCCAGGAGCTCGATCTGTATGCGCTGGTGCGCCCGGTCAAGGCGTACAAGGGCGCGCGCAACCTGCGCGACGACCTCGACTTCGTGATCGTGCGCGAGAACACCGAGGACATCTACGCCGGCATCGAGTTCGAGCAGGGGACGACCGATGCGACGCATTTGATCGAAGAGATCTCGACGCTGGCGAAGAAGAAAATCCGGCCCGACAGCGGGCTTTCCATCAAGCCGATCTCCATCAGCGGCTCAGAGCGGATCGTTCAGTTCGCTTTCGACTACGCGCGCAAGAACAACCGGCGCAAAGTGACCGCCGTGCACAAAGCGAACATCATGAAACACACCGACGGCCTTTACCTCGCCGTTGCGCGCAAGGTGGCCGAACGTAATCAAGACATCGAATTCGAGGACCGGATCGTCGACAACATGTGCATGCAGCTCGTGTTGCGGCCGCGGGAGTACGACATCCTTTGCTGCCCCAACCTCTACGGCGACATCATCTCCGACCTCGGGGCGGGCATGATCGGTGGGCTGGGCCTGGCGCCGGGTGCGAACATCGGCACCAATGGGGCCGTCTGTCCGGAGTGTTGATGCTGCGCCACCTCGGGGAAACATCTGCGGCCGACGCTCTCGAGACCGCGATCGCCGACGTGATCGCACTGGGCAAGAACGTCACATACGACCTCAAGGAGAAGCGCGACGACCCGACGGCTGTGGGTACGAGCCAGGTTGCCGACGCGGTGGTCGCGCAGCTCAAAGCAGGTGCGTAGGGCAGCCGCCGTCCTGGTCGCCGGAGTTCTCGCCGCCGCGTGTTCGAGCGGGCCAACGGCAGCCGTCAAGACGACCCCGGTGGCAGCGGCGCCGGTCATCGGCCCCTCGCTGGATCGCGCCGATCAGCCTTCGTTCTCGTATCGGACCGGCCGCCCGCCCGCGCTCAGCCTCCAGGAGCTCTTCCACCCGGTCTACAACGTTCCCGCCGACCCGTCGATGGTGCGGACGATGATCGTGACCGGCGACATCATCCCCGCTCGCGGGGTCGCGTACTTCGCGGCGGTGCGGCACGACTACCTGTGGCCGTTTCGGCCGACGGCCGATTACACAAAGGACGCCGACATCACGTATGTCAATCTCGAAGCGCCGCTGTTCGCGGGCTGCCCCGTCAGCCCCGCGTCGAGCTTCACGTTCTGCGGCGACCCGCGTTTCGTCGACGGGCTCACGCTGATGGGCGCGAAGGTAGCCAACCTTGCCAACAACCACCTGACCAACTACGGCGCGGCGGGCGTCGCTTCAACCGATCAGCTGCTGAACCAGCATGGGATTCTCACCAGTGGGCTTGGGCCCGTCGCGGTAATCGACGTTCGCGGCCTGAAGTTCGGGTTCATCGGTTTCAACGGCGTCGGCCGCGCCATTGATAGGACCGCGCTTCAGCAGGGGATCGCGCGTGCGCGTCAGCAAGCCGATGTGGTCGTGGTGCAGTTCCACTGGGGCAAGGAGTACGAGCGGCAGCCGATGGCCGACCGCGGCGTGCCCACGCCGGACGATCCGGTCGCGATCGGCCACCTCGCGATCGATTGGGGCGCGGACATCGTGATCGGCAATCACCCGCACTGGTATCAGGGCATCGAGGTGTATCACGGCAAGCTGATCACCTACGCGCACGGAAATTTCATCTTCGACCAGATGTGGTCGGAAGAGACGCGAGAGGGCGTGATCGGCACGTACACGTTCTACGGGACGCAGCTGGTCGCCGCGACGTGGAAGGCGGTTCGCAGCTATGACTACGGACAGCCGGTGTTCATGAACGCGACCGACAACAGCACGGCGCTCACGACCATGGAGGCCGCGAGCGATCAGCTGGCCGCGCGACTCGGCGAGCCGACCACCAAACCCGTCCCCGCGCTGCCGCCTCCACCGCCATACGCACCGGAGAAGGCACCGTAGCCTCCCCACCATGTGGGGAGGTCGCCTCGCTGCGAAGCAGCCAGGCGGGTGGGGCGTGACACTGCTCTAGAATCTTGGCAACCTAAACAGGGGGTTCCACCGTCCCACCCTACGTCTCAACAGGAGAGCTCCGAATCCGCGGGCGCCGAAGGCGCGGTCGCGACAGGATTGTTTTCTTCGCCGCGATCGCTTTGATCCTTGTCGGCGGGGTCACGAGCGGCTTCGTACTCGTGAAAAGACCGACAGGCATGATCTTCACCGCTCAGCACACGACCATCCAGCTGACCACGCGCGCGACGGTCCAACCCCCCGCGAACTTCGACCACTTTGACTTCTCGAACCTCTGGCTTGCGGTCAACCCGCAGCCCGCCCTTGCGATTCACGGCCAGGCCGGTTATCTCATCGACCTCGATACGCGACAGGTGATGTGGGCGCGAGACGCTGAAACCTCGCGCGCGCCCGCGAGCCTGACGAAGCTGATCACCGCCATGGTCGCGGTCGACGACGCGGGCTCACTTGACCGCATCGTTCTCGTCGGCAAGGAAGTGACGACGGTGGTGCCCAGCGTGATGGGCCTGACTCCTGGCGAGCGCCTGACCGTCCGTGAGCTCCTCGACGGCCTGTTCCTCGACTCTGGCAACGATGCGGCCGAGGCGTTGGCCAGCGGGATAGTGCCGCGCGACCGGTTCATCCGCCAGATGAACCAGAAGGCGAAGAGCATTGGGCTGAGCTCGAGTCACTTCGTCAATCCGAGTGGGCTGGACGCGCCTGGGCATGGGATGTCAGCTCACGACCTCGCGCACGCGGCTGCATACCTGGGCCAGTACTACCCGGCGCTGGCCGCGATCGCCAACACCAAAGACGTCGCCATCCCAGCCACTGCGCAGCACAAGGCCTTCTACCCGCACAACTTGAACCCGATGCTGTGGAGCTATCCCGGCGCAACCGGCCTCAAGACCGGATTGACCGACGCCGCGGGCGGCTGCGTGATCGCCACCGCGACCCGCGGCAACCGGCACTTGATCGCGGTCGTCCTCAACGCCACCCACCATTCCGCGGACGACGCAGCCCTCCTGCTCAACTACGGCTTCAGCACGCAGGCTCGCCTTCCGCTTCCGCCCTGGCCGCAAATATCTCCATCGCCAGGGAGCGCTTAGACTTCCCGGACGTGATTCGGCTCGTTGGCCTGAGCGCGCAAGAGGTGCTCGACTCGCGCGGCAATCCGACCGTCTCTGTCACTGCGACGACGGAGTCGGGCAGCGCAACGGCGATCGTCCCGTCGGGCGCGTCCACGGGAAAGCACGAGGCGCTCGAGCTCCGCGACGGGGACGCGAACCGCTACGGGGGCAAAGGCGTCCTCAAGGCGGTCAGCAACGTCGAGAAGACGATTGCGGTCCATGTCAAAGGCATGGACATCGCCGATCAGGCCGCCTTCGACGCCGCGCTGATCGGGCTCGACGGCACCGTCGACAAATCACGGTTGGGCGCGAACGCGATCCTCGGTGTTTCGCTCGCCGTGGCGCGCGCCGCGGCGCTGGCGAGCGAGATGCCCCTCTACCGCTACCTCGGCGGCGCCCAGTCCCACCTTCTGCCGCTCCCGATGGCGAACATCCTCAACGGCGGGGTGCACGCGGACACGTCGGTCGACGTGCAGGAGTTCATGGTGTGTCCAGTCGGCGCGCCGTCGTTTGCGGAGGCGCTGCGCGCGGTCTCCGAGGTGTACCACGAGCTGAAGCGAATTCTGAAATCGCAGAACCTATCCACCGCAGTGGGTGACGAGGGGGGATTCGCGCCTGACCTGGCGGCGAACGAAGACGCTTTGAAGCTCATCGTCGAGGCCATCCGACAGGCCGGGTACAAACCTGGTGACGAGGTCGCGCTCGCGCTCGACATCGCGGCCAGCGAGCTGTACGCCGACGGGAACTACAAGCTCGCGGGCGAGGGCGTGGCGTTCACCTCGCTGCAGTTCGTCGACCTTTACGAGCGATGGATAAGCACTTACCCGATCATCAGCATCGAGGACGGCATGGCCGAAGACGACTGGGATGGATGGAAGCTGCTGACCGACCGGCTCGGAAGCAAAGTCCAGCTTGTCGGCGACGACCTATTCGTCACTAATGTCGGACGCCTCGAAAAGGGCATAGAGCGCGGGATCGCCAACTCGATCTTGATCAAGGTCAACCAGATCGGCACCTTGACCGAAACGCTTCATGCCATCGACACCGCGCGCACGGCGGGTTACTCGGCGGTCATCTCACATCGTTCGGGCGAGACCGAGGACACCACGATCGCCGACCTGGCCGTGGCGACCGGCGTGGGGATGATCAAGACCGGAGCCTGCGCGCGGGGCGAGCGCGTCGCCAAATACAACCGGCTGCTGGCGATCGAGCGGGAGCTCGGGAGCGGCGCGTATTACGCGCAGGGCTCGAGCCTGCCGTGAAAGAGGCATCGCGGACGGTTCACGCCGGCCGCGAACTTGTTGCCCGGAGCCCGCTCGCGCCCGACCTGAGCCCGGCGGCGGTGCACGTCTACACCGACCTCGAGGACTATGACGCCGTCGCCCGCGGCGAGCGCCCGGGCCACTACTACGGCCGCAATTCGAACAGCAACCGCGCGATGCTCGAGCAGGCGGTGGCCGAGCTGGAGGGCGCCGAGGCCGGAGTCGCCACCGCATCCGGCATGTCGGCGCTGCACGTCGCCATCCTCGCGCTGGCGCCCAGGCCGGTCACCATCCTGGCGACGCGCGAGCTGTACGGCGGCACGCTCGCGCTCATCCGCCAGGACCTCGAGCCGGCCGGGTACGAGGCCAACTTCATCGACATGACGGACCTCGAAATGGTGCGGCGCTCGATCGACGGCGCCGGCCTGGTGCTCGTGGAGACGATCACCAATCCGCTGTGCAGGATGCCGGACGTCGAGGTGATAGCAAGTGTCGCCCGCGATCGCGATATTCCGCTGCTGGTCGACAACACGTTCGCTACGCCGATCCTTTTCCGCCCGCTCGAAGTCGGCGCGACGGCCGTGATGCACAGCGCGACCAAGTACATCGGCGGCCACTCGGATCTCGTCGCCGGGGTCGTGGTCGGTGATGGCGCCACGATGGCCGCCGCACGAGCGCGGTCGGTTCGCACCGGCAGCAACCTGAGCCCATTCGATGCGTGGCTTGCCCTGCGTGGACTTCGGACACTGGACGTTCGCATGCGCAGGCATAGCGACAACGGGCTCGCGCTGGCCCGAGCCCTGCGCAAGATGCCGGGCGTCGCGCGCGTGCATCACGCCTTGCTGGAAGGTTCGCCTTCATATGAGGTCGCGAAGCGGCTGCTGCCGGAGGGGGCAGGGGGGATGCTCGCCTTTGACCTCGAAGGCGGGCGCGAGGCGGTGCAGCAGATGATGTCCCGCCTGGAGATGGTCAGGTTCGCGGCCAGCCTCGGCGGCATCGAGACCACGATTTCGTATCCGGAGATAACCTCACATCGGGCCTTGACGCCGGAAGAGCGAGCCGAGCTCGGAGTGGGACCGGGAACCATTCGGGTATCGGTCGGCATCGAGGCGGCGGAAGACATCGTCGCGGACTTCGCCCAAGCGCTCTCCGCTTAATTGGCCGCGTACACGCTGGTCCAGCTGGTCGAGGTGCTCGTCTTCGGCGCTGTGCTGCTGTTCGGCGTGCTGGTCCGCTCTCCGTCAATCGCGATCCTCGGCGGCGGCTTCTTGATCGGCAAGGCGGTGCTGAACATCCTCGCGCCGGAGGGGGGCACGGTTTATCGGCGCTCGGTGATCGGCTACGCGCTCGGCGGGATCTACGCCCTCGTCGGCATCATCGCGGCCCACTTCCTCACGTAGCCTGTTTACATGCAGCGGACCGTGAGCCCGGACATCGTCAGGCTGATCGGCAACACGCCACTGCTGCGCATCAAGCTCTTCGAGCATGACTTCCCGCGCCTCGAGGTCTACGCCAAAGCCGAGTGGTTCAACCCCGGTGGGTCCGTCAAAGACCGCGCGGCGCTCTCGATGATCGAGGACGGCGAGCGCACCGGAGCGCTCACGCACCGCAAGACGATCATCGACTCCACTTCCGGCAACACCGGGATCGCGTACGCGCTCGTCGGCGCGGCCAAGGGTTATCGCGTCAAGCTCGTGATGCCCGGCAACGTGAGCTCCGAGCGCAAGGCGCTGGTCACCGCTTACGGAGCTGAGATCGTGTACAGCGAAGCCGGCGAGGGATCCGATGGCGCGATCCTCATGGTCCGCGAGCTCGTCGGGATGGACCCCGACAGATATTTCTATCCCGACCAGTATTCGAACCCCGCCAACCCTCGCGCCCATTACGAGGGCACGGCGGTCGAGATCCTCGCGCAAACCTCTGGGCGCATCACGCATTTCATCGCCGGACTTGGGACCACAGGCACCTTCGTGGGGACGTCGCGGCGGCTGAAGGAGCACGACCCATCCATCCGCACGATCGCCGTCCAACCCGAAGACTCATTTCACGGGCTCGAGGGCCTCAAGCACATTCCGACCGCCATCGTTCCGAAGGTCTGGGATCCGAGCCTGGCCGATGAGATTTGGAACTGCCCGACGGAACCTGCTTACGACCTCGCACGCGCAGTCGCGCGAACCGAGGGGCTGCTCGTGGGCCACTCGAGCGGCGCCGCCCTATGGGCGGTGCGCCGGTTGGCCGAGACCGTCCGCGAGGGCGTGGTCGTCACCGTGTTCCCAGACTCGGGGGACCGCTATCTGTCGACCGGTCTTTACGGACGCAAGTGAAAATTCACCGGCCGGCGTTCGAGGCGATCCAGGCTCATGGATCAGAGGGCTACCCGGATGAGATCTGCGGCCTCATGCTCGGCAACGATCACGTCGTCACCGATGTTCGGCGCGCCCGCAACCTCATCGTTGAGCGGTCGCGCGACCGATACGAGATCGATCCGCTAGACCAGATCCGCATTCAGCGCGAGGCGGACGCGGCTGGTCTGGACGTCATCGGCTACTACCACAGCCACCCCGATCACCCGGCCCAAGCGTCTCGATTTGACACGGAACGGGCGTGGGCGGGTTACGTCTACGTCATCGTCTCAATCGAAAAGGGCAAACCCGTCGACGCCAACGCGTTCGTCGCTGACGCGGATGGGGGGCCTTTTCACTCCGAGCCCCTAGAAATCAGCTGAGCCGATCGTCCTGGCTCAATCGAAATGTTCTCGGTATCGGCATCGCCGACCTGGCTGCAGATGCCAATTACGAGATGGTGTTCGCGGTCCTGCCTCTCTTCATCACCGCAGGCCTCGGCGCTCCGGCGCTCGCGGTGGGGATCGTCGAGGGCGTGGCCGACGGGTCGGCGGCGGTCGTCAAGCTGTGGAGCGGCTGGTACAGCGACCGCATAGCGTGGCGTAAGAGCCTGGCGGTCGGCGGCTATGGGACGACCGTGGTCGGACTTGCCCTCTTGATCGCGGTCACGAGCTGGCCGCAGGTGATCATCGCCCGCGCGCTGGCGTGGATGGGCCGGATCCGTTCGGCGATGCTGGCGGGCTCGGTGGGCAAAGACGACCTGGGAAAGGCATTCGGATTTCACGAGGCCCTCGACACTGCCGGCGCGCTGCTCGGTCCGGCCATCGCGCTCATCCTGCTGGCCGGCGGCCACGGTTTTCGCACCGTGTTCGCGGTGGCTTTGATCCCTGGCGTGGTTGCCGTGATTTTCTTCGGCATTCTGACGCGCGATCCGCGCCACGGACGCGGCGAGCCGGTGTCGCTGAGGGTGCCACTGCCGGGACCCTTCTGGCGATTGATCGCGGCCGTGGCCGTGTTCGGGGTGGGCAATTTCGCGACGGCTTTCTTCACCCTTCGAGCGGCGCAGATGCTGCAGCCGGAGCTGAGCCCCCCGGTGGCGCTGTCGGCCGCGGTCGGTTTTTACCTCGCGCACAACGCGGTTGGATCGGCGGTGTCTTTCCCGGCCGGATGGCTGGCCGACCGCATCGGCAAGGTGCCGGTGCTGGCGTCGGCCTACTTGACCTTCGCCGCGGCGTGCGTGGTCGGGATGCTCGGCCATGGCTGGCTTGCAGTGGCTCTGCTGGCGCTGTTCGTGGGCGCCCAGAACCCGGTAGTCACTTCAATAGAGAGCTCGCTGACCAGCTCGATCGTCGAGCAGCGCCGGCTTGGCACCGCCTTCGGCATCCTCAACGGGGTCAACGGGGTGGGCGACCTCGTGTCGAGCATCGTCGCCGGAGTGCTGTGGACGCTGGTCAGCCCGGCCGCTGCGTTTGGTTTCGGCGCGGTGCTGTGCGCGGTCGCGGCGTCGACGCTCTGGATTCGCCGCCCGCAGCAAGCTCCTTGACCAGCGGCGTGCTGAATCGCGGCAGGACCCTCCTGTCGCCAAGCCACGCACGCAGCCGCTCGGCCTCTTTCACGACCGCACCCTTGCCATCACGACCGATGTCTTCGAGGAGGCGCAGGACGATCTCGCCGTTTGGGCGTTGGGCCCAGCCACCTACGATCCGGCCGTCCCACCAGATCGTCGGTCCCGCGTTGCCGGAACGGTCGAACATCGCGGCCCGGTGAGGGCCGAGGTACCAGTCGCGACCGGCCCAGCCCATCACGCTGGGATCGAGGCCCGCAAGCAGCGCCGCAAATGGTTCCGGCCGGCGGGTAGGCGCCAGGTCGCCGGCGAGAGCGATGCCGGTGGTGCCGTCGAGCTCGACCTCGACCGGAGCAATCGTGGTGAGGGCGCGCCGGACGTCGGCCAGGGTCCAGCCGGTCCACCACCTGACGTCCTCGACCGTGGCAGGCCCAAAGGCTTTGAGCCAACGGCGGACCAGCTCGGCCTGGGCCTCTTCGATGGTCCACGGCCTGAGCTCCTCGCCCAGCCAGTACCTGGTCGTCGACCACGACCATTGCGTGCTCAGCCAGCCCCCGCGCGGCCGCCCGCGCATCAAGCGGCCGTCCACGGCGAGAAGACGAAGGACGAAAGAACCGAGGTTCACCCGGGCCTCGTTCCTTGTCCCTTCAGCCACCACCAGCTCTCTCCGAAGAAGCGGCACATCTTGCGAAACCTGAACCGCGGTGGCCGCGCCGCGCGCTTCGACGGCTTGGAACGTCGACTCCTCGAGCTTCCTCAACCAGCCGGCGCCGTCCTTGGCGATGCCCGCCTTCTCGATCCACTGGACTAGCTGCCTGCGCTGCACCTGGCCGACCGAACGCACGCACGCGGCCAGCGCGATCGCGGCCTCCTCCGGCGGCAAGACGAAGGCCGTGCGGCGCATGACGAGCACACGCACGAGCGAGCGGTCTTCGTAGAGCTCGTGCTCGATGCCGCCGACCTCGGCGTTCTTCATCCGCGCCCAGGCCGCGACGAACACCGTGGCCGGGTCGGTGCTGTGCAAACCCACGATGTCGCGAGCCACCTCGGTGGCCGTGTTGACGCGGCTTCCAGGCGCCAGGTGATGCCGTCGTACGAGCCGCGCGCGGCGTTCCTCGACGGTGAAGCGCCTGGTGGTTAAGGCGTCAACCCGGATGTGGGAGTCGTGGGCGCCGGCGTCGAGTCAATTGTGCCGACTTCATCGAGGCAGCCCGGACAGCGGCCGTGCATCCGGCCTAACGGGTCGACGACCCACGCGGTCCATGCACGTCCTCGTCCGCATATCGCGCATGGAGCAGGGGCGAACGGTGAGGTCACGACCCGGTATACCTGACCGCTTAGACGCGACCACACGGCGCGCTGATTCGCCGGCATCATCGAAGCGCCTCAGACCACGGGGTCCGCGGCCGCTGCAAGCGCTCTCCGTCTACATCGAGGTCGACCCGTTCGTTGAAGAACGCGATCATGTTTTCGATCTTCGGGCACTCAGGAATCGGCGCTCTGTACGCCCAGGCGAGATCCGGGTGCGTGGTGCCACCTGCGTGCACAGACCAGTAGGAGGCAACGCCTTTGTAGGGACATCGTGTGATCGTAGGGCTCGGCTCGAGAAGTTCCGTCCGCACGTCCAGCATCGGGATGTAATACCGGACCGGGAGGCTGGTCTCGAACAGGAGTCGGGGCCTGCGCGTCTCGGCCACCAGCTCACCGCCGACGGTCACAGCGACCTGCCGGCTTGAATTGAGCACATCGACACGGTGGTATGGATCGCGAGGATGGACGAAGACCTCGTCATCCTCTTCAAACCAAGCATCCATAAGGTTCCAGCGAAGGACGACCAGGCCAGTGAGTGCATCCAGGTCGGGTGGCGGTCCTGGAAAGGTCCAGGCTGCGCCCTCGCGGACATGTTCATTCACCACGACGGACCAGTGTTGGACTTCGCCTAGACCGGGCATGTTCAACCCAGACTTGGATTCGCTGAGCAGGTCCCATCTCACATCGTCACGCGGGAAGGCGTACGCGTTGAACGGTGGGGGCAGATACAGAAGCTGAGCATGCTTGCTGTCGGCGACGGTCGTTCCACTGACCATTGCCCGAACCCTTCGCTCGGTTGGTTCGAGGCGTACCTTGCCGCCCCACTCGACCCACATCCGGAACCTGGTCTCGAGCTTCGCTTCCTGCATGATCTCTCCTTGCACCACCCCAGTGCGTGGTGCACACGGTACTCCAGACTCGAGGCAAACGCCGCGCGGCTAAAGCTGGCCTAATTGATCTATGTCCAGGCCGATCGTTGCCATCGTGGGTCGCCCCAACGTGGGTAAATCGACCCTGTTCAACCGCATCCTCGGCTGGCGCAAAGCGATCGTCGACTCCCAGTCGGGGCTGACGCGCGACCGCCTGTACGGAGTCGCGGAGTGGGCCGGACGCGAGTTCACGATCGTCGACACCGCTGGCCTGGACATGGATTCCGCGAAGGATGAGTCACGAGCCGCGATCGAAGGGCAGACCAAAGTGGCGATCGATCAGGCGGACGTCATCGTGCTGCTCCTCGACGTCCGCGAAGGCTTGACGGCGATCGACCGTGAGATCGTGCGGCTCCTTCGCCGTTCCGGCCGCCGAGTCCTCGTCGCCGCGAACAAAGCGGATTCGCCGAACGATCGCCATTTCGCGCACGAGATCCTGGAGCTCGGTTTCGACGAACCCAACCTGATCTCTGCCCAGCATGGCCTGGGGATCGGCGATTTCCTCGATCGGGTCATCCAGCAACTGCCAGAGCCATCCGAAGAGCCGGCGCCGGATTCGAAAGCCGACCGGCTCGCGATCATGGGCCGCCCCAACGTTGGCAAGTCATCTCTTCTCAATGCGCTGCTCGGAGACGAGAGGGCGCTGGTCAGCCCGATACCGGGGACGACCCGCGATCCGGTCGACACCGAACTGGTTTACGACGGCGTGCCGGTGGTGCTCATCGACACGGCCGGCATCCGCCGGAAATCGACGGCCCGCGACCAGCTCGAGCGTTACAGCCTGCTGCGCGGCATCCATGCGATGGAGCGAGCGGACGTCGTGCTCCTTGTGCTCGACGGTTCAGCGGGAGTGCTTGCGCAAGACCAGCACGTGGCCGGTTATGCGCTCGAGGCTGGGAAGGGGCTGGTCATCGTCGTCAACAAGATCGACCTGGTCGAGCCGGCCATGCGCAAGGCGGCCTACTGGCGAACCGTCCTCACCGGGAGGTTCAAGTTCGCCCCGTTCGCGCCGATCGTGACCGTGTCGGCGAAGACCAAGGAAGGCATCCAGCAGGTGATCCCGGCGGCGCTAGACGTCGTGGGCAATCGGCGGACCAAGATCCCGCCCAACGAGCTGAACCGTGTCCTGCGCCAGGCCTTCGTCGATCATCCGCCGCCGAGCTTCAAAGGCCGCCGCTTGAAACTGGGCTACGCCACCCAGGCGGCTTCAGAGGCTCCGACCGTCGTGATGTTCGTGAACGATGTCGGGCTGCTCCACTTCTCCTACCGGCGATACCTCGAGAAGGCGATCAGGGAGCGGTTCGGGCTGTCGGGCAACCCGCTGAAGCTGGTCCTTCGGGCCGGTACCGACAAGCGGGCGGCTTCGAAGACCAACCCTTAGCTCGTTTACATTTCGCTCACGTCACCTGCACAACGCGATGACGGGTTGGTGATGTATTGATGGTATGGCGGCATTGAGCTTCAAGGTCCTGGTCGTCGATGACGAGGCGCACATCCTCGAGCTGGCTCGCCTGTACCTCTCCCGCGAGGGGTACGACGTGGAGGGAGTGGGGGATGGGACGCAGGCGATGGCTCGCTTCGGCCAGGTCAAGCCCGACCTGGTGATCCTCGACATCATGCTGCCCGGCACCGACGGGCTCACCCTGTGCAAGGAGATCCGGAAGCAGAGCCAGGTGCCGATCATCATGCTGACCGCCCGCGACGAGGTCACCGACAAGGTCGTCGGGCTGGAGGTCGGCGCGGACGATTACCTGACCAAGCCGTTCCACCCGCAGGAGCTGGTGGCGCGTGCCAAGGCCCTCTTGCGAAGGGCTCGCCTGGAGCCTGACCAGCCCAAGCTCATCAGGGCGGGCAAGCTCGAAGTCGACCTCGAGCGGCACGAAGTGCGTCAGGGCGGCGCGCGAGCAGCGAGCTGCTGGACCTGGTGTGGGGCTACGACTTCCCCGGTTACACGCGGACGGTCGACGTCCACGTGCAGCAGGTTCGCGAGAAGCTCGCGGCGGCGAAGATCTCGGACCCGAGCATCCAGACGGTATGGGGCGTCGGCTACCGGCTGGAGCTGGCGGCGAGCTGAGCCTCCGACTCCGGCTACTCGCCGCGGCGGCCGGCATCGTGGCCGTCAGCCTGCTGCTGAGCGGGGCGCTCACCTGGGTGCTCGTGCGCAACCTGGAGCTGCAGAGCGCGCAAGACCAGCTCGACCGATCGATCGTCGGTGAACGCGCACTTGTCATTCACGATCAGTGCCTGGTGCGCACAGGACCCCCGTCGAATGCGGGACCGGCGACGTGCCGCCTTGACGATGGGCAGGATTACAAAGTGCGCCTTTCGCTGGCGGCTTCTCAGCTCGGTACAGATCGGCTTCTGCTGCTCACGAGCCAGTTCCGGGTCGCCTTCGACAGCGCCAATCCAGACCCCATTGGAGAGATCGCCATCTCGGCCGCGAAACGCGTCAATGGAGTCCAAGAAGCGCGAATAAATCTCGACGGCCAGACATACCTCGTGGCTGCCATGGCCATCCCGCCCGCGCGTGACCCGTTGGCCGCCGCGTACGTGGTGCTGGCGGCGCCCCAGGGTGCGTTCGCGGCAGCGGCCGCGAACGAGCTCGTGCCTCGCTTGCTCCTGGCCGGTGGGGCCGCACTGGTCCTCGCGATGCTGCTGGTGCTGCTCGTAAGCCGCTCCCTGACCCGGCCGCTCGGTCAGCTGGCGGCTGCCGCCGAGGACATTGCGGCCGGGCACTATTCACGGCGCGTCGGCATTCGTGGAACTGACGAGATCGGCACGCTGGGAACTGCGTTCGATCGCATGGCCGAAGCGGTAGAGCGGGCGCGCAAGGTGCAACGAGAATTCCTGGCCAATGTCTCGCACGAGCTGAAGACTCCGCTGACCAGCCTCATCGGCTTCAGCCAGGCGCTGGTCGATGGCAGCCTTGTCACCGACCTCGAGCGCTCGCGGGCCGCGACCGTGGTGCATGAAGAGTCGGAGCGCGTGCTGCGGATGGCTCAGGAGCTTCTCGACCTGGCTCGAGTCGAGGCGGGATCGATATCGATCCACATCACCACCGTCGATCTGCGCGGTCAACTGGAACAGGAGATGGGGATAGTCCGGCCAAGGGCCGAGGCGCGCCAGCTCGTGCTCGAGCTGGACGTGCCCCCCGACATCCCTCCAGTTGCCGCCGACCCGGAGCGACTCCATCAGATCCTCGACAACCTCATGGACAACGCGGTGAAGTACGCGCCGTCAGGTTCGAAGATCACGGCGAGCGCGCGTTTCACGGAAGGTTCGGTTGAGGCGGTCGTCTCCAACCCTGCCGGGCCGCACCGTCCAGATCCGGAGCGCATCTTCGAGCGCTTCTATCGCTCCGATCCTTCGCGGTCGGCGGCGGCGGGTGGCGTCGGTCTGGGCCTGGCGATCTCGCGTGAGCTGGCGACGGCAATGGGTGGGAGGCTGTGGGCTGATATCGACACCTCCGGCAACCTTCGCGTCCACCTCACTCTGCCGGCGGCGAAGGGCCTCCAGGCCAAGCCGCAGCCCGCCTCTGCGGCGTGATGACGATCGCTACGGGACGAGATCGAACGCGGGTATGTGGGCCGGGCGCACGACTGAGAGGTGTCGCCTGTCCAGTGTCGCGATAGTCGTGGCGTCTAGGCGCTCGGCCACGGCAACTATCGAGGCGTCGACGGTTCCGAGCGGCAAATCGCGATAAGCCATCACGAGCTCAGCGATACGAATCCAATCGCCTGCGTCAACGGTTTCAGGCACAAGTTCGCCGGCGGCCAGATCTCCCAGGAACCGCACCTCTGTTTCTGCGCCGATCCGCGACGCCAGTAGATAAGCGACCTCGGTGATCACCAACATCGGCACCAGGACCGGGCCGTCATACGATTGCAAGAGATTCCGGCACCTCTTGTGCTCGGCATCATCCGCGTCATACGCGGCATATAGCGTCCCCGCGTCTGTGATCAGTGCCGCGCCCGCTCTGACCGGAGGATCTCCTCGATTTGATGCGAGACATCACTCTTGCCGCTATGACCCGCATGACCGAGCCTTCGGCCGGTTGTTCGGCCGACAAGGTGCGACTCGATAGCCTCTCGAGTCAAATCGGAGACGGTCACTCCTCGCCGCGCGGCCTCATGACGCAGCCTGGCGTCCAGGTTGTCCGGCAATTTCACTGTGGTCCGCTTCACGGTATGCCAGCATACCACAGAGAAAATCGGTCACGCAATTTACTGCTCGGGGCGGGAGAAGCGCCGGGCGTTGCCCATGTTCGGCCACACGTAGGCCTGTACATTCGCGAGCGCCTGGCGGAGATGGTTGCCGTCGTGGTGCACCCACTCGTGCAGCAGGTCGTCGACCGTGAGGCGGCCGACGTCGGGGTGCATGCCGGCACGCTGCAGCTGCTCAGGACGCAGCGACCGGATTAGCTCCAGACTCTGACCCCGCACCTCCAGCATTTCCTGAGCGAGCACTTTCGGATCACGTGCGCAGTCATCGCGTGTCTTCTGCAGACCGTCGCGATCGTATTTGGCTAAATCTGGCTCGTCGCCGCCGAGAATGACGCGGATCCTGCCCGCGAATCCGTTCTTCTCGGTCACGATCACGTGCCCGACCACCTCGTTTACGCACCACTCACCCGGAGCTGGATGCCACGACGCGACGCCGGGCGGGATCGCATTCAGCGTGGATGCGAACGCCTGGCCCGATGACTCGAGCAGGTCCGCTACCTCGCCGGGGGTCATTGCGTGGCGGGAACGACCAGCGTCACAGGGTTTTCGATCAGGCGCTTGACCTCGGCCATGAACTGCGCAGCGGTCGCGCCGTAGAACACGCGGTGGTCGACCGAAAGCGTCATACGCATCACCTTGCCGGGCACGACGCGACCCGCATCGACCACTGCAACGTCTTTGATCGCCCCCACGGCGAGGATCGCGGCTTCGGGCGGATTGATGATGGCCGTGAATTCGTCGACGCCATACATGCCGAGATTCGAGATCGAGAAGGTCGCGCCGGTGAGGTCGCCCTCGGCCGGCCGTCCCGAACGCGCGCGTTCGATGACCTGTCGCGATTCAATGGAAATCTGGATCAGGTCCTTCAGGTCCGCATCGTGGACGACAGGGACGAGCAGGCCCATGCCTTGCGATGGAGCGACCGCGAGTCCGATGCTGATGCGTCGCTTGCGCTGAAACTTGCCGTCCACCCATGAGGAGTTGACCTCGGGGAACTTCCGCAGGGCCAGAGCGCTGGCGCGAACGAGGAAGTCCGTCATCGTCACCTTCTCGGCGCCGGGCACGGAGTCCTTGAGCTGCTGGCGCATCGCCACCGCGAGGTCGACACGAGCCTCGACAGTGACCGTGAACTCGGGAATGGTCGACTTCGACTCGGCCATGCGGCGGGCGATGGTCGCCTGCATGCGTGTGGGCTCGACGACCTCGACTTCCGGCCCAGAGGCGCGAGGCGGGGTGGGGGAGGGCGTCCGGACCGGCGCTGCCTTGCCCGCGGCCGCTGCCTCGACGTCCTCCTTCACGATGCGGCCCTCAGGGCCGGTCCCCTGAATGCTCGCGAGGTTGACGCCGAGCTCAGATGCAAGCCGCCTTGCGAGAGGCGATGCCTTGACCTCTGGGCTCCCCGCCACGCGGGGAGCTCCGTCCGCGCCGTTAGGCGCCGACGGTGTGGGGGGTGGCGCGTTTGGAGGCGGTTGCGGAGGCGGCGTCTTCTTCTCAGACTTAGGAGCCTCCTTGGGTTTCACCTCCCCACCGGGTCGGGAGGTCCCGCCGCTTGCGGCGGGGGTGGGGGCACCCGCGTCTCCTATGCGGGCGATCGGTGCCCCGATCTTGGCCGGCACTCCCTGCTCGACCAGGATATTCAGAACTCCGTCCGCCTCGGACTCGAGGTCGAACGTTGCCTTGTCCGACTCGACCTCGGCGATCACCTCGCCTTTCTTGACCGGGTCGCCGGTCTTCTTCTTCCACTCGACGACCGTGCCCTCCTCCATCGTGTCGGAGAGCTTGGGCATGTTGATGTCAGTCATTGACGGGCTTCCTGCCAACGACCTCGCGCGCCAGCTTCTTGATGTCCTCGCTTGTAGGGATCGACGCCTTCTCGAGCGGCAGGCTGTACGGCATCGGCACCTGGGCGCCGCCCAGGCGCCGGATCGGAGCGTCCAGATAGTCGAAGCACCGCTCCTGCACCCCAGCCGCGATTTCCGCGGTCACGCCGTACGTCGCCCAGCCTTCCTCGACCACCATGCAGCGGCTCGTGCGCCGGACCGATTCGACGATCGGAGGCCAGTCGATGGGGCGGATCGAGCGCAGGTCGATGACCTCGGCGTCGATGTCCTCCTCCTCGAGCTGCTTCGCGGCCTCGTTCGCGAGCACCGCCATCCGAGACACGCCGATGATCGTGATGTCAGAGCCCGTGCGCCGGACCGCCGCCTTGCCGATGGGAGTCGTGTAGTCCCCATCCGGCACCATGCCGCGGACGTTGTAGAGGCTCATCGACTCGAGGAACATCACAGGGTTGTCGGTACGGATCGCCGCCTTCAACATGCCTTTTGCATCTTCGGGTGTTGTCGGAGCGACGACCAGCAGGCCTGGAATGAGCCCGTACAGCACCTCGAAGCTGTGTGAGTGCTGCGCCGACAGCTGGTGGCCGGCTCCGCCCGGCATGCGGATCACCAAGGGCACCTTCGCCTCCCCGCCGAACATGTACCGGATCTTCGCGGCGTTGTTGACGATCTGGTCGTACGCGATCAGCGAGAAGTTGATGGTCATCATCTCGACCACGGGCCGCAGGCCCAGCATCGCCGAGCCGATGGCGCTGCCGACGATCACCTCTTCAGCGATCGGGGCGTCGACCACCCGCTTTTCGCCGAAGCGATCCAGCAAGCCTTCGGTCACGCGGTATGCGCCGCCGAACTTGCCGATGTCCTCGCCGATGAGATAGACCGACTCGTCCCGCTCCATCTCCTCCGCTAAGGCCTCGCGCAGAGCGACGCGATAGAGCTTTTCTTCGGCTGCCATCTAGAGCGGGTCTCCTCGCAGCGCCGGGCTTTCTTCCCATTCCCCGGCGTAGACGTACTTGTAGAGGTCCTCGATCTTGGGGTCTGGGCCCTCGTCGGCGAACTTGATGATGTCCTGAACCTCGTTCTCGACCTCCGCGCGCACGTTCTTGAAGTACTCCTCGTCGGCGAGGCCTGAGGTTTCGAGCTCGTGCTCGAAGAACACGATCGGGTCGGCCTTGCGGAACTTCTCCTTGTCCTCGGCCGATCGGTACTTGTCCGGGTCGACGACCGAGTGACCCCTGAACCGGTAGCACAGCGCCTCGATGAACCGGGGCTGTGAGTCCGCACGGATCTTCTCGAGGATCTCGGACGTCTTCATGAGGACCTCGCGCACGTTCATGCCGTCGACCTGGATCGATTCCATGTCGTATGCGCACGCCTTCTTGTAGATGTCCGCGACCGCGGATGCCTTGTCGACCGGAGTGCCCATTCCGTACCGGTTGTTGACGCAGAGCCACAGCACTGGCAGGTCGAAGACCTTGGAGAAGTTGAGCGACTCGTGAAAGGCGCCGATGTTGGTGGCTCCGTCGCCAAAGAGACACTCGACGACGTCTTTCTGGTCGCGGTACTTGATGGCCGCCGCGCCACCTGCGGCCAAGGGAAGGTGACCACCGACGATCCCGTACCCACCCATGAACCGCAGCTTGGCGTCGAACATGTGCATGGAGCCGCCGCGCCCGTGGGAAGTGCCGGTCTCCTTGCCGAACAGCTCCGCCATGACCGCCTTCGGGTCGATGCCGCGGGCGATCGCGTGCCCGTGCTCGCGATAGCTGGTGAAGATGTAGTCGGTCAGCTTGAGGGGCAGGATGGCGCCGACGACCGTCGCCTCCTCGCCGATGTTGAGGTGGCAGTAGCCACCGATCTTGGCCTTCGTGTACTGCTCCTGGGCGCGCTCTTCGAAGCGCCGGATCAGCTGCATGATGCGGTGGATCCGCAGCAGGAAGTCGCGGTTCTCCTTCTTCAGCTCGAGCTTCTTCGCGGTGATCGACTCGGCGGGTGGTGCTGTGGTCGGCTTGACGGGAGCGGCCATTTGCTGCTCACGATTGTGCAACGGAAGGGTTGCTTGGCGAGTGGGTGCCCCCACACCGGCTGCGCCTGGCGGCGCGGCCGGAGCTCCCCACGGGGTGGGGAGCCCAGTCCTCCGATTTGCAATGTGGATCGCCCGGCCCTGAGCTGCTAACGCAGCCTCCATGATCGCTTCGGGCAGAGTCGGATGAGCGTGCATCGTGAGATCGAGCTGATCGAGCGTCAGCCCGTTCTGAACCGCGAGCGTCGCCTCGGCGATGAGGTCGGTGGCGCGGGGTCCGACGATGTGCACGCCGAGAATGCGCCCGGTCGGCGCGTCGGCCACCACCTTGACGAAGCCCTCGGTCTGACCCAGTGTCAGCGCGCGGCCCGCGGCAGCGAACGGGAAGCGGCCGACCTTCACCTCGATGCCGCGGTCCTTCGCCTCTTTTTCGCCCAGGCCGACGTGCGCGATCTCGGGGTCGGTGTACACGCAGTTCGGCGCCGCGTGGTAGTCAGGGATGCGCGCGTGGCCGGCGATGTTCTCGACCGCGCATATACCTTCATATGAGGCGACGTGCGCGAGCATGATGCCGCCAATCACGTCGCCGATCGCCCAGACGCCCTGAGCGCTCGTGCGAAGGTGATCGTCGACGACGACACGGCCGCGCTCGAGCTTCACACCGGCGACCTCGGCGCCAAGGCCTTCGGTGTACGGAGATCGCCCCACGGCAAGCAGCACCTGGTCCGCGTCGACGGCCCCGCCCTCGCCTCCGGTTGAGAACCGAACCTGCAACGCCCGCCCTGACTTCGCGACCTCGGCGACCTTGCTGCTGGTGTGGATCTCGGCGCCGAGGCCGGCCAGGTGCTTCACGTATGCGTTGACGACGTCCGCCTCCACCATCGGGAGGATCTGCGGCAGCATCTCGAGCACGGTGACCTTGCTGCCCAACGCGGCGAACATCGCCGCGAACTCCATGCCGACCACGCCGCCGCCGATGACGGCGAGTCGCGGCGGCACTTCTTTCAGCTCGAGGATGGCATCTGAGTCGATCGTGAGCTCGGCGCCTTTCAGCGGGATCCGGGACACGGCCGAGCCAGTGGCGATGACGATGTCCTTTGCTTGCAAACGCTCGCCCGCAACCTCGATCGCTCCACCCCCCGCGAGCTTGCCGGCGCCGCGGACTACGGTCACTCCGCCGGCTTTGAGAAGTCCCTCCACGCCTTTGACGAGCTGGTCGACCACCGCGCCCTTTCGCTTCTGCGCCGCCCCCCAGTCGAAAGCGATGTTGTCGGCCACCACTCCGAACGGAGCGCCACCCTTCGCGAGCGTGTACAGCTCCGACGACTGCAGCAGCGCCTTGGTGGGAATGCAGCCACGAACCAAACAGGTGCCGCCGAGCCTGTCCTTTTCGATGATGGCTGTGTTCGCTCCGAGCTGGGCCGCGCGGAGCGCTGCCACATATCCGCCCGGTCCGCCACCGACCACGACGACGTCAAACGATCTCGCCATATAGCTCCTATCTATAGCTGCTATCAGACTTGATTATGCCCAGCGGATCGGCTACTTCGCAGAATTGGCGCCGTTGGGGACGTAGCGGTTGGTGATCGGCATGCGCCGGTCGCGCCCAAACGCACGCGGCGTGATCTTCACGCCCGGTGGTGACTGGCGGCGCTTGTACTCGCTGCGGTCGACGAGCTGGATCACACGGGCCACCGTCTCGGGGCGATTGCCGTTGGCGATGAGCTCTTCCGGCGTGAGGTCTTCTTCGACGTACCCGTGGATGATGGGGTCGAGCTCTTCATACGGCGGCAGGCTGTCCGAGTCTTTCTGGTCGGGCTTGAGCTCGGCGGACGGCGGCTTGGTGAGAATGCGCTCGGGGATCGCCGGGCTGAGCGTGTTGCGGTAGCGGCTCAGCTCATAGACCGTCGTCTTGGTGATGTCCTTGAGGACAGCGAAGCCACCTGCCGAATCGCCGTACAGCGTTGTGTAGCCGGTGGCGATCTCCGACTTGTTGCCGGTCGTGAGCACGATGTAGCCGAACTTGTTCGAGAGCGCGTGCAGGATGATCATGCGGATTCGCGGCTGCAGGTTCTCCTCGGCGATGCCAGGCTGCGTGCCTTCGAATGCGCTCGCGAGGATCTGCTCGAAGCCGCGGTGGGCGGGCTCGATGGGGAAGTCCAGGAGCTGGATCCCCAGCGCCTCGGCCACGAGCCCGGCGTCCTCGAGGCTCTCGGGCGATGAGTACCGGGACGGCATACGCACCCCGATGACGTTCTCCGGGCCGAGTGCGTCGGCGGCCACCGCGGCCGTGAGCGCCGAGTCGATGCCGCCTGAGAGGCCGACGACGACTTTCTTGAACTGCTGCTTGCGAATGTAGTCGCCGGTGCCGAGCACGACCGCGGCGTAGATGTCGGCTGCACCCTCGAGCGGGGTTTCGATGCGGGTAACAAGCTTTGGCTTCGGCCGCTCAACCGCCGGAGGCGGGATGGAAACCTCGCTCGTCACCAGCTCCAGCCGCGCCGCGCCATCGGCCTCGTAGCGGATCTTTTCGTGCGGCCGGTGGTAGGCGGCAGTGGTGAGGTCGACGTCATAAAAGAGAAGGTCTTCGCGAAATGACGCCGCATGCGCGAGCACTTCGCCTTGCGGGCCGAAGATAACGCTGTT
>WNFP01000961.1_pt1 | contig 22468 bp, 17 predicted proteins | sample 5400201 | NCBI WGS metagenome assembly WNFP01 (sample SAMN13153355, study PRJNA577476) | soil metagenome | isolation source: 115 cm saprolite under Madrone tree | place: USA:California | collected 2016-06-14
CGTACAACCAGGCTCTGACTGTTAATGAATGGAGAACTTCGAAAAACAGCTGGCGAAGACTTGGTGCGCTTTCCTAGAGTCAGGTGTTTTCTTCCTGTTTGCTTTTGCAAGGCTGTACATCAAAGGATTTCGAGAATTTCTTCATAACGCTTGAACGGCGGAATGAGATAGGCACCGGCAAGTTCGGTGCGCGCCCAGGCGAGCATGTCGCGGGCGACTTCAAAACCGCGATCGCGCGCGGCGCTCCCTGCGGCTTCCATGGACTTCAACAGAAGCTCGGGGATGACGATGCCGGGCACTTCATTGCTCAAACGCAGCGCCTGCTTGTAGCTGTTGAGCGGCCAGATACCGATCAGCATCGGGATCACCGGCTTGCCGCCGAGTTTCTTCAGGAAAGCGTTCCAGTGTTCGGGGTCGAAGAGCGGCTGAGTCATGGCGAAATGCGCGCCGGCTTCGACCTTGGCGTGGAAGCGCTCGATTTCGTTATCGAGATCGTCGGCAACGGGATTGACAGCCACGCCAATGGTGAAATTCGTCGCGCCGCCGAGAGTTTTTCCGGCCCAGTCGGTGCCCTGATTCAGCCGGTTCAGAACTTTGACGAGGCCGACGGAATCGACTTCGTAGACGCCGCTGGTTTCCGGGTAATCACCGACCGATGGCGGATCACCCGTGATGGCCAGCACATTGCGAACGCCGCCGACGGTCCATGCGCCGAGAAGCGCGGCTTGCAGGCCGATGATATTCTGGTCGCGCGTGGTCAGATGGGGAACCGTTTCGATGCCGCGGGCTTCCAGAGCGCCGGCCACAATCAGCGCGTCCATGCCGACGCGGGCCATGGCGCCGCTGTTGATGTCGATGGCATCCACTTTCTTCGAGGCCATGACCTTGTCGACCTGCTCGAAGATGCGATCGAGCGAGAGGCCTTTTGGCGGATCGATTTCCAAGCAGACGCTGAATTCCTTTTTCTGAAGTTGTTTCCAGAACCTACTCTCGGGCTCGCGACGGGCCACCGGCACAGGTCTTAACACGGTTTCGACGGACCGCACGACGGGATGGGTTTTCGAGGGTCGCAACAATTTGACGGCTTCGGCCATGGCGCGAATATGCGCAGGCGTCGTACCGCAGCAACCCCCGAGAATCCGCACGCCGAGTGCAGCGGCTTCACGGGCGAAAAGCGCAAAATATTCCGGTGAAGATCTCGGATACACGATGCGATCGCCTTCGCGCTTGGGAAAACCGGCGTTGGGCATGCCGCTGACGCGAAGTCCATCAACGGCGGCAAGCTCCTCGAGAATCGGCAGAAGCGCCTGCGGACCAAGCGTGCAATTCGCGCCGATTACCTGGACGTTTTTATTCTTCAATTGCGCTGCGGCATCGGAGGGGCGGACATCACCGAAGGTGGTGCCTTCTTCCGCGTAGGTGAGCTGAGCAACAATAGGCAAGCCGGAAAACGAGCGAATGGCGTCGATAGCCAAGAGCAACTCTTCGATATAGGAAAACGTTTCCAGGATGTAAAAGTCGACCCCACGTTCTTCGAGCGCCAGCGCCTGTTCGTGAAAAATTTCCTGTATTTCTTCGGGGGACGGGTGGCGCGACTGCACGCCGAGACCCAGTGGACCGATGGACCCGGCGATGAGCACTTCACGCGCCGCCGACTCGCGGGCTTCGCGGGCGATCTTCACCCCGCGGCTGTTGAAGCGCTGGACTTCCTCGGCCAGGCCGAGCGGCGCGAGCTTAAAGCGATTTGCGCCAAACGTGTTGGTTTCGATGATTTGCGCACCGGCTTCGATGTACGCCTGGTGGATACGGAATACCGCTTCCGGCTCGGTAGAATTCAGCTCATCGAAGCAGCGTTCGAAGCCCACCGCTTCGTGCAGCATCGAGCCCATCGCGCCATCGGCGATCAGGATGGAGTCTTTCAGCCGTTCATTGAAATCGTAAATCTTCACGGTTCCATTATCCTGCCTGCTGAAGATGCGGCCGCGCTCAGCGCTTTTGTTCCATGAGGCTGGCGACGGTGCTCATGAGGTCGTATTTGGTGAGGATCTCGAAACGAGAGTCGCCCATTTCGACAAAGACCGCAGGGTTCTCATGGCTGAGGATGTGAGTGATGCGCTCGACGGGTGCGGTCCGGGGCACCTGCGGCAAAGGCTTGCTCATTACTTCGCGGACCACCAGCTTACGAAGATCCTTGCCCTGCAAGGCGAGGTTGAGTATCTGGTCTTCGTAAATTGTGCCGATCGGAACATTCTCCTCAAATATTGGAATCTGCGAAACGTCCTGCTCTTGCATGGTCTTGAGGGCGTGGAAAACAGTCTGGTAAGGCCGCGCGATGACCAGTTCGCGCGCTTTGCCGGCCGCGTGTTTGGCGTTGACGACTTCCGCCGCGGTGATGGCGGTAGCCGCGTCAACATAGCCGCGCTCGTGCATCCACAGGTCGTTGTAAACCTTGCTGAGATAGCGCGTGCCGGTGTCCGGCAGCAACGCGACCACGAAGTCATGCGCGCCCAGGTCTTTGGCAAGGAGCAACGTCCCGGAGATGCAACCGCCGCCGGAGCCGCCGGTGAACAAGCCTTCCAGCTTCGCCAGGCGGCGCGCCACAACGAAACATTCCTCGTCGTTCACTTGGATGATGTCATCCAGAATTTTCAGATTCATGGTCGTTGGGAAGAAATCCTCGCCGATACCTTCCACAACATACGTTTTGGCTTTGATGGTTTGCCCGGTCTTGACGAAATCGTAGTACAGCGAGCCGTAGGGATCGACGCCGATGATCTTGACATTGGGATTTTTTTCCTTCAGGTATTTTCCCACGCCGCTGACGGTGCCGCCGGTGCCCATACCGCACACGAAGTGGGTGATCTGGCCTTCGCTGTCTTCCCAAATCTCGGGACCCGTGGTGCGGTAATGCGCTTCGGGATTGCTGGGATTGTCGTACTGATTCGGGTAGTAAGAATTGGGAATCTCGCGGGCGAGTTTTTTCGCCACCGAATAGTAACTGCGCGGATCTTCCGGCTCGACGGCGGTCGGACAAACGATGACTTCGGCGCCCAGGGCTTTGAGGAGATCGACTTTTTCCTTGGATTGTTTGTCCGTGGTGGTGAAAACGCACTTGTAACCGCGCACCGCCGCGACCAGCGCCAGACCCATACCGGTATTGCCCGATGTGCCTTCAATGATTGTGCCGCCGGGCTTGAGCAGGCCTTTTTTCTCGGCTTCGTCGATCATGCTGATGCCGATGCGGTCTTTCACCGAGCCACCCGGATTGGTGAACTCGGCCTTGACGTAGATTTGCGGCTTCAGACCCTGATTGATGCGGTTGAGACGCACCAGTGGGGTATGCCCAACCGCTTCCAGGATGTTGTTGCACTTCATCAGTGTTCTCGGTTTCTCCGCCAAATCTCAATCAGTCTAGCATCTTCTCCGAGGAGTTCTGCTATTTGGCGGCGCGAACCATTTTCTTACGTCCAAACAAGAAGAGAGTAGATTATTCTTTCTATGATTTCCGAGAAGGAGAGACCAGGATGACGCGTCAGAATATTTCGAGCGGTGCGCCGTGGGAGCCCATCGTAGGCTACTCGCGGGCGGTCAGGATGGGCAACGTCATTACCGTGTCGGGAACTACCGCGACGGGGCCGGATGGAAAGATTGTGGGTGTGGGTGACTTGCGAGCGCAAACGGTCCAAACCATCAAGAACATCGAGGCGGCGCTGGTCAAGGCTGGCGCGAGCCTCAAAGATGTTGTACGGACGCGAATTTATGTCACCAACATCGCCGAATGGGAAAAGGCCGGACGCGCGCACGGAGAGTTTTTCGGGGAGATCCGGCCGGCCACGAGCATGGTGGAAGTGAGCAAGCTGATTGCACCGGAAATGCTCGTGGAGATTGAGGCGGACGCGGTGGTGGAATGAGGTAATGGAGGTAAAGGAGACCGTTTAGCGCCTCCCTAGTTAGAGGATTGGCAATTAGCCGGAGACTTTTCATGGCCTTAGAGTTATACGATTCCTTTATCGCCGATTACTACGACGAGTCGCCAGTCGTGAGCAAACGGTTGCAGGACGTGGCGTTCTATCGCGACGCCGCGCGCGACTTCGGCGATCCCATTCTGGAGCTGGGCTGCGGCACTGGGCGCATCACCATGACGCTGGCAGAGGCCGGAAAGCGGATCACCGGGCTTGATCTTTCCGAGCGCATGCTGGAACGCGCGGTGACCAAGCGCGCGGCACTCCCGGTGGAAGCGCGCGAACGCGTTCACCTGGTTCAAGGCGACATGGCGCGGTTCGATCTGGGCGAAACATTTCGTCTGGTTATCATTCCTTTCCGGCCATTTCAGCACCTCCTGGAGGTGCGACAGCAGACGGATTGCCTCGACTGCGTTCAGAAGCATCTCGCGCCGGGCGGGCGGCTGATTCTGGATGTCTTCCAAACCGACGCCGAGCGCATGCACGATCCCGTGCACATGCGAGAAATGCTGGTGACCGAGTACAAAAGCGACGACGGCCGGCAGGTGCGCGTCAGCGAGCGGGTGGCCGCGTTCCATCGTGCGGAGCAACGGAATGACGTGGAGATGATTTTTTCCATCAGGCATCCGGACGGGCGCCAAGAGAAGCTGGTGTTCGCCTGGACGTTGCGGTATTTCTTCCGCTACGAGATCGAACACCTTCTGGCACGATGCGGGTTCCGCGTTACCGCGCTGTATGGAAATTTCGACCGCTCGACACTCGCTGATTCTTCACCCGAGATGATCTACGTCGCCGAGGCGTCCTAAAGGCCAAACGGAGCGCGCCATCCCCGGGCTAACGCTCAGGATGAAGCTGCGCTCCTAAAAACCCGACTGGCCTGGCGGGTCCTACCACTTTGCGCGGATGCGGTATTTCAGCACGGACTTGCCGTCTTTGGCCACCGGCACATTGAATTGGGCCGCGAAGGCAGCCGTCTTGGTGTACTTGTAGGAAGAAGAAAGCATCTCCCAATCGCCGCCGATAGGCTCGTTCACTTGCACGGTGATGGGTGTGTCCTTGTGGTTGCGCAGCGTGATTTCAAATTCCATCTCCCAGACGTGGCTCGCTATGCTCTTGTAATCGGTCTGCTTGTGTTCGGCGACCACATCAAAAGCGTTGCCGATATGAATGTTGACGTCCTCATCCTTGGGGGTGTGGTCGATGCGATCCTCACCGGCAAAGAGAATGCCGCCTTTGGAGTCCTTTTGATAGACACGCACGTTACCGGCAGGAAGCGGAATTCCGAGCCCGGACCTTTCTTCATTTTTGAACTTGTAATAGACCATCACGGGATCTTTCAGCGGTGCTCCCGGGTTTTGTGCATTGTGGTAATAGTAGTTCTGCCCGTTCACGACGAAAATCTTCTCCACTGGAACGCCACTGCCCTGCAGCAAACTGATCTGCTTGGTTTCCTTGTCTTCGACCGAAGTCTTTCGGCCGAGCGAGTACAGATGGTATTCGCTGAAGCTTTCCTGCTGGAACTGCGGGGCAGCTGCCTTGGCCTCCATGGCCCGGCTAACCGCCATGTCCCGCAGCCCGCCACTCTGTTGAACCCGATTCAGCTCCCCGGCCACCAGCTGGAGCCGTGCATTATGAAAGGCGGTGCCGCTGTTGTTGACCACGGTAACCCAGCCATCCAGGTCAGCATTCTTGTCATCCCGCGCGACGGTAAGGACGTAATCGGAGTTCCAAGACAGATTGCTCGCCAGGTAAGAGGCTTCAATCTGCTGCTTTTTCGCGCCGGAGTTTTCCAGAGACATCAGCAGCGTGGGGCGCTCGTAGAGATTCGCGGGGACTTCGGGGAAGCGATAACTCTCGGCAAACATTCCGGTCACGATGTCGTTGCCGATTTTCCAGACCGGCCCGTTGTTATCGGAAAGCAAAGTAGCCTTGATCTCTTCGCGCTTGGTTGAGTTGTTCTCCTGATACGAGCGCACCAGAGTGACTTCCTTGCCGACGTACTTGTGCAGCAGTTTGGCGGGCTCGAGAAGGTCGTATTCGTAGTTCTGTTCGATGACCCCGAGTTTTTCCGGGTCGTTCAGCGAACGGAAATGAACGGTCGCGGGATTCACGGTGGCGGCGATGTCCATGAATTTCAGACGAAACGTTCCGCTGGGAAGCAGCAGCTGTCGAACATCGCGTACCAGGGCGATATTGGAGTTGTACACGGTGACGTTCAGGTCGGTCTGATCGTTCAGGCTCGTGGATTGCTCGCCAGCGCTGGCGCGGCCGGACTCTTTCTCTTGTGACGCAAAAACCTTGCTGCCCGGTGCCGCGGAATAAAGAATTGCCGCTCCGGCGGTGAGCATCAGGGCAGTGGAAATCATCCATAACCATCGCGTAGTGGCCTTACTCCCGGGGATCTTCATCACTTTCACCTCAATCTGGATTTGCCTTCGCGGTTAGAACGACGCGGGCGAAGATTCTTGCACCGCACGGGTCGGGCAGAGCGCCCTGCGCATCAGGGATTGGGGACGCGCTTCCAGGTCCGCCCGCCGTCGCTGGTTTCGAAATTCTTGGTATTTCGGGCGTTCCAAATCGTGGCGTGCTGCCCGTCCGTGGCGCGAATCCCGCCAAGATCCTCCGCGAGGGGGGAAGAAATCGAGGTCCAATGCGCTCCACCATCGGTGGTCAGAAGAATGGCTCCGAGGCGGCCCACGATCCAGCAGATTTTGTCCGTGGGAGCGGAACCGCCCAGCAACTCGGCGAGCACCCCGCTGGTTTGCCGCGACCAGGAGGCGCCGCCATCCCCAGAGAATTCGATCAGGCCGGAGCGTCCGGCGAGCCACATGACGTTCGAACCCGGCGGTGAGATCAAACGCGGATTGGAAATGACCCGGGCGACTTCCAGGGAAGCCGGGCTGCTAAAGCTGGATACCGCATTGGCAGGCGGTTCCGGGGCTGCTGGCGGCGCAGCCTCGACAGCTCCTTTTACCTTCTTCGGATTTTCCATCTGGTTCAGGGGACTGGGGCCGGGCACTCTTTGCGGAGCATAATTGTATTGATTCTGAGTTTGGGCATTCTGCGATTGCGCGAGTGCGGCTTGAACTTTTCCGCCTTGGGCTTCTACTTTTTTCCGTAATGTCTCTGAGGGATTCTTGGCGTCGAGGTCGAGCGGATGCGCGGCAGTCAGCAAATCCACGGAAGCATCGCGCGCGCCGTCCTTTCGCGCGTTGAGTTCTTTGTCGCCGAGGGCCCGCGTCCTGGCTGCCTCGCTGAGCTTTTCGCTTTGCTTGGTGGAATCGGAAGCTACGCGGCCCTCATCTCCTCCGACCGATGATTGTGGTTTCCTGGACGATTCTTCAGGCCGAGAAGACCGCGGCGCGGCCGTTGAAACCGAAGGAAGGTCTCGATTTTGCGCCACTTTGTTTTCATTTTCGGGCAAGGCTCTAGGCCGCCAAGATTGATTTTCATGCAGGACAATCCAAACGAGCAGACCGGCGGCAAGGGCTCCCGCGGGAGCGAGCCATCGCCGGCGGGCGCCTCCGAAATGGAGGACGCGGCGAGATTTTTTCGCAGGCGTTAGGGGAGACGCTGGCTGGTTTTGGTAAGAAGCTGACGCCGGAAGCGCAGGTTCTCCCTGAGCCAGGACCTTCTCTTGGTCCGCCGCCGGCCAAGGAATCTCGTCGGTGGCCTCCAAGTGGGCGAGGACGGTCTGGCAGTTGGCGCAGCCGACCACATGCTCCTTCCAGAAATTCATTTCCTCGGGAAGCAAAGACCGTTCGTGATAAGCCGCCAGCGTTTCCGAGTCAGGGCACGCGCCGCTCTCCCGAGCGGGGACCGCGGGCCATCTCGCAGCTGCACCCGACGGAGCGGCGGGGCCGAGATGGCGAGCCAGCGCTTGGTCAAATCTCCGATCGCGTTCGTCAGACGCCATAGGCTTCTCCATGCTTAGAACGAAACTTCAAAGTTTTCTTGCACCGCGCGGTCACGGCGTCCGCTTGGCGGTTGCCGGGGCCCGCGAGTTGGAGCGCGGCAACAATTTTTGCAAATCGATGGGGGTGTCTTCCGCGCTGTACTCGAAACACAGCACGATCTCCGCATCGCTTAGTCCGGGCTCGACGGCGGAACCGCCGATACCGTGGCGAAGAAGATTCTCGACCGCCTGCCGCAAATCGCGCCGCGCGTGGTCCAGATGACGCGAAACACTGGATTCGTGCTCCCCGAGCAGCCGTCCGATCTCCGCAAGCGTTTTTTCCTCGGCGTAATAGAGGCGGAGCCTCTCCCTTTCCTGTGGTTGGAGGCCTTCGAGCGCCTTTTCTAAGGCTCGGGTGAATGAGCGGACGTAGCGCTGGCGATAGGGATCCGTGGGCTCGATGGGCGGTCCGACGAAGGTCTTCGGCCGTCCCTCGCCCGTTTCGTCCTGGCCAAGTTCCTCGAAGCGGCGGCCAGCACGGATGGCATCAATGTGCCGCCGGGAAAGAACGGCACGGAGCCAGGTCTTTAGCGAACTGCGCCCATGGAAGTAACGGAAGAGCGAACGCTCCGAGCCTTGCCCGCCGGCCAAACCGTACAACTCAGAAAAAAGGGAATCCGCGAGATCATTGGCTTCCGCGGAACCGGAACGAATAATCGCAGCCGCCGCGGCGCGCAAGTAAGCGCGGTACTGGGTGAAAAAATATTCCCAAGCCGCCTCACCCCCTTGGGCACAAGCGGTGGCCAGAGCCAGATCTTCGAGATGCAACGCGCGGAGATATTCTTCGAGCTTAGGTGCACTGAGCGCACCACTGGCCCAGCGCTTACTGACGCTGCGTTCCAGGGCTATGGCGAAATGCCCACGAGAGAGCCCCCAGCGTGAGGCCTGGGCCTGCGCGTACAGCCACTCGACCAACGGCGCGCAATCCTTGAGCGACGGCAGCGGGTCCGCGGTATGCGCGTCTCCCGACCGGCTTTCGGAATCTTTATCCATGTCCGTTGCTTACTGTATCCCAACAAACCCGCCAGCTGCGGCGGTGCCGCCCCTCAGCATTCTCAAGAGTTATATCGAGCAGCAGAAGAAGCCGCGCTGACGTTTTAAGGAGCCTGATATCCCCGGGCTGAAGTCCGGGGCTTGGCGGCCCCACGGGTAAGGATAAACCCGGGGGAGGACAACTGGCGTCGAAAAGAGACGCAACCTTGGGCGGGTTTAAGGTATCCTAATTACGTGTTGCGCGCCCCGCCGCAACCAAGACTGCCTCGCCGGGTTAAAACTGGGTGCGATACCATGCGCTCGCGATAGCATTAGCGACTTCGCGACGCTAGTACGAAAGTCCTATCGGGCTTCCTCAGCCTCGTCAGTACGCTGGTACTGGTAGAGCACTTCCTATTTAGCTGGCGGACTGGGGAGCGTTAGGCATTTTTAAACCACCCACGTTCTGCGGCCGGAATTTCACGAGGCGGCACGCGGATGACAACCATGATTGCGAATCCACCACGTAAGAACACAATGGGCGTCGGTTTTGAGGCCAACCGCGGCCGTTTGGGCGAACCACAAGCGTGGAAAAAGGCTATCGGCACGAGACCGGTGGCGGCACGCCTGGCCTTGCTCCCTGAATCCAAGCCACGCTGGGGCCGCATCGGACTGAGCGCCGCCGGACAATTTGGGATTGTGTGGTTTCTGCTCGCGCTTCCTCTGATCTTCCCACAGCAGATGCCCACGGCATTGACCTTCCGAGTTGTGGAGTTGATGCAGCCGGTTACGGAAATCCCCGTTGCGCCACCGCCTCCACCCCCGCCGAAGATCAAGGCCAAAGTTGCGCCTCCGGCTCCCAAGCCGGTGGTGCCTGAACCGGTAAAGCTGAACCCCAAGCAGACGCACGTTTTTCTCGCGGCAAAAGTCGCGCCACCGAAGATCAAGACCTTGGAAGCCAAGCCCGTGGAACTCAATCCGGAATTCCAACAGGTGAAAATCGATACCCCGACGAGTCAGCCAAAGCGGCCCAAAGAAGAAGTGAAAGTCGGTAATCTGGGAACCGGGAGCGCTGCTCCGGCAACGGTCGTGGCTCCCGTGAACAAAGTGCAAACCGGCGGCTTTGGCGATCCCAACGGAATCCCCGGTAAAGGTGATCCGAACAAAGCCACGAACGTCAACCGTCTTGGTTCTCCCGCTTTGCCAGGGGGACCGGGATACGGAAACGGCACAGGCGGCGATAAAGGAATTCGCGGCACCGTGGCGAGCACCGGCTTCGGCAATGGTACGGCGAACCCACCGCCAACCGCCAAGCACGCCACGCTGCAGTCCACTGGCTTTGCGGATCAGAACGTCGCGAGCGGCGCGCCGAAAAAGAAAGCGTCGGCGGGCGAAAACCCCACGACCCCTGTTGACATCCTGGACAAACCTCGTCCAGAGTACACCGTAGAAGGGCGTAGCCTGAAAATTGAAGGCGACGTTGTTCTTGATATGGTATTTCTTTCCAACGGCAGCATCCAAGTGATCCGAGTGATAAGTGGTCTGGGCCATGGTCTCGATGAAGCAGCATCTCGCGCGGCGCAGCAGATCAAGTTCAAGCCGGCAAGACGCGAAGGCCAGCCGGTGGATTTCCCGGCTCGTGTGCGAATTGAATTCCGTTTGGCTTACTAAGGGGAGAGAGAAAATGCGTAAGGCAGCAACTGCTATTTTTGTCCTTATTTTGAGCGGGCTGGGGACGATGGCGGCCACCGAGGCTCCCAAGCCGGCCGACCAGGCGCGGACCATGAGCGACGTGATCGACCGCGTGATCACCAATGAAAACCGGGCCAACCAGCAGATCAAACAATATACGCCCCTGGTGGAGACCTACATCCAGAACTTGAAGCCCGATAAGGATCTTGGCTACACGCCCGCCGGCGACAAGTATTTCCTCGGCCGCGCGGACTTCTCGAAGGGTGTGTCGCTGGTTTCCTTGACGGACGCCAACGGCAAGGGGAAGAAGATTTTTGGTTCCATTGGCAACTTCTTCTCTTTCGCCATGCAGTTCTTGCCGGACGGCTTCCTGCAGATGATCTTTATTGATACCAATGGCTTCGACAAGCAGCACTACAAGTTCGATTACGTGCGCCGCGAATTCCTCGGTGAAGTGCGTTGCCTGGTGTTCGACGTGACGCCTCAGGATAAGGCCGGCAAGGGCCGGTTCCTTGGCCGCATCTGGGTCGAAGATCAGGACTACAACATTGTTCGATTTAACGGCGCTTACGGTGGCGGCGGGCACTCCAGCTGGTACTTCCACTTCGACAGCTGGCGCACCAATGTGCAGCCGGGCCAATGGATGCCTTCGTTCGTGTACAGCGAGGAAAGAGATTTGCACTACGCTCTGGCCAAGAAACTGGACTTCAAAGCGCAGACCCGGCTGTGGGGCTACAACGTCGGTCACTCCAGCCAGGAACAGGAATTAAGCAAGATCCTGGTGGAGACCCCGGTGCAGGACGATACCAAGACGGCCAATGACCTTTCCCCCATACAGGCCCAGCGCTCCTGGGACCGCCAGGCGGAAGATAACGTTGTCGATCGCCTGGAGCGCATCGGCCTGATGGCGCCGCGCGGCGAAGTCGACAAGGTCCTGGAGACGGTGGTCAACAACCTGGAGGTCACCAACAACATTGACGTTGACCCGGAGGTACGCTGCCGCGTGATGATGACCTCCACGCTGGAGTCCTTCACTGTCGGTCACACCGTCGTCCTCAGCCGCGGGTTGATCGACGTGCTGCCGGATGAGGCCAGCCTGGCGACCATGATCGCCCACGAACTCGGCCACGTCGTTCTCGGCCACCGTCTCGATTCCAGCTATGCTTTCTTCGATCAATTGCTGATCGACGACAAGGAAACTTTCCGCCATTTCGGATTTGCGCGGACTCCCGACGAGGAGAGGGCCGCCAACACCAAAGCGATGCAAATCCTGAACAATTCCCCTTATAAGAACCAGCTCGGAAACGCCGGGCTCTTTCTGGCTGCGCTCACCGCACGCGAAAAGGAAATTCCGAACCTGATCAGCCCGCACCTCGGCGACCGAGTGCCGGTCATCGGTGATCTCAGGTCCGCCATGCCGGTTGACCAGAAGCAGAACCCGCAGGCCATCGTGGCGCTTCCGATCGGCGGACGAGTGAAGCTGGATTCGTGGAACGATAAGCTGGATCTCATTAAAAGCAAGCCGGTGGGCACAGTGGCGGAACGCGAAAAGATGCCATTTGAAGTCACCCCGTTTATGCCTTACCTGATGCGTTACGGCGCCGAGACCTCCAAACCCATCGCAGCTAGCGCGGCCGCGCCGAGCGATCCGAAGACCGGCGAAGCCGCGCCCGGTAAGCCGTAGTTAGACAATTTCGCGGTTGCCGATACCACGGCCCGGAGAAGGTCCTTTTCTCCGGGCCGTAGTATTTTGCTCGCCAGGTCTTATTTCTTGGGCGTGTTCCTGATCGAAGGCGAAGACAGCTCCTTTATAAGCCGGTAATTGAAATCCACGCCGTCGTAAAAGTCCTGGACGCCGACACGCTCGTCTTTCCCATGCTCGCGATTGTCGTTGATGTCAAAAAACATGCAGGAGATGCCGAAAGTCGGGATGCCGGCGATGCGCGTGTACTTTCCGTCCGTGGCGCCGGTGGACATGGTGGCAACCAGAGGCACACCCGGCCAGGTGATGCTCAAGACTTTCTCCATGGCCTGGGTCACCTCAGGGAGAAGCGGCGAGGGAGGCACGGGCACTACCTTTCCGTCCGGAGCAAGCTGTGAAACAGTGGTGATCCTGACTTGCGGGTCGCTGGCCACCCGCTCGAGCGTCCGGCGAACTTCCTGCGGGTCTTCCCCCGGAAAAATCCGGCAATTGACGTTGGCGCGCGCGGTTTGCGGGAGTGCATTGCGGGCATGCCCGCCGGAGAGCATCGTGGCGACACAGGTGGTGTGCAAAAGAGAATTGAAATAAGGCGCTTCCGAGAGCCGCTCCACTGCTCCAGGATCCGGGGATTGCTGGGCCACGGCTTTCATATCCGCGGCGACCTGTCCGGTCGTCAGCACGGCGTTGTGTTCGAAATAACTCCGCGTGATTTCGTTGATCCTGGCGGGGAAGGAATATCTTTCTAAACGGGACAGCGCACCGGCCAAGTGGTAGATGGCGTTGTCCGGGCTAGGGACCGAGCTATGCCCGCCGGGATTCAGCGATTCGAATTGAAAATCCACATAAACTTTTTCGCTGGCTTGAATTCCCGCGAGCAGGCGTTTGTCTTTGTCCTTTTCGAATTCGCCGCCGTCCAGATTGATGCAGTATTCCGCATCAACCCAGTCGCGATGCTCCTTGAGCAGCCAGTCCACACCGTTGGAAGAGCCGCCCTCCTCATCGGCGGTCAGCGCCAGAATCACATCGCGGTCGGGCAGATATCCTTCCATTTTCAAGCGGATGAAATTGGTAATCAGGATGGCATCGCCTTCCTTCATGTCTTCCGTGCCGCGGCCGTAGAAGTAACCGTCTTTCTCGATGAATTCGAAGGGATCGGTGCTCCAGTCCGCTCGGAGCGCCTCGACCACATCAAGATGCCCGATAAAGAGTATGGGCTTGCGTTTTCCGGTTCCGCGAAAACGCGCCACGAGATTTTTCTTGCGTTCGTTGGGCCCGGCTACCTGGATATCCCTCGCCTCGAAGCCTGCGTCGCGCAAACGCTTGGCCATCGCTTCGGCGGCGGTGGTCACGTTGCCAACGGAGTCGGTGGTGTTCGTCTCAATGAGCTGCTTGAAAATGTCGTGCGCCAACTTCTTGATTTGCTCCTGACCTTCGGAGTGTCCACGGGGCGCCCAGCCCGCGATCAGGCAAAATAATAATATCCAGCGCATCGGTCTTGGCATGTACGCTCCTAGAGAAGGAATGATCAAGAAAAAGGTAGCTGCCCCGCGGGCGATGCCGGCCGCGCCGCTAGCGCATGACGCAAGCACCGCGACAGATACGATGCCGCCCAGAACAGCAGCACCATGCCCAGCCCGCGGTCCAGCACAAGAAACACGGCAAAGGCGATAAATACCGCCGACCCCGTTCGATCAGGTCTCATGAGCGGGGCTTGCACACGGCTATTCACATAACCGGCCAGTTCGCGCGGCCACTTGAAAACCCAGTACAAGCCATAGATGGGAATCAGATGAAACCACGCCGCACGCAAAGGCTTAATGGGATACGCCCCGGTGGTGGCCTCGGCGAGGACGACATGATATTCATAGACGCACACAAGCCAATAGACCAGGCTAATGAAATTCGCGAGAAACAGATACAAAGGAGGTATGAGCAGCGGTTCTTTGGCTAGTTCCGGATGCAACGTGACCGCGATCATTTCCGCAATCAACGTCCCGAGGCCCAGTAGATAGCCAATCCAGATACGCGGAAACGGGGGCCAGGCCCGAGGTTCGTCCTGCTGTTGTGATTCTCTGCCGGACCAATCCATTCCGTCCTCTATGAATCTGCCATGGGAGCGTAACGGCCCGGCCGCTGGTCCGTCAAACCCTTTCCAGGGAGCGACCGCTCTGGCGTGGTGGCCGCGAGTTGCCTCGCCGTGCCGGCCTTGCATAGACTGGCAGGGTTGGAATTGTGGAGGAGAACATGACGTCACTCATGAAACGCGCCTCGCAGATGGCCTTGGGCGCCGCGATATTCGTTGCGGGAATCACGGCCGGCTCGCTGTACGCACGCAGCGCGGCCGTACAGAACCGCTTTGGCCAGCCGAAAACGGTGCTGCACGTAGTGGTGTACAAATTCAGAGACACGGTCTCGAATGATGACCGGGAAAAAGCCATCAACGGCATCAAGGAAATGGCTGGAAAAATTCCTGGCATCAAGAATGTCTGGCTGAAAACCGAACGCAACCAGATCAAGGACTTCAGCGGCGTTTACGCCATCGAATTCACAAGCGCCGAAGCCGCGGCCGACTATGCCGAAAGCCCCGTTCATGAGGGGTGGTCCAAGATGTGGCAGGAACAGAGAGAAAACAGCCTCTCCTTCCAGGTTTCGAACCCCTAGCCGCCAGGTTGCTCTGGCCGGTGATCCTGACGGTCCGCTTATTCTTCGCGCGTGACGCCATATCTTCTGCGGATCAATGCGTCCAGGGCGCTGTCCGGCAGCACACGTTTCGCCCACTGGATGGTAGTGGTCAGCGGCGTAACCGCATAGCGGGCCTTGGGCTTGGGCGCTTCGATGGCCCTCAGAATGACCCGCGCGCAATCTTCCGGCGTGGTCTTCGACTTTGCCCTGCCGCTGTTCGCGCCGGACCAGCATCCTCGGTACAGTTTGGCATAGGCCCCATTCTGAATTTTCTCCTGGTACGGCCGTGCCAGTTCGACAGCGGTCTGCTGGATGTTGGTCACGATGTATCCCGGCTCGATCAAGATGGTCTTGACTCTGAAGGGATACAATTCGTGTCGCAAGGCGTTGCTCAATCCTTCCATGGCGTGCTTGCTGGCGCTATAGGCGCCTTGCGCCGGCGGGGTCACCAGACCGGAGACCGAACTGATCATGATGATGCGGCCGGAGCGCCGCTCCCGCATTTTCCCCAGCGCCGCCCGGGTCACGCGTACGACACCGAAAAAATTGGTCTCGAACTGCCGCCGCCAATCTTCCATGTTCATGTCTTCGACGGTTGCGAAATAGGCCAGTCCCGCGTTGTTGATGAGCACATCAATCTGGCCTGTTTTCTGGTGCACCACGGCAACCGCCCGCTCGACGGAGCGGTCATCGGAGGCATCCATTTCCAGGGTTTCGAGGGGCAGTCTCTTTTCCTTCGCCAAGCTATCCAGCTGCACGCGCTTCTCCGCCGAGCGCCCGGCGGCGAAAACGCGGTAGCCCCGTTCGGCCAGCAACAGTGCGGCGGCCCTCCCCAATCCATCGGTAGCCCCGGTAATCAAGATGGTCTGTGTGCCGCGCTCGGCGTTCATCTGGCTCCCCTTGGCGGAAGCCATGGTATCGCGAATTTGAAGGTGCCGCGCCGGGTGCCTGGACGTCTCGTTTTCAACACCGCGTACCGCTCGGAATCCGCTAGGATTGCTGGACTAATTGCCATTCGTGCGTTCTAATCCGAACGCTTGGGTGAGCCTCGATGGTGGCTGACGAAAACCCCATTATCCCTCGGCCCGCACAAAACTGGCGGCTCGGCTTTTGGAGCCTGATCGTCACCCAGTTCCAGGGCGCCTTCAATGACAACGGCCTGAAATTTTTTGTCATCTTCCTAATCTTGGGCACCCATCCGACGGATTCGCAAAAAGACCTCCTGGTTTTTGTCATTGGCAATCTCTTTGCTCTCCCGTTCCTCTTGTTTCGATGGCCGGCGGATTCCTGGCCGACCGTTTTAGCAAACGAAACGTGGCCATGGCCACCAAGATCTTCGAAGTTTGCGCCATGCTTTTTGCCATGTACGCCTTCACGCGGGGTAATTCGCGCATGGCATTTGCGGTGATTTTCCTGGCCAGCACGCAAGCGGCCTTCTTCGGCCCCGCGAAATACGGCTTGCTGCCCGAGCTCCTGCCGGACAAGCTGCTCTCCTGGGGCAACGGCATCCTCGAACTCACAACCTTCCTGGCCATTATTGCCGGCGCGGTCATCGGCCCATTGCTGGCTCAGACTTTTCACGGACGTGAAGCGATCGCTGGCCTGATCTTCGGCGTATGTTCGTTGTTTGGTCTGACGGCGAGCTTGGGGATTTCCCGCGTTCCTCCCGCTGACCGCTCCAGGAGATTCCGGTTCAATATTTTCGGTGACCTGAAAAAGCAGGTCCAGCTGGTCCGGCCGGACCGGGCCCTGCACCTCGCCATTGTTGGCAATACGTACTTCTGGTTTCTCGGTGCGCTACTGCAGTTCATCATCGTTTTTTACGGCCGCGAAATTCTGCACCTCGACGAGACCCACAGCGGCTATTTACAGGCGGCGTTGGCCATCGGGATCGGCATCGGGAGCTACGCCGCCGGGTTACTTTCGGCGGGAAAGATCGAGTACGGCCTCATCCCTCTCGGGGCCATGGGGATGTCGCTGTTTGCTCTGGCCATATCCTTCCACGGATTGACGTTCCTTCAAGTGCTCCTGCTCTTGGGGGCATTGGGCTTTGCAGGGGGATTCTTCGTCGTTCCCATCAACGCCCTGATTCAACGCCGGCCCGAGGAAAACCACAAAGGCAGCGTCATTGCATTCGCCAATTTTCTATCTTTTGTCGGGGTCATCGTGGCATCCGCCATTTATTCCGGATTTACGCACTATCTGCATGTGGGACTGGCGTCTTTCTTCCTCTGGACCGCAGCCATGTCTCTCGCGGCCACGGTGTATGTCCTCTATCTGCTCCCCGATTCCCTGCTGCGATTGCTGCTGTGGATTTCGACCAACACGCTCTACCGCCTAGACGTCCAAGGGCGGGAAAACGTGCCGCCGCGTGGCGGTGCGTTGCTGACCCCCAATCACGTCTCCATGGCTGACGCCGTGCTGCTCATCGCCTCCATCGATCGTCCCATCCGGTTTCTGATGTTCAGAGGTTCCTACGAACACCCGCTGGTCAAACCCTTCGCAAAGATCATGGGCGTGATTCCCATCGCATCGGATCAAGGCCCTCGCGAAATGATCCATTCTTTGCGCCTGGCCACCGAGGCCTTGAAAACCGGCGAAATCGTGTGCATCTTCCCGGAAGGCCAGATGACGCGAATTGGCCAGATGCTACCCTTCCGCCGCGGTATGGAACGCATCATCAAAGGCGTCGACGTCCCCATCATCCCCGTGAATCTGGACGGCGTGTGGGGTTCCATCTTCAGTTTTGCTGGCGGGCGCTTTCTTTGGAAGTTCCCGCGGAAAATCCCTTATCCCGTGCGAGTCACCTTTGGAAAGCCGCTGCCTCCGACGGCCTCTTCCGAGGAAGTCCGCCGCGCGGTGCAGGATCTCGGCGCGGAAGCCTTCGCGCGCCGTAAGAAGCGCATGCACACGTTGCCTGAGTCATTCATCTACTCGGCGCGGAGGCATCCCTGGCGCTTCGCCATGGCCGACGGGCACAGGCCCAAATTGAGTTGGTTTTCGGCGTTGACCGGGGCTCTGGTGCTCGCGCGGCGCCTTGAAAAACAATGGCACGGGCAGGAAATGGTGGGTATCCTGCTGCCGCCATCGGTTGCTGGCGCGCTTGTGAATTACGCCGCGATGTTGATGGGCAAGGTGCCGGTAAACCTGAACTACACCGTTTCGAATGATACCCTGGCCTCCTCGGCACAACAGTGCAGCTTGAAAACGGTCATCACCGCACGGGTCTTTCTCGAAAAGGTCAAGATCCAGCCGCCCGGCGAAACGATTTTCATCGAGGATGTCGCCAAGGACGCCGGCTTCGGTGAGCGCCTGGCCGCCGCATTGGCTGCCGGGCTCTTGCCCGCAAGGGCCGTCGCGAGATTTGCAGGTTGCCATCACCCCGCATCGCTGGACGACCTGGCTACGATTATTTTTTCCAGCGGCTCGACCGGTGACCCCAAAGGCGTCATGCTCACGCATTACAACATTGCTTCGAACGTGGAGCAGCTCCACCAGGTTTTCATGCTGCACGCCGACGATCGCATCATGGGTATCCTGCCGTTTTTCCACTCCTTCGGCTTCACCGGCACGCTCTGTCTGCCCGCGGCGACCGGCATGGGCGTGGTGTTTCATCCCCATCCCCTGGATTCCCGCGCCATCGGCGCTCTGGTCAGCAAGTACGGGGTCACCATGCTTCTGGCAACGCCGACTTTCTTGAATGCCTACACGCGACGCTGCACCCCGGAGGATTTCGGAAGCTTGCGCTTCGTAATGGCCGGTGCCGAAAAATTGCCCGACCGGATTTCGCAAGCCTTCGAGGATCATTTTGGCATCCGTCCTCACGAAGGTTATGGCTGCACCGAATGTTCGCCGGCGGTTACCGTGAATACCATAGATTTTCGCGCGGCGTCGTTCCGCCAAGTAGGGGCCAAGCGCGGCAGCATCGGCCATCCCTTGCCGGGAATCACGGTGAAAATCGTGGACCCCGACACCCTCGAGCCGGTGGGCGTGGATGAGCCGGGCCTGCTGCTGGTGCGCGGCCCGAACATCATGCGCGGATATCTCAACAAGCCGGAAAAAACCGCCGAGGTTCTGCGCGACGGCTGGTACAACACCGGGGATGTCGCCCGGATGGACGAAGATGGATTTCTTCGCATCACCGACCGCTTGAGCCGCTTCAGCAAGATTGGCGGCGAGATGGTGCCGCACATCAAAGTCGAGGACATCCTGCAGGAACTGGCCGGCGTATCGCAGCAGACGTTTGTCGTCACCGCCGTGCCCGATGAGAAAAAAGGCGAACGCCTGATCGTGCTGCACACCCTGGATGAGTCGCAGCTCGAAGCATGCCTCGCGAAACTGGGAAAGAGCGACCTGCCCGCGCTGTGGCGGCCGCGAAAGGAGCAGTTCCTGCGCATCGAGAATCTCCCTTATCTCGGGACCGGGAAACTCGATCTGCGCAAAGCACGCGGACTGGCGCTGGAGATGACCGAACGGGCCCTCCACGAATAGCCGAAGGCGGGCCGGCGATGAAGAGCGCTTCATGACAGAAGCCGAAAACTTGGACCACCGGCGCGGCCTGCTCCTGCGGCTCCTGGTGACCGGAATGGTCCTGGCCCTGTGGTTTTGGACGCAATCACTGATCGGCGCGCGAACCGCACCGGGCTTCGCTATCGGCGACGCGCTCCACAACTTGACCGCCGGACTCAACTCCTATTTCGCTCAAAACCCGGGAGCCGCCAACGCGCTCCTGGTGGTGAGCTCCGCGCTGATCGACGCCCTGGGTCTGTTCCTTCTGGGACGCTGGCTCTTGGGCGGAAGCGTTCGTCCGTTCCTCGGATTATTCTTGCTCATGACCCTGCGCCAATTGATGCAGGCCGTCTGCGCGTTGCCTCCTCCGCCCAACATGATCTGGCACTATCCCGGTTTCCCTTCACTGCTGGTGACCTATCATGTGGCCAACGACTTTTTCTTCTCCGGACATACCGCCATCGCCGTCTTCGGCGCCCTGGAGCTTACCCGCTTCGGTCGGAAATGGATCACCGTTGCCGCTGCGCTGATGGTGGTTTTCGAAATCTCCACCGTGCTCATCCTGCGGGCGCATTACACCATGGACGTTTTTGCCGGAATCGTTGCGGCCATCTCCATTGCCAACCTCAGCGAACGGATTTCTCCCCGGCTTGACCGACTGATCAGCGGCGGCACCTAGGCGACCTTGAATGTGCCGGTTTGCATACGCCGATCGGCGGATGTCGTTGTGCGCCGTTCCCGGGGATGCTACGTTTCCTGCCACGGCTGTGGAGGTGCGCCCCATGCTGCCTTTTCGCTTGAAAGGTTTACCGCCATTTTCGATGGCCGTGGCCCTGCTCTTTTCCTTTTCTGCTCTTCAAACGCAAAACAAACAAGCTTCATCCGGAACTGTCAAGATCGGCTTTCTAATGGATTCCTTGAAAGTCGAACGCTGGCAGACGGATCTCGACAAATTCCAGAAACGTGCCGCGGAGTTAGGCGCCGAAGTGCTAGTAGAAACGGCGGAGGGCGACGATGAGTTACAGCTCGAACAGGCCCACAAGCTCTTGACTGCCGGGGTCAAGGCTCTGGTTCTCGTACCGCACGATGCCGACAAAGCCGTGCGCATCGTCAGCGCGGCGAAGGCCAGGCAAGTGCCTCTAATCTGTTACGAGCGCTTGGTCCGCAACCCGGACGTCACTTTCTTTGTTGGGGTTGACGCTTCAGCGGTCGGCTACCAGCAAGCCGATACCCTCGCCGAGCGAGCTCCGAAAGGGAACTACGTCTTGATCGGCGGTTCTCCGTCGGATAGCAACGCGGCAATTCTGCACGATGCGCAAATGAGAGTCCTGCAGCCGCTGGTAGATCGTGGCGACATCAAGATTGTCTCGGACACCTGGACCAAGGACTGGGATCCGTCGGAAGCCTACGCGCACATGTCCGCCGCCATTCGATCCAGCAAAGGAGATATCGTGGCCGTCGTCGCTTCGAATGACGGCACCGCGGGAGGAGCGATCCAAGCACTCGAAGACCACCACCTTGCCGGAAAAGTTCTGGTTTCGGGTCAGGACGCCGATCTGGCGGCCATCATTCGCATCCTCGACGGCACTCAGACCATGACCGTTTACAAACCGCTCGGTTCACAGGCCTACCTGGCCGCCGAGGCGGCGGTGGCCTGGGCGAAGGGAGAGGGCGTCAAGAGCACCGCGGTCATATCGATTGAAAACAAGAGCATTCCCGCAGTTTTACTGAGGCCGGTGGTGGTGACCAAGGAGAACATCAAACAGACGGTCATCCAGGATGGTTTCCAGAATCTCGAAACGATTCAGAAGAGCTTGCCGAAGGAAAAGTGGCCCCACTAGATTCCCATCGAGCGGTGGGCACCCGATTATTTCAGACCCCAGAACGTGGCATCTGGCTTCACCAGTTCGAAGCCGGCGTCCCAGGCTTCATGGCTGCGCCAGACCACCTCGGCATCCGCCTTGCGGCCCGTTTCCGGGTGGATCAACCGGACGCGTTTGCGCAGTGGGAGGTCCGCTCCCACCACAGCCATGCAGCCGGACTGGCTCACGTCCACGGTAACCGCGTTGGCGCGTTCTTTGCCGCCGCCTTGTTCCCACTCTACGAGAAGTTTAACCCGCGAGATGATGCGCTTGTGGGTCCGCAGACTTTCCCATCTCTCTTGTACGGTCCTATCGAGGGCATGCGGGGCAATGTTGATGGCCATGGTCAACCTCACTCTGGAAGAATTGCCGGGTCAGGGGTGGAAGCTCCAACGTTAGTCCCAGAAATGGTCGAGGTCAATAGTACTTTCTCGACCGCGCCGTGCCCGCCAGTGGGGCCCAAAAATTCCATCCTTTTTTGGGCCTAGCAAACAAAAAGCAAATAAAAGGCAAACAAAAAGGCCACCCTGATCGCTCAGAGCAGCCTTTTGTAATCTAATCCCGGCGGTGACCTACGTTCCCACACAGTTGCCCGTGCAGTATCATCGGCCCGGCGAGGCTTAACTTCCGTGTTCGGGATGGGAACGGGTGTGACCCTCGCGGTATGACCACCGGAAACTGGAAACTCGCGTACTGACTCCCAGGCACATCCCGGGCCTAGGATCGCGAGTGCGACAACAGAATTTGGCTGGCATTACAAGTTCGACTCGTAGTCGAACTCCACTATGCAGAAAAGGCGTTTCTAGTGACTCCTAGCGAGTCACTTCTGCTTGAACCTGTTTAGGGTTCTCTTCCTCAAAGACGGTTTGAGAAAGTTTTATGATTAAGCCGAACGGGCGATTAGTACTGGTCAGCTTCACACATTGCTGTGCTTCTACCTCCAGCCTATCAAAGTCGTAGTCTTCGACTGCCCTTCTTATCCGCCGAAGCGGATTGGGAGAACTTATCTTAGGGCGAGCTTCTTGCTTAGATGCATTCAGCAATTATCTCTTCCAGACTTCGCTACCGAGCGATGCCCCTGGCGGGACAGCTCGTACACAAGAGGTCTGTTCATCCCGGTCCTCTCGTACTA
>WNFP01003584.1_pt1 | contig 22448 bp, 21 predicted proteins | sample 5400201 | NCBI WGS metagenome assembly WNFP01 (sample SAMN13153355, study PRJNA577476) | soil metagenome | isolation source: 115 cm saprolite under Madrone tree | place: USA:California | collected 2016-06-14
TTTTGTATTTAACAGCAGAGCAGCACGTCATTGAAGCTGGTACACGAGAAATCTGGTTCGCATGGTTTAAACGCGTGCCAGCGCTTCACCGAACCAGCCTTGGGGATCTGTCCAGCTCGTTTCCAGTGTAAAGCCGCTGCTGCGCAGCAATTGCTTCATGGAGCGCAGATTGAACTTGTAGCTGTTTTCCGTGTGGATCCGTTCCCCTTTGGCAAAGTGGAAGCCGCGCCCCAGGTCCTGCACCCAGACGGTCTGCTCGTGCAGGCTTTCCAGGTGCATTTCAATGCGAGACTTGCGGGCGTTCCAGAAAGCAATGTGGGCAAAAGCATCCACGTCAAAGCTACCGTTCAGTTCGCGGTTGATGCGCACCAGAACGTTCTTGTTGAACGCGGCGGTGATGCCCTGGGCGTCGTTATACGCGGCGTGAAGCACCTCTGCGTCTTTGATCAGATCAAAACCGATTAACAGGGCGTCTCCCGCATTGAGGGAGCGGCGCACTCTTTTCAGGAACTGTTCAGCTTCTTCTGGCTCAAAATTGCCGATGGTTGAGCCAATAAAGAGGACCAGCTTGCGTCCAGAAAACTCTTTCAAATCGGGCAGGCGATGGGTGTAGTCGGCCACAATAGGGCTGACGCGCAGGCGAGGGAAGTGGCCGTTCAGGGTGGTGAGAGCGCCTTGCAGCGCGGAGGAGGAAACATCCACGGGATAAAATTCCGCGCGCAATTGCCGGCGCAGCAACGCCTCAATTAATACCTGGGTCTTGCTGGCGCTGCCCGCGCCCAATTCCACCAGAGTGAGATTGCTGCCCGCCTGCTCCACCATTGCGCCGGCATATTCCTTCAGAATGGCCCTTTCGGTGCGCGTGGGATAGTACTCCGGCGTTTCCGTGATCTGATCGAAGAGGCGTGAGCCTTCTGCGTCATAAAAAAGTTTCGGCGGCAGCCGGCGTGGCTGCGCGCTTAGCCCAGCCAGGACTTCTTCCGCGATCGGACTAACGAAAACCCCTGAATTCTTAAATGCCATTGTCCGCCAGCCTTATGCCGGAAAACTGCCAGCGTGTCTCCGGGGGAAAGAAGTTGCGATAGGTGGCGCGGATATGCGACTGCGGAGTGACGCAGGAGCCTCCACGCAGGACCATCTGTCCGCTCATAAATTTTCCGTTATACTCGCCCAGCGCGCCAGCCGCCGGCTTATAGCCGGGATAGGGCAGATAAGCGCTGGCCGTCCATTCCCATACGTCGCCAAACATCTGCAAAGGCTGGCCATCGTCCCGCGCCGCGGGAGCAGCAACAGGATGAAAATATCCGCTTTCCAGCAGGTTGCCCTGCATAGGCAGAGAAGCGGTCGGCGGCACAGTAGCTGCCATCTCCCATTCGAATTCAGTGGGAAGTCGCGCGCCGGCCCAGCGTGCGAAAGCGTCCGCTTCGTAATAGCTCACATGGCAAACCGGCTCAGCTTCTTCAACTTTGCGCAACCCTGAGCAGGTGAACTGTGACCATTGACCGTCCACCTTCTCCCAATAAAGAGGCGCATTCCAGGCATGTGTCTGCATCGCCTTCCAGCCGTCAGAGAGCCAAAGTTCCGGACGCCCGTAGCCATGGTCTTCCATGAAAGCCAGATATTCACCGTTGGTGGCCAGTCGTGTGGCAAAGCGGAAGGCATTCAGAAACACTTTGTGACGCCCGCCTTCATTATCGAAAAAGAAAGGTCCGTCCGTGGCGCCAATCTCATAAAGTCCTTCAGGATAGAGCTGCGGTTTCTGCAACGGCGCAGTCTCCGCCGGAGCGCCGTTCCTTGCCGTGGGCTGATAGGCAGGGCGGAGCGGGTTGGTCCAGAAAGCGTGCTTGATATCGGTGACCAGCAGCTCCTGATGTTGTTGTTCATGGTTCAAACCCAGGGTGACAAGTTTCTGCAAGCCGTGAGAACCGCCTGACTGCAACAGCTTGAGCATGTGTTCATCCACATAAGCGCGGTACCGGCGGATTTCATCCAGGCTGGGACGAGAGAAAGTATTGCGCAACGCTTTTTCCGGCTGCTTGCCCACGGCGTTGTAATAAGAATTAAAGAGCTCGCGGAATTGCGGATGAAAAGGGCGGTAGCCCGGCAAATGGGCCGACAAAATGAATGTCTCAAAAAACCAGCTGGTATGCGCCAGATGCCATTTGGTAGGGCTGGCGTCCGCACAGGACTGCACCATCTGGTCTTCAGCGCTCAGATGCGCGGTAAGAGAATCTGTCTGGCCGCGCACAGCGGAAAATTCGTTGAGCAACGCGCTCCGTTCTTCGGCTGCCGGGGAAAAGGTTAAGACGGATTTTAGGTGCGCCATGTCAGTTCCTGGGAGATCATGCTAGGGGAAAACCATACTAACCTCTCAGGTTGCAAATTGCACCCCTGGCACAAGCAACTACTGCAAGTAAGATGCATGCGGGAGCGGAAAGTTTCATTAGCAGACACCATCAGAAATAGTAACAAATCTACGTATCCCTCTGTGCTGCTAAACAAAGCGCTTGTTTAAGCAGGCTTAGCTTAAGAAACACCAAATCCGGCGGCTCCCGCCCTGGTGGTATCTTGAAGCTGTGACGTCCGCGCCAAAAATTATTTTCCACGTGGACATGGACGCCTTTTTCGTCTCCGTGGAAGAGCTTTTGAACCCGGCATTAAAGGGCAAAGCCGTGGTGGTGGGCGGGCAGCGCGGCGAACGCGGCGTGGTTTCAGCCGCGTCCTATGAAGCGCGAAAATTCGGCGTGCATTCCGCCATGCCGTTGCGGACAGCGGCCAAACAATGTCCGCACGCCATTTTCCTGGATGGCCATCCGGAACTCTACAGCCAATATTCGCAAAAAACGCGCGAGGTCCTGCACGATTTTTCGCCGGCATTGGAGATGGCATCGATTGATGAAGCCTATCTCGATATGACCGGCACGGAGCGGCTGCACGGGCCTCCACTGATGTCGGCCCATAAGCTTCATCAGCAGGTCAGAGACCGGACGGGCTTGAACTGCTCCATCGGGATCGGCAGTTCCCGCCTGATGGCCAAGATCTGCTCGGACAAGGCCAAACCCAATGGCATTCTTTATATCTTGCGCGGACAGGAACAGAGTTTTTTGGCGCCTCTGGATGTTGGGAAAATCCCGGGTGTCGGCAAAGTTACGAAGGCGCGGTTGAATCAGATCGGTATTGTTTATATTGGCGACCTGCTGCGCGTGGACCAGCACGTTCTGGAAGACAACTTCGGAAAATGGGGGACGGCATTGGCGGGCAAAGCTCGCGGTGAAGATGCTGGCGGCTGGTTTGCAGGCGAGGTGGGCGAGGAATGGCAGGCCAAGTCAATCAGCCATGAACACACCTTCAACCAGGACACGGCGAACCGGGACAAGCTGGAATCTACATTGAGCCACCTTTCGGAAAAGGTCGGCCGCAGGCTGCGTGAACAGGATTTTCTCGCCCGAACGATTCAGCTGAAACTTCGCTATTCGGATTTTACTACCATTACACGCGCCCAGTCCCTGGGCCATCCCACGCAGATGGACAGTGAAATCTTTTCTGCCTCACGCAAACTATTTCAGGATAACTGGGAGACACCGCGCGCCATTCGGCTGCTGGGGATACAAGCTTCAAACTTTCAGGAGCATCCAGAGCAAATGGACTTGCTGGAGGGAGATAAACGCCAAAAATGGGCCCGCGCACTCTCTGCTTCGGACCGCCTTCGAGACAAGTATGGTGACTCCGCGGTCTTTCTCGCACGAACCATGGGCGGTACCTTCCGTGAGCGGGTGCAGGAAAATCCTCCCGAAAAGCCGAACAAGAAAAACCAAAAATAAGAAAAATTAGTTACTGTTAGTACTCTGTCCAGCTTTCACGCTTGCTATTCCCATTCTCCATCGTAAATATCAACCAATAGGTCCGAGGGAAGTTGGTCTCAAGCATCGCGATGATAACATTTTAGCTATCGCGCAACGAGAACTGACGGACTCGAATTTAAGGCGATATCTTCAGGCGGGATCATGCATGACGTTCCAGTCTTCGGCGTCCGCATAGAGGACCAGACCTATGTGATCAGGCCCAGTGCTTATGCCCTGGTGCGAAACAACGCAGGCGATCTGGCCGTGGTGCGCACGCCTCAAGGCTTGTTTCTTCCCGGCGGCGGTTCAGATGCAGGCGAGACGCCAGAGGAAACGGCCATACGGGAAACATCCGAGGAATGCGGACTCCTGGTGGCCCCACGCGCATGGCTGGGCAAGGCCGTGCAGATTCTCTACTCGCTCGAAGAAGAAAAGTATTTCGAAAAGATATGCGATTTTATTGAGGCCGGCGTGGTTGGCACGGCAACGGCAATCGAGCATGACCACGAACTCCTTTGGATGGACCTGAAGGAAGCTCAAACAGCGCTGTCTCATGAAAGCCACCGCTGGGCGGACCGTTTGATCAGGCAGGCGGCCACTTCTGATGGCCGGTCTTCTAATAAGCCAGTCTTCTAATAGCCAGTCTTGACAGCCATAAATCCACGGCAGATTTTTCTCGGTCGTTTCGGTATAAACTGGTATTCGTCCATGGCCAACAAACCCAAGTCCAATAAAGCATCGGCGAATGGAAGCAGGTCGAACGGTAAGCCTGCAAAGAGCGTAGCTGTTCGCACCAATGAATACGGCATCCCTGACTGGCGGCTGGAGCAGCCGGAATTTGAAGTACGGGAAGTCAGTGACGGCCCTGAGGTCCATTACGAGATCCAAGGCAAGTTCAACACGCCGGTGCCGCCGATTCGCGAGTCAAAGTACCTGAGCAGGGAGCAGCACGTTGAGCTCTACCGCTGGATGGTGATGAACCGGCGCATGGAAGTGGCGCTGGAAAATCTTTATAAGCAGAGCAAGGTGGTAGGCGGCGTGTATTTCGGCCTGGGGCAGGAGGCTTGTTCCTGTGCCTCGGCTTATGCGCTGGGCACTGACGACTGGTTTGCGCCCATGATCCGCAACCAGGGCGCGCAGCTGGTGCGCGGCTTTCACGTGCGCGACATCATGATGCAGTACATGGCCAAAGCCGGTTCGCCTACCAAGGGCAAAGACGGCACTTCGCACTATGGCGACATTGAAACCCGCCACATGGTCTCTCCTATTTCCATGCTGGGTGATCTGCTGCCGGTAATGGCGGGCGTCTCACTCGGAGCGCGCCTGCAGGGCAAAGAGCTGGCGTGCCTGACGTGGATCGGCGATGGCGGGCAATCCACCGGCGTTAGCTATGAAGGCATTAACTTTGCAGCGGTGCGCAAGCTGGGGCTGGTGCTGATTGTGGAAAGCAATCTCTGGGCCTACTCCACGCCGACTGAGTATCAGGTCAATGTGAAAGATCTCGCGAACCGGGCCATCGGGTACGGCATGCCTGGCGTGATTATCGACGGCACTGACGCCTGCCAGGTTTATGACGCGACGTATGAAGCGGTGGAACGAGCGCATCGCGGCGAAGGCCCGACTCTGATTGAAGCCAAGCTGATGCGCATGAAAGGCCACGCCATCCACGACGCCGCGTCTTATGTCCCCAAGGAAATGCATGAGTTCTGGCGCAAGCGCGACTGTATTGACCGCTTCCAGAAATATCTGTTCGGTAAAAAGTGGCTGACGCCGGCGCAGGATCAGGAGATGATCGCGGCTATTGAGAAAGAGATTGATGCCGAACGCGAGTTTGCTGAAAACTCTCCCATGCCCGAGCCGCATACCGCCGCCGAAGGCGTGTTCTGCGAAAACGGCTGCCATGAAATCAAGCCGAAGTACGGCATGCCGAAGAAAGCGCGGCGCAGCGAGGGCAAACTCAAGGAAAGCGAAGCGGCGATACATTTTAAGTAAGAATCACCACTGATGATGACAGTGATTTTGGACTTCTTGCCGCGGATGAGCTATCCGGATCATTTGGAATGTCTATAATTTTGGCGAAAAATGCGATATTGCGACAATCGAGCGCCACAGGCGCGGAATTATTGAGCCCAGGCCGTAAGGCCTGGGTAGGTAGGTTAAGACGGGTAAGCCCCGGCAGGGCGACATTCAGGCAGACAAATTTCTGGTGTCGCCCCTACGGGGCTTTTCAGCATCTCCAGCTTTCCCAGCGCTTACGCGCTGGGCTCAATAATTTCGCGCCTTCGGCGCTACCGGAAATAATCCGTGTTCATCCGCGTAAATCTGCGGTAAGCATTTTTTTGATCAGCGTTATCAGTGCAAATAAGCGGTAAACAGGTATATCAATGGCCCAAGCAACGTATCTTGAAGCAATCCGGCAGGGACTATGGGAAGAGATGGAATCCGACCCCACGGTCTTCTGTATTGGTGAAGACATTGGCATTTACGGCGGCGCGTTTAAAGTGACGGACGGCTTTGTCCACCACTTTGGCCCACAGCGGGTGATTGACACGCCTATTGCTGAATCGGCGATCGTCGGCGCGGCGTTTGGCGCCTGCCTTACCGGGATGCGTCTGGGGCGCTCCCGCTCCGCTGGTTCTGCGTGGGCCGGCTGGCGGCGGGGTGCATGGTGGGCCGTTTCACTCGCAGAATCCGGAAATGCACTTTGTGCACACGCCCGGAATGAAAGTGGTGGCTCCGGCCACGCCCAGTGACGCTAAAGGTCTGATCAAATCGGCCATACGCGACAATAATCCAGTACTGTTCCTGGAGCATAAATTTCTCTATCGCCGCATCAAAGAAGAAGTGCCGGAGAACGGCTACACGGTGCCAATTGGCAGGGCGCGCGTCCATCGCGAAGGCCGCGATTTGAGCATCATCACGTATGCGGCGATGGTCCACACGGCCCAGGAAGCCGCCGACATTCTGGCCAAAGAAGGGATTGAGGTCGAAATCATCGATCTGCGCACACTCTGCCCGCTCGACCGCGAAGCCATCACCCAGACCGTAAAGAAAACCAATAAAGTCATTCTTCTCCACGAAGACACGAAAACCGGCGGCCTGGCCGGTGAGCTTGCAGCCATCATCAATGAAGAAGCCTTTGACGACCTGGACGGCCCCATCGTCCGCATCACGTCGCTCGATACCCCAGTGCCGTTTTCTCCGCCGCTGGAGCATTTCTTTTTGCCCAAAGTGGAGGATGTGGTCAGGGAAGCAAGGAAACTGCGCGCTTATTGAAAAGCTTTTGGCTTAGGGCGGTTCCTGAGTTGGTGTACCTATCTTCGCCGGCAGATTTGCGCAGAAAAACGCAGATCAGGGAAGATATCAGCCGCGAATCACCGCGAAAAGCGCGAATCTATCGACCATCCAGCCACGGCCTTTTCTCAAAAGCCTGTTTTCTCAGTGCCTCTGTGCCTAGGTGGCGGAAGTTTGTTTTTTGTTAGGCGCGATTGAAGTTGTCTTCAATCTCATCTTCGGCGCCATGACGGCGCAGAATGTTGGCCAGGTTCTGCGAAAAAGCCGAGCGCGGCATCACTACGTCACAACCGGCTTCCTGCGCTTTGACCTTCAGATCGCCCTGCACGTGAGAGACAAAGCCCACAATGGACGTGCTCTTTTTGTACTTGGCCCTGAGTTTGGTGATGACCGGCAGAGGCTTGATGCCGTTGCTGTTGAGGTCCACGATAATCAAGGAAGGCTTGTCTTCAGGATTTTCCGCTTTGCTTGAGATGTCTTTATCGGTTTTGACGAACTCCACTTTTACATTCAGTTTGCGGGAGATTTCCTGGATTTTGGCGACAAAAAAGAGGTCCTCAACAAAGGCAAAGATCCGGGTGGGGGCATCCTGGCGCTGAGTGAGGGGTTCCATATTGGGCGTGGCCTGCGCACCATTATGAAACCGGGCTCCCTGAACGGCTGAACCATTGCCCTGATTTCGATAACTGTGGTCCATGGGACCGACAAAAGCCGATCCGCCGCGGCGCGGTCCGCGATTGTTGCGATTCTGACGGTTTTGACCGCCTGGGCGGCCTTGATTGCTCGGTCCGTTTTGACCCGGGTTCGGTGTGCCGAAATTCCGTCTGCGTCGCCGCGACTTACGATTGCGCGGTGGCTGTGGCTGGTTCAATCCTTCATTCATTCGTATACCTGTTGAGCTTTGGTTCTATCCGCCAGACTTCCATATGTGGTGACCTTGGTAAGAGCGTATTGCGTCAGGGTCGGGTGGAGGTCGTTGGCTAAGTTTCGGAAAATCTTCGTCTTAACAGCGCTTTAGTTTTTCAATGTCTTATGCGCGATTTGCCGCACCGGAACGGGCAGCTTATTGAAGACTCCGTGATGTTATCACGAACAACCCTCCATGCAAGCAAAAACTTGCAAATACCACCCGCCATTCGTTCCAAGTGATTGAGCAGCGTGGGAACCGGAGAGTGGTGGGCGCTATAGGATTCGAACCTATGACTTCCACCGTGTGAAGGTGGCACTCTACCGCTGAGTTAAGCGCCCGTTGCGCTTGGTTTCCGCTGCGCTCAGGTCGGTTTTTATTCTAACAGAAGGTGTTTTTTTCGTCTTACTCCTGCTCTCAAAACATTGCAAAAACTAACAGATGCGCGAATGCCGGGGCATGGAATAAACTCAATGGACGGGCGCCTGCCGGTACTCTTGGAACCCTGCAACTTTTGAACGGCGATGGGGTTTAAGCGGGTGTGAGCAGCGTGGCCTTAAAATCGGGGTTGTTCATGCCCACGGCAACCGGCAGGACGCAGGATACCGCGCACATGGCAGCAAGCCACGTTCCTTATGATTCGCTTAGCGATGCGGAGGTAATGCTCCGCGCCGGCACGGATGAAAATGCGGCCTTTGAGTATCTGGCCACAAAGTATCACCGGCCCATGATCGCTTTCATGTACCGCATGTGTCACAACCAGGCACTGGCGGAAGAACTGGCGCAGGAAGTGTTTTTGCGCGTGTATCGCTCGCGCAAAACCTATGCCGCAGAAGCCAAGTTCACCACCTGGTTGTATCGCATCGCCACGAATCTGGCGGTGAACCATGCGCGCGACCACAAGGTTGAGCGCAGCGGAAAAGTGGTGAGCCTGGACGAGCCGGATGAAGAGTCCGGCACAACGCTGGATGTAGCCGATCCCACGCTGAATGTGGAACAAAATATTCTGCGGCGGGAGCGCCTGGAAGCCATCAAGAAGCATGTGATGGCGCTGCCGGAAAAACAGCGCGCCGCCGTGCTGATGCATAAATATCAGGGGATGGATTATCGCGAAATTGCGGACGTGCTGAAGTTAAGTGAGTCCGCCACTAAGTCTCTGTTGTTTCGCGCGTATGAAGCTTTGCGCGAACGGCTCAAGGAATTTGTATGAACTGCAATGATGTTCGGGAAAATTTGATCGAGTTGCTTACTGACGGTCTGGCCGACCCTCAGGCGACAGCTCACGTCAGCCAGTGTGCCCGTTGCACAGAGGAGCTTGCCTCCCTGCGGCAAACCATGGCGCTCATGGATAACTGGGAGGCGCCGGAGCCTTCTCCTTACTTTCTGACTCGCCTGCGCGCGCACGTAAAAGAAGAGCGTGAGAATGCCCCTGCTACCGGTTTTTTAAGCTGGCTGCGCCGGCCCGTGCTGGCGGTATCATTGGCCGCAGTGCTGGCGGCGGGCGGCCTGATGTATAGATTCATCGCGGTGGACCGGCCGGCAGAGCCCGGACAGGCGGTGGCCGATCTTGAATCTCTGGACAAGAACCATGATCTGCTGATCGAGACCGATTTGGTGAACGAGCTTACGGGTGCGCCTTCAGACGATGTAGCCGAACCATAATCTTTCTGCTCGGGGGAGACAGACTGTGATTGGGGCCAATGTAGTTTCCGTTTTTTTGTTCTCAGGGTTGATGACCCTGAATGTGCCCTCGCCGATAAACATGGCGAGGGGCAGAAATGCTCCCATTGTCATGGTGCAGGCCGCTGCCCAGAAAAGCCCCAGTGCCGCCAGGCACTCTGGACAAAAAGTCAATGGCCCAAAGATGGGCGACTGGCTGCAGGCCCACAAAGATCTCCCGCTTGACCAGCAGCTCAAGCTCCTGGAAAACGATCCCGGCTTTAAAAAGCTGCCGCCGCAGCGCCAGGCCGCCCTGCGTGAGCGCCTGCAGAAGTTCAACAGCCTTCCGCCGGAAAAACGCGATCAGGCTGTACGGCGCATGGAGTTTCTGGCCACGCTGACGCCGCAGCAGCGCCACAGCCAGCTTGCTGAGATTAATCCGCAACCAGCCGCCAGCGCACAGAGCCCGCAATCAAAGTAGGGTTGCCTATGCAGCGGCGTGAGCCAGCCCGGAGGCAGCACGCGGGAATCGCTGGTGGTGATCGGCAAAACTTTCAGTTCATCATCGCCATCGACCGTCGTAGAGACAGCGCGGTCTGCCTGACTTCTTCCGCATCGGAGGCATCCGGCGACATCTTTACGTATTCCTCAAAATCGTTGAGGGCGCCGCGATAGTCATCCAGGTTGTAGCGCAGCACTGCGCGCTGCTTTACATCTTCCGGAGAGCGGGGATAAATTACCAGAATCAGGTCTACTACCTGCACGGCGCGGCGGAAGTCACGCTGCGAGAGGTAAATCGAACGCAGGTTGTTGAGCATGCGCGTCAGCATCTGCCGGCGGGTCACCGGCAGCAGGAATTCCGGTTGCAATGCCACCTGTCCGGAATAAATGTCATTCAGTTTTTTGCGGCAGTCCTCTTCCGTCACCACAGAGCCGCAGTCAAACGCGTCAATCAGGGTGGCTTGGCCATCCACGTCATAATGCTTGAGCAGAAAGTGTCCGGGCATGCCGACCCCGAGCAGTGGAAAGCCCACGCGCCGGCCCACTTCCATGTAAATAAGCGCAAGGCTGATGGGAATTCCCAGGCGACGGTCAAGCACGTCATGCAGGAATGAATTGCGCGGGCTGAAATAGTCCACGGTATTGCCGCGAAACATCTCTTCCTTAAACAGCACATCGTTCGTGGCAGCGATGATCTGGGAGGGATCGTCCAGATCATGGATTCTTGCGGCCACCCGCCTGGCCAGATCTTCCACCAGCTTCACATAGTGCTCAAGATCGAGTTGCGGGTCCTCGATGCGGGCAAACGTCAGCGCGGCACGCAGCAGATCAACCCGCTCGTCTTCAATCTCCGTACGCACCAGCGCCGCAAAGGCCTGGATTACGTCCGCGCTTGCTCCGGTGGTCACATGGCAATTTTAGCTGAAATTGCGTATGTAAAGTCCTGGGCCAAAGAAGCGCCAGGTATGCCCTAAAGGGCTTCAGGAGAATCGTCCAAATAGCCACGGTTGAGTGACGAAGCTTCTGCACAAAGGGCCTGCAGGAAACCATAGAACCAGGGCCATACCGCCAATGAGGGGGACAGGGTTTTTGAGAGGCAGAAAAATTATTCGGGAGATCCTGTCCACAACTGATACACAACAACGCCGATCATGAACAAGAGATAGACGCGCAGGGACCACAGCAACAGGATTTCCCCGCGAGTCAGCCGCCGCCTTGTGGGGGGATGTTGTCGCTTGGCCTGGGCAAGTTGCTCCGGTTCAAGCACCGTGAGGGCGCGGCTTTGTTCCTGGTTTTGGTCCGATGCCGGCCCCGATGTCCCAGATGAAATTTGCCTGACGTCCACAATTTCTCCTTCGTTTTACTTCCCACCAAAGACTCCCAGGACTTTGGGTGCGATCACGCTGATGCCAAACAGCACACCTGCGCCGGTAAGCAGGATAACCACAGCGGTGGCCAGCGCATTGACCCAGCGCGGGCTTACCAGGTCTCCCATGAGCTCACGGTCATTGACCAGCATGTACAAGAACAGCAGCGCGGGTGGCATTGCCAGCACGGCGATCACATTGACCATCACCACCACATAGACCAGCGGCAGGTGGGGGATGAGGACGATGGCCGCGGCCACGGCCGCGCACAGGAACAGCACTGAATAGAAAGCCTTGCCCTGCCGCATGGGAAGGTTCAGACTGTGCGGCTTGCCTGCGACTTCTCCGAATGCATACGCTGAAGAAATGGAAATGGTAATGCAGGCGACAATGCCGGCTTCAACAATGCCAATGGCAAAAAGGGACGCGCCCAGCCGTCCAATTACAGGCTGCAAGGCCTGCGCAAATTCAGCTGCTTGAAAATGTTCCGTGCTTATGTTTGCGCTGAGCAGCGGCGTGGTGGCAAGAATCATGGCAATGGCCGCGGTTGTGGCCAAAACAGCGCCCAGGACCGTGTCAATACGGCCAAAGCGGACATCACGCCTGGTGAGCCCTTTATCAACGGTGGCGCTTTGCTGAAAGAAGAGCATCCATGGCGTTACGGTCGCGCCGATATTCGATAGAAGTATGAGCACGGCGCCTTTATTCACTCCACCCAGCAAAGGTCCCCAGGTCACCAGCGCATGGCCCACCGCTTTCCATTGCGGGTGTGTGAGCAGGGCTACGGGAACAAAAATCAGATTGCAAGCAGCAATGGCCAGAGTGATGCGTTCCCAGGTCCAGTAACGATGCGTCAGCAATGCGCCATACAGCAGCGCCAGCGCGGAAAGCACCGCGGCCCACGGCGGCACGCCAAAAAATCCCAGCCCCGCGCGTATGGCGATGAATTCAGTAATCAGCGTAAGGAAGTTGCCGATGGCCAGGTCAATGAGTGAAAACCATCCCCAGAACGGTCCGAAGCGCGCAAAAATGAGCTCAGCGTGACCCCGGTGCGTGGCGGCGCCCAGGCGGACTGTCATCTCCTGGACCACAACGGCCATGACAAACGTCAGCACGATAAACGGGATGAAGAAACCGATTCCGAAGCGCGCGCCCGTGGCAGCATAAGAGAGCATGCTTGGTCCGTCATTTTCGCCCAGCATGACCAGAATGCCCGGCCCGATGAGCAACCATAACAGATGCAACCGTGAAGAGAAGCCGCGTTTCCCGCGGGCCGCAAAAACCCGTTCCCGGTCTTCTGCGCGGTCAAGATCCTCATGGGTGATGACAGGCGGCTGTGGGCGACTCTCTTGCGACCGTTCGCTGTCCGTCTCCCCTAGAACCTGCAAATGATCACTCCTTTATCACTTATCACTGGCGCCCCAACCAGAACGCGGTTGTGATTAACCATGGTTAACTTTGTGAGTATACTATACTTTTCTGCCAGGTAACGGCAACAACTGGTATTGCCTAGAAGACATCAAGCATGAAAATTTGCGGGAACGCAGGCGTTTGCACGAAAAAAATGTTTCGGCGGGACAAATAAAACAGTCAGGCTTTTGCAATCCAGACTTTGTTGGCCGCGGGCAGGCCCAGCCGGACCTCTGAATTGCCGATAGATATAGTGAGTGTCCCGTCATAATTCTTCGACTGAACAATCACCGTTGAACCCGGTCTGATGCCTTGCTGATCGAAAAATTCCAGGAGCTTACGATCACGTTCGTAGACGCTGCTCACTTTGTATTTCCTGCTTTCCTGGGCCTCACTGAGCAGGCAGAGTCCATATTTGCGGCGTTCGGCTTCACTGCGCACGACCAAGCCGTTGCCATGCGGGCAAATGTCTTTGTGACCCAGCTTGGCCACTAATTGTTTTTCAAAAGCAGGAGATACCGCGTGTTCCAGGCGCTCAGCCTCATCATGGACTTCATACCATGCCATGCCGAAAACTTCCGTCAGCATGCGCTCAATAAGATGGTGGCGAAAAATGGTCCGCTCGGCGATGGCCCGGCCATCTTTTGTCAGCTGGATGCAGCCATCCTTGCCTACCCGGACCAGGCCATCTTTGGCCAAACGGCGCAAAGCGGTAGTTACCGCCGGACGGGTCACGGAAAGCCAGTGCGCCAGAGTGGCGGAAATAACGGCCTCGCCTTCGGCTTCGGCCTCCACAATTGCTTTCAGGTAATCTTCTTTTGAGACTGTGATCACAGTTTTGATGAAAAGCCTGGGGGCTCTCCCGGCTCTAGGGTAGCAAATGATCACTTTCGGCGCGAGTTTCAGGCCTGAAGCCGGCAGGGCCCAATGGTTCCTGTTTTCGATTCGGCCACAGCCGATGCGGAAGCAGGTATGTGAATCCCGCAAAACCTTCCCATTGCGTGGAAGTCCGTGTCAGGCCGTGATCAAACCCCGCATCGACGACAAAATTTGAGTGAACGGGAAACGAGAGCGCCCACAGGGTGCCAGTTGCATTTGCTCTTATGAATGGTTGTGAAAAGTGCCATATTTCGGAGGAAACAGTGAATTTTTTGACGGGATGGGAAATGGAAAGCGTCTGCCCGAACTGTCCGCGTCTTAGACGGCCTTCCGTCTGTTCCGCGATAATGCCATTGGCGTCGAAATGAAAACCCCGGACATCGCCGCTGATCAAAAGTAGAGCGCTTTGGCGGAAAGTACCAATATCGAGTTCAGGGGCAATACTCTGGTGGAGCCGACGGAAATAGCTGACGGCAATTGTTGGCTTTGAGCCTTTGCCTGGCACCAAGACCGCTTGAACTCCACCGAACACTTCACCTTCATGTGTGTGCTTATTCTTGTCCACGAGGCTCCGGACGAATGGTTCACTCTGCACCAGGACCTCGAGCCGGGGATGGACGGTGAGCTTGGTAGTTTGATTGATGCCTAGACGCGTAAGGAACTCGGTGGACCCAGTTGCGTACAACGCACCAGTCTCAAATTGTAGATATCCTACGGGCGTAAGAGTGGCTGGCGTGGAAACAGTTGGACGTCCTGGATTGGCCTCTGGCGCGTCGCCTGGAGTTGGTTGTGCGTGGCCCAATGCGCTAAAAGAAGGAAGGGCCAGCAATGCAGCCATGAATGTGCGTCTGACGAGTCGCATCCGCCTTGGGTTACCTGAGGCTGCATTATAGATGACACGGGAGTGGGGCCAATTGATTTGGTCCCACTCCCCGCATCGGTTAGAAGTGGAAGCCCAGTTGCGCCGAGTAGGACCGCGGCGTAACGAAGTGCGTTCCGCTGAAAGTTGAAAGGAAGTTATACAGCGCAGTCTTATTCGTCAGATTGATGACGCTGGCTTGCAGGCTCCATTTGTAACGGTCGCCACGGAACAGATTGTCATGTCCAACAGCCATGTCAAAGAGGCTGCGTGGCGCGATGCGCGCGGGGTTGTGGTCATCGTTCTGCGTACCTGGCGCGGGAATTGAGATTCGCGTTGAACCGTACTGCGCCGGTGCGCACGTTGTCAGCGGAGCGCTGAGCGTGGGGAACACATTGCCGCAGAAGAGCCCTGCCTGAATCTGCTGGTCTGCAGAGAGGCCAGTCAAATCGACGGGAGTAGTGGTGTCTGCCGCAAAAGGAACCGCGCCAGCCACCAATCCGCTGTCATAGCGCCAGTTGAAGCCGACCCACGGCCCGCGTTTGCCCATCTGATATTGCAGGTGCGTTGTCTCGTTGAACTTTTCGTCATGGTCAATGCGGAAAGGAGTGCCACTCTGCCCCACGGTGACGCCCAGTCCACCAATCTGAGGCGGGAAGAACCGAGCACTCACGCTGGAGAAAACGAACAGTGCCGTAAGCCCATGGAAGTTGGGAACGCTGACGCGTCCGGCAAATCCGGGGATCTTGGAGTTATGCCAATCAATCGGGAATGTGATCGGCGTGCTGCCCAGAATACTGAAGTCGTATCCATTATGCGTGTACTTCGTGATGTACTCGCCAGAGAAGACCAGATAGCGTCCAAAGGCCTGTTGCAGGCCGGCGTGGAATTCGTTGCGCCATCCCGGACTGAATGAAGCAGGGATGCACGGTACCAGGGCCGCGATCACGTTAACGTTGCATCCTGTGGCGGACAGCACCAGGTTTTCGTTAAACGGCGTCTCCAGCACGCGTGCGTAAGAAACGCGCAGGACCGTGTTGGTCTTCTTGATGTTGTAGGCGATGCCCAGGCGCGGCTCGGCTTCATTGTGCGCGGTGAATCCGCGATACATATCGCCGCGAATGCCCAGGTTCAAGGTCCACGCGCCCTTGGTGATGGCGTCCTGGATGTAGACGGACGCCTCTTTCACGTCGGTGCGTCCACGGAACCCGAACGGCGTGCTAACGGAAGATGCGCAGGTATCGCTTGCCGCGGGGTTGGGCCGGGTCAGATCAAAGCACCCAAGGAATGGTTGAAAGGGATTGGCGGTAACAGCTGGGTTAGAGCCATCGTTCGGCGCGAGCCCTGCACCCGCGCATTGCGCAGGGTCGGTGAAGCCGGCGACTGGTGCGCCGGTTGCATCAACGCATGGTGCGTTCAGGGTCGGATCAACAATGCCCAGGTTGTCATGCTCTTTCAGAAATGTGTGCTGGAACGTGGCGCCCATTTTCACATTGTGTATGCCTTTGGCGTAGGAAATGTCTGAACGGAGGCCCACATTGGTGAGCGTGCGAAGTTGCGAGACGGACTCCTGCTGCAGCGGACTGAAGTCAGCAAAGGGATTGCCGCTGGCGTAGTAGTTGTACTGGTCGTGCCGGGCAAAAGCGCCGAGAGTAAACACGGTATTGGAGTTCAAAAGGCGCGTCCATGAAGGCGCTATGTTGAACGTCCTGATTTGCGCCCGTTGGTCCGTGGGCGTGAGAGGGTTGCCAAAGGGATCTGTCTGGCCAATCTGCTGGTTGTCGATCGCGTTGGGATTCTGGAACCATGAACGCGTAAATGCGAGATTTAAATGAACCGTGTCAGCCTCAGAGAGTTGAAAGTCCATCCGGTCGAATATGTTTTGCTGATTGCCTTTGTCATGGATGGTTTGAAATTCCGGCCCATCGAGAAACCGTCCGGTGTTCAATCCCCCGACAGAGATGAAGTTTCCCCAGTTCTTTCCGCCGTAGCCAAGGTTCATATCCATACTCGATGTCCCAAAGCTTCCGTATGAGGTCGTAATGCTGCCGATGGGCTTGGTGAGTCCAAGCCCCGAACGCGTTGTTACATTGATTACAATGCTGGTCTTATCGCCGAACTCCGCCGGCGGAGCGCCGGAAATGACCTCCAGTGACTGGATGGAATCCATGGGAATCTGGTTGGAGAAAATCTTGCTCTGCTGATCGGTGATTGGCTGACCATCGACGGAGAAAGAGTTTTCCGCGTGATCACCCAGCCCGTGGAACAGGCCGTTGGAGTCGGCGGCAATTCCCGGCGTGACCAGGGTGACCAGTGAACTCACGGAGGAAGAAGCGCTCTCCAGAGGAACCTTGTTAAAGAGGCCTCGGTCCACATCGGTGTGAAATGTAGTATCGGCTTCGATCAGGTCTGCGCCACCAGCTTCCACTGTGACAGTCTCTGTCGAGCCCGTTACCTTCAGCCCGATATTCACGCTCACGGGAACAACGGAGCGGACGTCAACGTCTTGGGCGTACGGGGCAAATCCCTTGCCGGTCACCGTGATGTGATAGGGATTGAAGGGGACATTGGAAATACTAAACTTGCCGGCGCCGTCTGTGGTGACACTACGCTCGTAGCCGCTGACGGGATTGTGTATCTGAATGGTTGCACCGGAGATAACGGCATTGGTCGGGTCTGTGACCACGCCCTGAATCGTCCCCGATGTACCTTGCGCTGCCGCGCTATCGCAAACCATAAAAACCGCAACAACTAAGACAGTCAATGAGAGCAAAATATGTTTCAAAGAAAAACGCATGACTCCTCCAATGGGTCAGGTTCAGAAAAAATATGCGCAGCTCCTTAGAACAAGGGGCTGGCAAAGATGTTTACAGATCAGGATTTAAGAAAGACGTGAGGCTATGCAGATGGAGGAGGACGCGAAAAGTGCCAGAATAATGAAAAATTGGGTTTGCGGCTCGGGTTGGGCGCACTGCAAAGAAAGCCAGCGATAGTCAGGACCCGGTCCAGTTGGACAACCACAGCCGCCTGGACTGAAGAGTGCGCTACCTGGCAAATGGGGCAATGTTTGGCAGCGGCAGCGAGATCATCTGAATGGAGATGGGTCTGTGCGGCCACGGAGAGTGAAAGCAGCAGCAGGCAGACCAGCACCAGCCAGCGCCGGGCCGAAACAAGGTGCGCGAAATTGGCTTGCGGTGATTTCACGCTGAAATCTTGGGGACTGAAGATTGCACTTTAATGCTGCCGCAAATCATACCACAAAAGAATATACTTAGGGGGAGTATGGGACATACCCGAGAATCAAAAGATAAGCTGCTGGCCCGGATCCGCCGCATCCGGGGCCAGGTGGAAGCCATTGAAAACTCCTTAAGTGAGGAACACGAATGCGCCGAGCTTTTGCAATTAATCGCCGCGACGCGAGGCGCAATTAACGGGTTGATGAATGAGGTGGTTGAAGGGCAAGTTCGGTACCATGTACTCAGCGCGAAGGCAACTCCAGAGGAACGGCAGGGCGCCGAAGAGCTGCTCGATCTGGTCCGTTCCTATCTCAAATGACTGCTGACCGCTCGTAACTCACTGCAAGTTGATTGACTGACAGGCTATAGCCTTCTTTCTTGCCATACCAGTGACCCATCTGAGTCCCGTTAGGTGATTCGCCGCTCAGCGAAATCGTTGCTGACGAATTTTACTATACCCCTGTATAGTATTATTTCAATAATATCAGAACGCTTTAAAACGCTTTAAACAGAAAGGACCTGATTGGGCCTCAATGCAACAAGCTCAAATGAACGCAACAGCTTCACTGGACCGGCTGGGAACGTCAGCCTCTTTGCTTTGTGCCATCCACTGCGCCGCTCTTCCTATGGCGCTCGCCGCGTTGCCCGCCTTCGGGCTGGCGTGGCTTGACTCAAAATGGGTTGACTGGACAATGGTTGCGCTGGCCGCGTGCGTAGCTTTGGGAGCACACTGGAAAGGGCTCTTGCTGCACAAAAGATGCCTTCCGGCTGGCGTTGCCGCGGTTGGACTGCTGACGATCGTTACCGCAATTTTGCTGCTGAATGGTTCTGCCCAACACCACTACATACAAGCGTCGGGCGCCACCCTGGTTGCCGGATCACACTTGCTCAATCGCAGATTCTGCCGTACCTGTCACACGTGCGGCAGCGAGTCGCAAAACCAAAAATCTTCCTGCTGATTTGGAAGGCGTACTTTTGAACGCTATTCCGGTCCCTCCGGCCGGCTACCTGGTCACCAGGTCCGCAGCCTTTGTTTGCTCGTTTCGGACCTGGAAGAAGACCGCTTTAACAATGGCCATGCAAACCAGCACGGCCCCGAAGGTGCAAACGATGGTTGCTCCCGTAGGCGTGTCAAAGAACACGGAGCAGTAGCAACCCAGGGCGGAAACCAGAGTTCCCATGATCCACCCGATGGCCAGGCGCGTTCCAATGCGGTCGGCGAAGAGCATTGCGCCCACGGAAGGCACTACGAGATAGCAAAACACCAGCAGCACGCCGGCAATGGCAACAGAGGACGTAACGACGAAACCGAATGAAGCGTAGAAAAGAAAGTCCCAGAGTTTCACGTTCAAGCGTGGGTTATCAGCCGCTTCATGGTTGAGTGAGATGGCTAAAAACTGCTTGCGGAAGATGAAGTGGAACAGCCCAATAACTCCGTACAGCAGTGCGGTCTTGATTACGTCATGCCTGGAAACGGCCAGGATGTTGCCCACAAGCATGTCTTTGAGGTGTTCGGTTTCACCAGTGGCCTTGCTCATAGCGATAATGGCTGCAGCGGACGCAACGGCATAAGTAATGCCGATAAACGCTTCCAGAGGAATCCGCTTCTGGCGCGAGCGCACAAATGTAAAGATAGCGGCGCCCACAAAGGTGAAGCCCAGGCTCATCCAGTAAGCGCCCGTGCCGTGCGGGTCCATGCCGACCAGGATCGCCGTGGTTGCGCCGAGGGCGGCAATCTGCGCCAGCGCCAGGTCAACAAAGATCACGCCGCGTTCTACTACGTGTACGCCCAGGTAGGCGTGTATGCCCGTCAGGATCAAACTGGCGAGAAACGGAAGAATCAGGAACTGGAGAATTTCCATCGTTTTCCTTATTTTGTGTCTTCAAAGGCTTTCGCGAGAAGGCCTATATCGTAATCGAAGAGCTTGAAATAATCGGTGATTTCCGGCTTTCCGCCCACGGAAGGCATCATCACCAGGACCTTTCCATTGGTCATGCCGGCGATTGAATTGGGCGTTTTCAAATCAAAATACGGCTCAATGAGCAGAAGCTTCACGCCTTCACGCTTCATCTGGTTGACCAGTTCAATGGTGTGGGAAGGCGTAGGCGGAATGCCGGGCCGCGGCTCAATGTAACCGATCACGTCCAGGCCGAAATGTTTGGCAAAGTTTGGCCAGGACCGGTGATAGGTTACAACTTTGCGTCCGCGGTAGGGAGCCATTTGCGCGACCCACTTCTTATCGGCTTCCGCCAGACGCTTCTCGAAATCCTGCTCGCGCTGCTCAAAGTAGGCCTGGTCTTGCGGGTCCATGGCGCTGAGTTTGTTGGCAATGCCTTTGGCAATGCGCCGTCCATTGTCCGGGTCCAGCCAATAGTGCGGATTGCCCATCGGATGTACGTCGCCTTCCGCGCGGGTCACACTGCCCTGAGGAATTTCCAGGATCTGCGCAAACTGTGAAGCATCAAAGTAGCCTTGCCCACCCGGCTGGATCTTGCCGTTGCCGCTCTGCGTGATCAGCGGCGGCAGCCAGCCAATCTCCAGTTCCAGGCCCACCAGGACCAGCATGTCGGCATTGCGGAGCTTCAAAAGGAAGCTGGGCTTGGGCTCAACGAAGTGTGGGTCCTGGTAGCCCCTGGCAAGTGCCTCAACGTCCACCTTATCACCGCCTACTTCCTGCGCCAGGGAAGCCAAATCCGTTAACGTGGTGATGACTTTCAGTTTTTTGGCCTCCGCCATGGATGGAAGAAGCAGTGTCGCGCAAAACATCGCGCTAAGAATGCACCCGAATAATCTGAAACGCAATTTCATCAAGGTCTCCCTAAATGCTCTCATATTGCCATCGATAAGCGGTGGGCGTGAGACACGTACCAAAGCCTCAACTTAGAAGGGGTGTGCGCCGTGAGCGCCGAGCGCGAACTGTAATTGTATAAACGCTTCGTGGGCGTCAAAGTTCTGAGCATAGCGCGTGAACCTGTATTGGCCGCGGACCTGCGCGAATTCACTGGGCCAGTATGTCAGCACCAGAGAACCGCCCTGGTCCGTGAGTGAAGAGTCAAACGGCCGGTCTGAGCGGTCCACACGTCCGCCGATGAACCAGCGCCGCGCAAATTGATAATCTCCTGAAGCGTAAAAGCCGAAAGCGCGCTGGAAGCCGCCACGCACAAATGTTGGGCAGGTAATGGTCAGGCAAGCTGTTAGGTCCGGCTGGTTCTGCTGCCGCCATATAAATTCGCTCCGGGCAACAAAGGAGCGATAGATGGCCCGTTGCAGCGGCTTCCAGCGGAAGGTTGCGTCTATTCCGTAAAGATGCGTGACAAAATCGCTGCCGAATAGATTGTGCCCGCGCGAGTACGAGCCTCCCAGGTCCATGTTTGTGCTTTCGGTCAGATCACGATAGGCGCGCAGACGGCCCACCACGCTCACGTCGTTTTTGCGCGATGAGGTGAACACATCAGGGGAATCGCCCCGGAAGGTCTGGCCGGTGGCTTCCAGAAACCAGTTTTTGGGCGCGGGCAAAATACGCTGCACTGAGAATCCAGCGTCATCAATACCGTCCTCACCGCCCACAAGATTTTGTGTCACCAGCGGACGGTCCACCCAGGGCAGCACGTGATTATGCAGCGTATTGACCTTGCCAAAGGCCGCGCGCATCTTACCGCCCCGGACCACAAAGCTGGCGGGCAGAGCGGTGAAGGTGATGAAGCCTTCTTCCAGGGCCACACCCGTTTCACCGAAAGAGATAAAGAAGTCTCCGCGAGCGTATGGATCGATGATGGCCTGCAGTCCGATTTCAGATTCGTGCATCTGAAATGCCGGAGTCGGATTGATGGGGTTGCGTCCGGCTCCTCCAATAAAGTCGCCGATCACGCTCACGTCAGGGTTCAGAGCTTTGGAAGCCGCGCCTCCAGCGCCTCCCAGGCGTACAGTCTCCGACTGTGACGCCGCACCTGGAGCACCCTGCTCCGCGCTTACCTGTGTCTGAGGCGCTGCCGAAGGTGGAGTCGCAGATGCCGTTGCATTGGCGCCCTGGCCGGATTGCGTTCCCTGCGCCTTGAGCTGGCGGATCTCACCTTCCAGCATCACAACGCGATCTTCCAGGTCGCGGAGCCGCTGTTCCATGGCGGCTTTATCATCCGTGTTCGATTGCGCGGGCGTATTGGCTTGTGGCGGCTGGGCCATGGAAACCCAACTTGCGATCAGCATCAAAAAAATCAAGAAATGAATGCGTTTCAAACCATCCTCCTCAATAGGCAAGCCGTAGGGTGCTCGGCGCCTATCTGCGGAAATAGAGCTCACCAAAGGTCGAGTGCGGCAGCCGGCAGGATTGGATATTAAAGAGCATTGGATCTGGAAATCAGATAAGTAAATGCTGCTTTTGACGCCGACACGGACTATGCCATGGGGCGGGAAGCGCATGAACGTTCACAGTGGGCGCCTGCGCTGATAGGCAAATGGCACAGGGCACAGAATGTCCTGCGAAGGAAGTATTTGCG
>WNFP01000967.1_pt1 | contig 22428 bp, 19 predicted proteins | sample 5400201 | NCBI WGS metagenome assembly WNFP01 (sample SAMN13153355, study PRJNA577476) | soil metagenome | isolation source: 115 cm saprolite under Madrone tree | place: USA:California | collected 2016-06-14
AGTTTTTCTGCGGATGGGTCTTGTAACTTCTGGACCAGCACTCCAAAATTCTTGTGCTCGACCGGGTAGGCTGTTGCCGATTGCTGATTGAGTTGATTGATCTCCGCGCGCGCTTGCGAAATTGTGACACCTGTTTTCAACCGCGCGATCGCCACGAACGCATGGTGCACGTGTTCAGTCAAGTCGTCATTAAACTGGCCCAGCGGCATCCACACATCCGCCCATCGCAAAAATTGAAAACCCGCTGGCAGGATGCCGGCGACGGTGTAGCGCTTGTTATCGAGTGTAACGGTGTGTCCGACTACGTGCAGATCTCCGCCGAACCGCCCTTCCCACAAAGGATGGCTTAGTAAGACCACCAGGGCGCTACCCGCTTTGTCTTCTTCAGGAACAAACGAACGGCCGGCCAACGCACGAACGCCAAGCATGGGCAAAAGAGACGAACTCGCATATCCAACCAGGACACGCCGAGCTTGGCCTTCGCCCGTGAGATTGAACCCGTACGACACGTCTGCATAAGCGCCCATTTCCGAAAAGCTTTTCGCTTGCTGCCGCCAGTCGGCGTAATCGCCTGGCGACAGTCCCGCTCGAGGCACCTGCGGCGGGTAGGTGTTCCAGATCTCAACCAAGTTTTCCGGCTGCGTATAAGGGAGCGCACGAAGCAGCAAGTTTTGCACCACACTGAAGATCGCTGTGTTTGCGCCAATGCCTAGCGCCAGGGTAAGCACCGCCACGACGGTGAACCCGGGATTCTTGGCCAGCGTCCGCATGCCGTAACGGATGTCCTGCATAAAGTTTTCCAGCATGTCGCCTACCTTATCATATGTCACATGTCGTAGGCGCGCTCGCTAATCCTGGTTCGGCTTCAGCCTTCATTTGGATTCTTCCACTTCGAGTCGCCCCGAATGATGACTTGAAATTCCACGCTAGTGGAGCACGGCGGCGAGGGTTTTCACCAAGAGTGTCTCCTGTTTGGGGAAGACGGTGCGGAGGTCGAGAATGAGGCGGTCGTCTTCGACACGCGCAATAACAGAGATACCCGCGGGGGCGTCGCGGAGGCGCTTTTCGAGTTTTGTAGCCGAGTAACGGGCACTGGCGATTCGAATGATCTTTGTGGGAAGAGTTTGCGAAGGCGTTGAGCCCCCACCGGCGAGAGAAGTGCCATCCGCGATTTCGATCTCGACTTCGTCGAGAGGCAGTTCGGGGCGGATCTCGCGGACGAAATTCTCCGCGCGGCGTTTCAGCTCCTGCGGCGTCGCGCGAATCATTTGAATGACGGGGATTTCGTCCCAGGCCGCGCGAAGATAGGCCCCGAGGGTGGCTTCCAGCGCCGCGATGGTGAGCTTGTCCACACGCAATGCGCGAAACAGCGGGTAGCGTCGGACGCGCGCGATAAGATCTTTTTTCCCTGCGATGATGCCGGCCTGCGGCCCGCCCAGAAGTTTGTCGCCGCTGAACATCACCACGGAAACGCCCGCGTCGATGCTTTGCTTTACCGTGGGCTCGCTGACGCCATACTCGGAAAGATCAACCAGGCAGCCCGAGCCTAGGTCTTCCACGAGCGGCAAACCGCTGCGCTGGCTGAGGGCTACGAGCTCTTTCAGCGAAGGCTTATCGGTGAAACCGGTGACTTTGAAATTCGAAGGGTGCACGCGGAGCAACACGCGCGTCTTTTCGTTGATGGCGTTTTCATAATCCCTGACGTGCGTGCGATTGGTTGTCCCGACTTCGCGCAGGATCGCTCCGCTCTGCTCCATAATCTCGGGGATTCGAAAGCCGTCGCCGATTTCGATGAGCTCCCCGCGCGAGACGATCACCTCGCCCCCGCGGGCCAGCGCCGCGAGAGTGACGAGCACGGCCGCAGCGCAGTTGTTGACAACAATGGCTGCTTCCGCGCCCGTAAGGCGCGTCAGCAACTCGCCGGTATGCACGTCGCGCTTGCCGCGCGCGCCAGCTTCTAGGTCGTATTCGAGACTGCTGTACTGCGTAGCAGTGCGGCGGAATTCGTCCACGACTGTTTCCGGCAGCGGCGCCCGGCCCAGGTTCGTGTGCAGAATCACTCCGGTCGCATTGATGACCGGCTGCAGCGAACGCGAAAGAATTCGTTCGACTTCGGTGCTGATGAGCTCTTCGACGGAAGCGGCGCTGAGGCCCAGCGCTGTCCAATTCGAATCGCCCGCGATGCGCGCGCGCAAATCTGCAAGCACCGTGCGCGCAACTTCGACGACCAGGTTGCGGTCCACGCGTTTCGAAAGCGCCGCCAGGCGTGGCTGAGCGAGCAATTCGTCGACAGAGGGAATCTGCCGCAGCAATTCCGCCTGCTCCGCTGAAACCGTTTTCTTCCCGCGCATTTCCATTCGAACATTTCAGCACAGTGCGGAGCAGCGGGCAATGCCGGTGCCCTCCCCTCGGGCGGCCCAGGAGCGTCGGCTCGTAAGCTAGCTCCAGCCGAGGCAGAGTTCGGTAGCGGATTCGAATCGCCGCCCACGCATCCGGTTGACGGTTTTGCTTCCTACACCTAGCATGGAAGCTCGAGGGATCGCTCCACGCATGGCCACCATCGACGAAGAACTGGGCACGCTTGAACGGGACATCCGTCAGCTCAAGATCGAATACGATCAGTATTTCGGTGGGGGCAGGAAGCGTCCGCCCACGGAAATCGAGTGGCGCATCGATCAGTTGGTCAAGCGCTACGCGGAACGCGGCGGCGAGCTCAAATTCGCGCAACGATTCCGCTTCAACAATCTTTCGCAGACGTACGCGAAATACAAAGATATTTTCAGGAAAAGAACCGCGCAGAAAGAAGAAGGAAAAATTCAGCGGCACTTTGGCGCGGCGGCGAAGGAGATCGAAGCAGCCCGCGCGGCGAAACACAGCGAAGAGCTGGCCGCCGCAGCCGTGGCGGGCGAGTCCAAGACCTTTCGCATGACGTGTTCCGAGCCGGAGCGTGAAACGGAGAAGGTCGACCAGTTGTACCAGGCGTTCGTGCAAGCCAAGCAGACGGCCGGAGAAGCGACGGGAAGGCTGTCGCGCTCCAGCTTCAACGAATTCGTACTGAAGAAAACGAAAGAACTGCAAAAGCTGAAGAACTGCCGCGACGTCGAATACGTCGTGGAAGTGGTCGAAGGCCAGGTCAAACTGAAAGCTCTTGTGAAGTCCTGAAGAGTTGCCAGTTCACAACCGGCAGTCCAGAAAAATCCACTCTTAGAGTTATCCCCAAATCTTTCAAGTGCGAGATCTGACGCAGCGCGGATTGCGCTTTCCGAATAAGCGCGGCGCGCTTACACTGTGGTGCTTTTCTCTTTGCGGAGGAATCCATGGCGTTACAGCGGGCGCTTATCAGTGTGTTTGACAAGACCGGAATCGTGGAATTTGCGAAGCGGCTCGCTGCACGGAAGATCGAGATTCTTTCGACGGGCGGGACCGCCAAGCTGTTGCGCGAAGCGGGAATCGCAGTGCGCGACGTTTCCGATTTCACGGGCTGGCCGGAAATGCTGGGCGGACGGGTGAAGACGCTGCACCCGAAGGTGCACGGCGGGCTGCTCTTCCGGCGGGGGCACGCGGAAGACCAGAAGCAAGCAGCGGAGCATGGAATCGCGCCGATCGATCTGGTGGTGGTGAATCTGTATCCGTTTGAAGCGACGGCGGCCAAAGCGGGACTGACGACCGGAGAGCTGATCGAGAATATCGATATCGGCGGGCCGACGATGCTGCGCTCGGCAGCGAAGAATTTCGAGAGCGTAACAGTGCTGACGGACCCAGTGGATTTCGAGCGTGTTGCGAGTGAAATCGAGAGCGCGGGCGATACCACGCTGGCGATGCGGCTGGAGCTGGCGCGAAAAGTTTTCGCGACGACTTCGCGGTACGACGGCATGATTACCACGGAATTGGAGCGATTGTCGGCCGGCACTGGGCATGTGACCTTGGAAGCGAAACCCGTGTTCGCTGAGCGCGTGCATATCGCTCTGCGACGGCAGCAGGAATTGCGTTACGGAGAAAATCCCCACCAGGCTGCGGCGCTGTATGTGCCGGCGGGCCGCGCGCCGGAAGGATTGGCGGCGGCCAAGCAACTCCAGGGCAAGGAACTTTCGTACAACAACCTCGTTGATCTCGAAGCCGCCCGGAGCCTGGCCGCGGAATTCGAGAATCCGGCGGCGGTGATCATCAAGCACAACAATCCCTGCGGGACAGCGGAACAGGCGACGTTGCTGGAAGCGTATTTGAAAGCTCTGGCGTGCGACCCGGTGTCAGCGTTCGGCGGCGTGTTGGCCTTCAACCGCGCGGTGGATGCGGCAACGGGGGAAGAGGTCGCGAAACTTTTCGTGGAATGCATCGCGGCGCCCGGGTTTGCCGATCGCGCAATACAAATCTTTGCAGCGAAGAAAAACCTGCGGCTGCTGGAGCTGCTCGCGGGAGGCCTGGAGCCGGAACCCGAGCTCCAGCTCAAGCGCATTCTTGGTGGAATGCTGGTGCAGCAGCCGGACCTTGGCGAGCTCAAGGAGGATGAACTGCGCACGGCGACGAAGCGGGCGCCGACGGCGAAAGAAATGGAAACGATGCGTTTCGCGTGGAAAGTGGCGAAGCACGTGAAGTCGAACGCGATCGTCTTTGCCAAGGATGGCGCGACCCTGGGTGTCGGCGCAGGACAGATGAGCCGCGTCGATTCGGTGAAAATCGCGGTGATGAAGGCGCAGTCTTCGCTGGTCGGTACTGTGGTCGCTTCCGATGCATTTTTCCCGTTTCCTGACGGCGTCGAAGAAGCAGCGAAAGCGGGAGCCACGGCGGTGATCCAGCCGGGCGGCTCGGTGCGCGATGCGGATGTCATAGCCGCCGCCGATCGGCTTGGACTGGCAATGGTGTTTACCGGCATGCGGCATTTCCTCCACTGAACAACAGTGGTCCGTGTTCCGTGATCAGTGCGGCGTTGGAATACGGGGAACGCAACCAACCTGGTGAGAGACAGAACATGAATTTTTCGGCCGAGCAGGGAATATGTCATAGGCGCACTGACCTCCTGCTCCTATCTACAGCATTTTCTGCCATTTCTTTAGGATTTTCTTTCACGGTGTGAGGAGTTAAGTTTTTCACTTCGAACGTTTTTCCGCTGAGCTGCATCCAACCCGTGGGGGCACCCAAGCTCTGGAAACGTCTGGTATTTGCCTTTTGACCGCGTTTCGGCCGCATGGGATAATTTAAGTTTCTGGGGCTACGATGAACCTTCGACTGATTACTCTTGCCGCTGGCTTGACGGGTGTCGCTGGTGCGGCTGCCGTGGCGCAGACGCCGCCGAGTCCGGCGCTCGAACAGAAGTCCAACACTCCTGCCGCCACGCAGGAGCAATTTGCCGGTCCGAAAACCGATCTTCCCGAAAAAGACACCGCGCGCACCGAGGCCTATTACAACTTCACGATGGGTCACATCTACGAACAGCAGTACGAAGCGACTAGCAACGCGGATTACGCCACTAAGGCGATCGAGGCGTACAAGAAAGCGTATGAACTGGATCCGAAGTCGCAGGTCATCGGCGAACGCCTGGCGGAGATGTATTGGAAGGCGCAGCGGATTCACGATGCGGTGGCGGAAGCGCAAGGAATCCTTAAGCGCGATCCGGACAACGTGCAATCGCGGCGGCTGCTGGGGCGAATCTATTTGCGAAGCCTGGGCGATGTCAGCGCGGGCAACGGCCAGCCGGAAACGGTGAACCGCGCTATCGAGCAATACCGCGAGATAAACCGGCTCGATCCTTCGGACACCGAATCGGCGCTGTGGCTGGCGCGGCTTTACCGCCTGAAGAATGAACACGACAAGGCCGAACAGGTTCTGAAGAGCATCCTGAAGAACGATCCGGAAAACGAACCGGCCGTCGAGCAATTGACGCAGTTGCTGATGGACCAGGGCAAGTCCCCTGAGGCGGTCGCCCTGCTGGAAGGTATCACCGCACATTCTCCTTCGCCGGTGCTCCTGGATCTCTTGGGAGATGCTCGCACCCAGACGCATGAGCTGGCCAAGGCGGAAGAGGCTTACCGCAAGGCCGCCGAACTCGATCCTTCGGAGTTGAGCCACCAGCGGGGGCTGGGGCAGACCTTGCTGGCCGAAGAAAAATATTCCGAAGCGCTGAAAATTTACCAAAAGCTTTCGGATGTTACGCCAGACGATTCGGACGTGTATTTGCGAATCGCTCAGATTTACCGCGAGTTGCACCAGCTCGATAAGGCCGAAGAGAATCTCGTGAAAGCGCGGCAGTACGCACCTGGCAACCTGGAAGTAATGTACAACGAGGCGATGCTGTACCAGGCCCAGGGGCGTTATGACGACGCCATCCGCGTCTTGTCGGACGCGGCGACGGGCATCAAGGGGCAGTCTCCCACGGTGCCGTCGCGGCGGCGGTCGCTGGCCATCCTGTATCAGCAACTCGGGCAGCTCTATCGCGATACGCAGAATTATCAGGCGGCGATATATACATTCGAAGAATTGGGACATCTGGGCGAAGAAGAAGACCGCCGCGCGCGGATGATGATCATGGACACGTACCGCGCGGCAAAAGATTTGTCCAAAGCCCTGCAGACAGGCAAGGAAGCGCTGGCGAAATACCCGGCCGATCCCGCGATTAGGACCAGCCACGCGCTCTTGCTTGGCGAGAACGGGCAGACGGACGAGGCGGTCAAGATTCTGAGAGCGCAACTCCACGGCGAGGCGGGAGATCGCGAGACGTATCTGAACATCGCCCAAGTGTACGAGCGCGGGCGGCGTTACAAGGAAGCGGAAGAAGCGGCTCGCGCCGCGGAAGTGCTGCCTGGCCAGGCGCGCGAAAACGAAATGGTATGGTTCCTGCTCGGAGCCATCTACGAGCGGCAGAAGTTTTTCGATAAGGCCGAGGAACAGTTCAAGAAAGTGCTTGCGGTGAACCCGAAAAACGCTCCCGTCTTGAATTATTACGGCTACATGCTGGGCGACCTGGGGATACGGCTTGACGAAGCCGAAGCGCTGGTCCAACAGGCACTAAAGGAAGACCCCTTCAACGGTGCGTACCTCGACAGTCTCGGCTGGATTTATTTCAAAGAAAATAAGCTGGGCGCTTCGGAGAGCACGTTGCGGAAGGCCGTGGAACGCGAAAGACACGATGCAACGATTCATTCGCACCTCGGTGATCTTTTCGCCAAGACGGGCCGGGGCGATTTAGCCGCCGCGGAATGGGAAAAATCGCTGGTGGAATGGCGCCGCTCGCTGCCCGCGGACGTGGAGACCGACAAGGTCGCGGAGCTCGAGAAGAAGATCTCGCAAACCAAGCATCGCGTGGCGCAAAAATCTACCGCGACCGACGCCAAGCCGTAATTTAGCGCATGTCCGAAGTCCGCATTCCCGCGTTCGCAAAAATCAATCTCCGCCTGGATGTCCTCGGCAAGCGTGCCGATGGATTTCACGAATTAAGAACCATTTTTCAGACCATCTCGCTGCACGACGAATTGCGGCTGCGCGCATCTCGCAGCGAGGGAATTACGCTGACCATCGAAGGGAACCAGCCGCTCTCCGACGAACCGGTGGAGAAAAATCTTGTGTATCGCGCGGTGGATGCGCTGCGGCGCGAACTGAAAATCCGCGGGGGGGTGGAACTGCGGCTGAAGAAGACGATTCCTGCGGGCCGTGGGCTGGGCGGGGGATCGAGCGATGCCGCCGCGGCCCTGCTGGGGTACCTGCGGCTGACAAGGAAAAAGCTGGCGGCGGCGCGATTGATGGAGATGGCCGCGTCGCTGGGGGCGGACGTGCCATTTTTTCTATTAGGTGGGCGGGCGTTGGGAACAAATAAGGGCGACGAGATTTATCCGCTGCCCGATATCCCTAGGCTGCACGTCCTGGTTGTTTCGCCGAAAGAGATTCATGTGCCCACTCCGGATGCCTACCGTTGGCTGAAGGCCAAGGCTCTGAGATTGACAAAATCAGCCGTAAACCCTAAACTTTGGGAGTTCTGTGCTCTATGCTGGAGCGCGCAGGGAATCGGCCTTTCGAACGATTTCGAGGAGCCGGTTTTCCGGCGGCATCCCCGGCTTGATCAAATCAAGCGGGAGTTGCTCCAAAGAGGAGCTGCAGAAGCCTCGCTGGCGGGTAGCGGTTCGGCGGTGTTTGGAGTTTTCCCGAGCCCAGTGATGGCGCGCCGAGCCGCTGTCAGGTTTCCGCACGATCAGACTTTCGTTTGCGAGACTGTCTCGCGCGAGAGGTACGCTCGTTTGATGCGCATCGCAGGATAATCTGCCGGCGCGTCGTGGATTCCGCCACAGCGTCTCCGAAGAAGTTTACAGTTGACAGTGTAGAAGCTGAAAAAATGGGGACAGGAGCAATGCTTGCAATGTCTTCCCCCGTTTCTGTCTTCACTTTTGACTTTCAACTGTGAACTGTCAACCGCGTCCAAACATAAGAATTGCAGAGTTTAAGTTGCTCAGGGAGCGCGAGCGTCGTGAACGACGACCGATTCAAGATTTTCTCGGGGACCGCGAATCCGATTTTGGCGGAGAGTATTTGCCGCCACTTGGACGTGCCGCTGGGTAAAGCGCTCCTCGGGCGCTTCAGCGACGGCGAGATTTATTTCCAGATTTTGGAAAACGTTCGCGGGGCGGACGTTTTTGTTGTTCAGCCATGCCACGCCCCGGTGGACAACCACCTGCTGGAACTTTTGTTGATGATCGACGCGTTCAAGCGTGCATCGGCGTGGCGGATTACGGCCGTGCTTCCGTATTACTGCTATGCGCGGCAGGACCGGAAAGACAAGCCGCGCGTTCCGATCTCCGCGAAGCTCGTTGCGGACTTGCTGGAAACCGCGGGTGCGAGCCGAGCGCTGACTTTGGATTTGCACGCGCCGCAGATTCAGGGTTATTTCGACGTGCCTGTGGATCACTTGTATGGTTCGCCGGTGCTGGTGGAACATTTCCGGCACATGAAGCTGCCAAATCTGACGGTCGTTTCGCCGGATGCAGGCGGTGTGGAACGAGCGCGGTTTTTTGCAAAGAAACTGGATGCGCCGCTGGCGATCGTGGATAAGCGCCGCGTGGACGTGGATGTCAGCGAAGTGATGAACCTGATCGGCGACGTGCGCGGACGCAGCACGCTGATCGTGGACGACATTATCGATACGGCAGGGACGCTGGTGAAGACCGCCGAGGCGCTGGCGCGTGAAGGCGCCACGCAAGTCTATGCGGCGTGTACGCATGCGGTACTTTCCGGTCCGGCCGTGGAGCGGATCGCGAAATCGATCATTACGGAAGTGGTGGCTACGGACTCCGTGCCCTTGAGCGAAGCCGGGAAGAAGATGGGGAAGATCAAAGTGTTGAGCGTCGCGGATTTGCTGGCGCGCGGAATTCGCTCGATTCACGAAGAGACTTCCATCAGCGAGCTGTTTATTTGAAGTGAAATCAGAGAGCTGAAGAGTTTAGTGGGCATTCGAAGGAAGGGAAGAAGGATATGGCAGAGAAGATTGTAGTCGAAGGTTCGCCGCGCCAGACGCGCGGCAAGAACGAGGCGCGGCGGCTCCGGCAGACCGGCAAGGTGCCGGCAGTCCTGTATGGCGGCAAGGGCGCGGCCCTCACACTGACGGTGAACGCGAAGCAGGTCAGCGCGATTCTCCGGTCCGAGAGCGGGCACAACACACTTTTTCAGGTGGACCTTGGCGGGAAGCACGAGCCCGCGATCCTGAAAGATTGGCTGGTTGATCCCATCAGCGGGAAATTGCTGCATGTGGATCTCCTGCGCGTGGCCATGGACGTTCGAATGAAGGTGAAGGTTCCCGTACACACGTTTGGCGAGCCTTCCGGCGTGAAGGTGCAGGGTGGAGTTTTCGAAGTGGTGACGCGCGAAGTGGAAATCGAATGCTTGCCGGCGGACATCCCGACGGAATTCAGGATGGACGTCAGCGGCTTGATGCTCGGCAAGCAGTTGCGCGCGAGTGAATTGCCGATCGACACGGCCAAGATGAAGTTGATTACGGAGCCGGAGCGCGTGCTGGCGCACGTCGTGGCGCTGAAGGTGGAAGAAGAGAAGCCTGTGGAGGCCGTGGCGGCGGAAACGGCAACGCCGGCCGAGCCGGAAGTCATCAAGAAGGGCAAGAAGGAAGTGGAAGGGGAAGAAGGCGCCGAGGCGGAGGCCAAACCGAAGGCGGATGCCAAACCTAAAGCAGAAAAGAGCGAAAAGGGCGAAAAGAAGAAATAATACGGTGTTGTGTAAAGAGGGGCCTGCGGCAGGCGGGCCGCCGGAAAAAGGTCTATGCGGCTCATCGTCGGACTTGGGAATCCCGATCCGGAGTATCAGTGGACGCCGCATAACCTGGGTTTCATGGCGGTGGACGAGCTGGCGAATCGCAACGGGATTCGCGTGGAGCGGCCCGAGGGCAAGGCGCTGGTGGGCCGGGGGAAAATTGCCGGCGAAGAGGTGATCCTGGCGAAGCCGCAGACGTACATGAATCTCAGCGGCATTTCCGTGCGGGAGCTGCTGGGGAAGTACGAGCTGGATGTGAAGGATCTGCTGGTGTTGTGGGACGAGGCGCAACTGCCGCTGGGAACGATCCGGGTTCATCCCGACGGCAGCGCGGGAAGCCATAACGGCGCAAAGTCGGTTATTAGTTCGGTTGGCACGCAGGAATTTGCAAGGCTGCGGCTGGGTTGCGGGCCGGATCATCCGCTGAGCAACCGCAAAGAATACGTGCTGCGGCCGATGAAAAAGGCGGAGCTGGGAGCAGCGGCGGAAATGATCGGTGAAGCCGGAGACGCGGTGGAGATGATCCTGACGCAGGGCATCGACGCGGCGATGAATAAGTACAATCGACGGAAGCCAGCCGATCCAGAAGAGCCGGAAGAGATGTAAAACGATTTTGCCGGGTGATGCGGCCGGGACATGGTTTGAAACGACGCCGACTCGTTCGGGGTCAAAAGAAAAAGAGGTCATCATGGAAGAGCGTTACTACGATTTGGTTTTCATCGTGCGGCCGGCGACGCCGGAGGAGGAGATCAAAAAAGTCCTCACGGTCATCGAGCACACCGTCGCGGAAAAAGGCGGCAAGATCGAGAAGACCGAGCACTGGGGCACGCGGAAGCTTGCCTATCGCGTGGCCAAGCACCGCGAAGGCATCTACGTGCACCAGGAAATCCGCACGAACCACGGTGAACTGATTGCCGAGCTGGAGCGCCGTCTGCGCGTGCAAGACACGGTGATCAAGTATCAGACCGTGCGGCTGGACGAAGACCTGAAGCGCCAGAAGAAACTTTCGCAGAAGCGCGAGAAGCGCGCCGCGCGGCGTCCGCGTCGCACACCGGCTCCCGCCCCGGCGGCGGCAGCGCCGGAGCAGGCCGCGGCTACCAGCTAGGTCCCGCGCGCCGAAAGAATTTTTTGAATCGAGAAAAGATGATTCCGGCTCGACCAGGGTCACAAGAAGATTGATCCCGATCGGATCGGGACGACGAGTGAAAGGGTGGAAGGTATGGCAGAGGAACAGAAACAAGCACCAGCGCCCGGCGGAGCTCCGCGGCGTGAAGGCGGCTCCGGTGGTCATGGTGGCCACGGACCCGGCGGAGGACACGGTGGTCCGCGGCGCGAAAGCGGACCAGGTGGCGGTGGTCCGGGCGGTCCCGGAGGACGGCCGAGGGGCAAGCGCCAGTATTTCCGGAAGAAGAAGGTGTGCAAGTTCTGCGTCGAGAAGATGGACTTCATCGACTACAAGCGCGCGGACATCCTGTCGCAGTTCGTGCAGGAGCGCGGAAAGATCCTGCCCCGCCGGATGACGGGAGTGTGCGCGCGGCATCAGCGCTGGCTGGGCGTGGCCATCAAGCGGGCGCGCAACATCGCGCTGTTGCCATTTGCAGGCAGCGCGGCGGGCACGCAAGCACCGCGCGTCGTGGTTCCAGGTGCGGCTGCCGGTCATGCTGCGCCGGCCACACCGGTAGCGGCCGCGCCGGCCGCGGTCGTACCACCGGCTGCGGGCGCTGAAGCGCCGAAGGCCTAAGGCCTCACGGGGAAAAGAAACAGGAGGCAAGAGAATACTCATGCAAATTATTCTTCAGGAAGACATTGAAAAGCTGGGCCACCGCGGTGACGTTGTCACCGTGAAGCCAGGATATGCGCGCAATTTTCTTTTGCCGCAAAAGCTGGCGGTGGAGGCGACTGCGGGCAACCTAAAGGCTATCGAGCGCATTCGCACGTCGCTGGCCAAGAAAACGGCCACGGAGCAGGAGGCGGCAGAGAAACAGGCCGCGCTGCTCAACGGCGTTTCGCTGAAGTTCACGCGCAAGACCGGGGAAAACGATCAGATGTTCGGGTCGGTCACCTCCACCGATATCGCGGAAGGACTGGCGGCGCAGGGCTTCAAGATTGACAAGCGCCAGGCGCAGCTTGGCGAGCCGCTCAAGACCATCGGAGAATTTCCAGTGACCATCAAGGTGTTCCGCGACGTGACCGCGCAGATCAAGGTGAGCGTCGAGAAGGAAACTTAGTCGTTTTCATCACAATTTTTTCTCGAAAGGGGCGCAGCGTGCTGCGCCCCTACTTTTTGTGTGCCGAGCATGATCGACAGCATGGAAGTGAAAGTCCTCTTCACAACGTGATGGACGTGGAGTGATAGCGAAGCGCAAGGGTGAAATAAGACTCGCCGCGAGGCGGGGCCTGAAAGAAGCGCGGAGCGAAGATGCGAGCCGATGAATAAGAATCGGATAAGAGGCCTACGGTTGTGGGCGAGCGAGCGAGCGAATGATTGCGAAGCCCGTATCCATCAAATACACCGGTGGTAAATCCGACGGTTGTGCATCGAAGGCGGTCGAACTTACCTCGGGAGATCTGCGGTATGTCACGGAATCGTGACTAAGTGTGAAGCGATGCGGACGAACGCGATTCAAAGAACTTCGAAAACGGGGCGTGAGCAAAAACTTGGCGGCGCAAACCGCTGGGAGTGCGCACGGCCCGTGGCGCCTCGCGAACTCGCCGGCACTGGCCCTTGCGCTACCTAATGCCTATCTCGACTCTCTTGGACTCCCGGCCATGGTCGTTCGGTCTTAGCTCAACTCGCCGAACCGCCGGATGCGGACCCGCATGATGTCCGGTGGTGTGGCAGGGGAGGAGAGGTGACTCTCTCCCCGATGCCGATTGTGGCTTGCTTGCGGCATCACATTGTGAGGACGACGCGGAATTCGGCTTTGCCGCTCATCATGCGGGTGTAGGCTTCGGCGGCTTTTTCCAGGGGATATTTTTCGATCATGGGGCGCACGCCGGTCATTTCGGCGAAGCGCAGGGTGTCTTCGGAATCGGTGGGAATGCCGCCGGGCCAGCCCTGGACTCTCCTTCGCCCCACGATCAGTTGAATTGGCGAAGCTTCAATCGGGCCCTGTCCTGCGCCGACCACCAGGAGCGTTCCGTTCAAGCCGAGACCGCCGACCAGGTCGGACATCGATTTTGAATCCGTGGCAGTGGCCAGAATTACGCGGGCACCACCGAGTTTCTGGAGCTCTTCCGCGGGATTGGTGGCCTTGCTGTCAATGTACACGTGCGCGCCGAGTTTCTTGGCGAGAGCAGCTTTCTGAGAACCGCGGCCGACGGCGGCGACTTTGTATCCGAACTTGCTGGCAAACTGAATTCCGAGATGACCGAGGCCGCCAATGCCTTGGACGGCAACGAGGTCTGAAGGCAATGCGCCGCTGTGGCGCAGAGCGTTGAAGGTGGTAACGCCCGCGCAAAGCAGCGGGCCGGCTTCCACGGCGTCGAGACTCTCCGGCATTGCGGCGAGCGCTTCCACGGGAGCGATCATGTATTCCTGATAGCCGCCATCGAAGCTGATTCCGCAAATTTTCAGGTTGCGGCAATTGGCGAAATCTCCGCGGCGGCACGGGAGGCAAGAGCCGTCCTGGCCACCGTGCCAGCCGACGCCGACGCGCTGGCCTTTTTTCCAGCCGGTGACGCCGGAGCCGACGTCGTCGATCACGCCGGCGACTTCGTGTCCGGGGGCACGGGGATATTGAATGCCGGGCCAGTATCCTTCCTTTACGAGGCTGTCGCTGTGACAGATGCCGCAAGCTTGCACGCGAATGCGCACGTGCCCGGCGTGTGGGTTGGGAATCTCGCGTTCGACAATTTCAAAATCTGCGCCGGGTTTCGGCACCTGTACCACTTTCATCTTTGCCATTGAGACTCTCCGTTTTTTTTTGGATTCACGCCCAGAACTTGGATGCTCGTCGCGCGGGAACCGGCACATATTGCGGCGCGGCAGAGCCGGCAAGTGCAGAACAAGATTGCGCAGAGAGCGCCAAGAAAGTTTTGCAGAGATTTCCGACGCGATGCACAGGCACTCCGATTGACGTGCGCGGGAGTTCTGCGCACAATGCGGCATCACTTTGAACAAGGAAGTGTCCGTACCTGGGGTGAAAAATTCTGCGCTTGCCCTCCCGCGCAGAACGTGGTACAAAAGCGAAGAAAAGGCGAATACAGAACTGACCAGCCATGCCCGCAGACACGACACTCGAGAAGCCCTTACCGAATAACCTGGATGCCGAGCGCTCCGTTCTTGGCGCGATTTTGCTGGACAACCATGCACTGAATCCGGCGATCGAGCATTTGCGGCCCGAGGACTTCTTCCTCGACCAGCACCGGCGGGTGTTCACGCAGATGATCGCGCTGGGCGAAAGCCAGCAGGCCATCGACTTGGTTACGCTGACGGAGGAAATGCACCGCAAGGGCGACCTTGAAGCCTCCGGAGGCGCGCCGTACCTGGCCTCGCTAGCCGACGGCATGCCGAAGGTATCGAACATCGAGCACTACGCGCGGATCGTCAAGGAGAAGGCGATCCTGCGCAACCTGATTCACACTACGCACAATATCCAGCAGCGCGCTTTCGAGGGCGAGGACGGGGCCGACGCGATTCTGGATAACGCGGAATCTTCGATTTTCGCGCTGGCAGAAGACCGCGTGCGCGTGGGATTGCTGCCGATCAAGGACATCGTCCGCGACAATTTTGAACGCCTGGAAAAAATCTTCCGTGAAGGCAAAAGCATCACGGGAATCCCCACGGGCTACACAGAGCTTGACAAGTTGACCTCCGGCTTGCAGCCCTCCGAGCTGCTGATCCTTGCGGCGCGCCCTTCGCAGGGGAAAACGGCGCTGGCGCTGAATCTGATGGAAAACATCGCGATCCGCGGCGGACACCCGGTGGCCATGTTCAGCCTGGAAATGTCCAAAGAATCGTTGCTGCAGCGGCTGGTGGCGTCCGTGGCGCAGATCGACGCGCATAAGTTCCGCACCGGTCATTTGAGCAAGGAAGACTGGCGGCGGATGACGGAATCGCTGGGAACCATTTCCTCCGCACCGTTGTGGATCGACGACGCGGGCTCGATCAGCGTGCTGGAAATTGGGGCCAAGGCACGGCGGCTGAAGCGCGACAAAGGATTGTCGATGCTGGTGGTGGATTATCTCCAGCTCATCACCGCGCGGGGACGCTTTGGGAACCGGCAGGAAGAAGTGTCCAGCATCTCGCGCGGGTTGAAGGGACTGGCGAAAGAGCTGCAGATTCCCGTGTTGGTGCTCAGCCAGCTCACGCGCGCGCCGGAGCGCGACGAACGCGGGCCGCAGCTTTCCGACTTGCGGGAATCGGGCGCGATCGAACAAGACGCCGACATGGTGATGTTCATCTACCGGCCGCATTTTTTCAAAGCAGGAGCAACGCCCGAGGAGAGGGAAGAAACGGAGCTGCGCATCGCCAAGCAGCGAAATGGACCGACCGACTTGGTGAAATTCGTCTTCCGCAGCCGGTTCACACGCTTTGAGGAAGCCGCGCCGGACGCCTTCTCGCAATACGCACCTGATGACCTTTGAAAACATTAGAACAGGCCTTAGAGAAAGGAGCTGACGCGGTAGCCACGACTGAGGCCATCACCGAGCAAGAATTCAGAAGAATGGCGACATGGCCCGGTGTCGTGGTTAGAAACCCTGGGTATGTTTTTAACATAGGAGATTCTCAGTACGTTGCCAGCAAGATTGATGACAAAGAGATGTTTCAGAGAACCATCACACACAAAGACAAGGAATCTGATTTCCGCTGGTACAACCACGGCGGCCACATAAAGATGATGTTCACCGCTTTGAGTTGTTCAAATGCTTATAACACGCAACTACGAAGGACTACCGATGAGGTTGCGCAATTCACACTTCAGGGAAAAGAACAACAGGTCTGGATTACGTACGGATCGGCCATGCAGATAGACGGCGACTCGACCGAGAAATTATTGTTTGAATGCACGGCCAAGATCGCCGATTTAGCTAAGCCGCGAAATCCATGAATCAATACAGGTAATTGCTGCCACAGTGCGGCAGTTCCCCCACACCTTATGCAAGAGAGCCCGGAATTCTTCCAGTGACGCAGTGCGTTGGCGAAAGGGCACCGCTACCCCATTTTGTATAAGTATAAAAACAAAGGGCTTAAAAATTTGCATTTCATAAGTGATTGATTCTAAAAGGACGCATTATTGGTTGTCTTGGGCTAGGAAGAGCGGGAATGGCTGTCTAAGAAAGAAAAGCGGGAGCAACCTCCCGCACTCCATACGTAGTTTTATACAACGTTACGTATATCATATTTTAAGGAAAGGTCAATAGAAAAAATATTTCCCATAGAAAACGTCTGAGCCTGGCCCGTGAGATGCGAGTGCAAAAGGCCACCAGTTTGCTGAGCAAGGGGTGTTGTCATTCACGCGGCAGCGCAACTGGCGGCGGGCGGAGGCCGCGCGAATGGCGTAAACTATTTTATTCGGAAGGCCCATGGCAGGCACACAGAAGAGTCCCCGCAAAGAGGTGCGACGTCCGGTGTGGGCGGAAGTTTCGCTCGGCGCGCTGGCGTACAATCTCGAAGCGATCCGCAAGTACGTAAATCCGCCACAAGAAAAGCGCAAATCGCCACGCAAGATTCTCTCCATCGTAAAAGGCAATGGCTACGGCCACGGCGGCCCGGAAGTGTCAAAGGCGCTGGAGAAGGCCGGCTCGGACTGGTTTGGCGTGACCTGCACGGACGAGGGGATTGCCGTTCGCAAGGCTGGCGTCCAAAAGCCGATCCTGGTGCTCACGAGTTTCGTGCCGGGAGAAGAATCCCGGCTGGTAGAGCATGACCTCACGGCGGTGATCCATCGGTGCGAACAATTGGCGTTACTCAATCGCGCGGGGGCGCGCCGCGGCGGCAAGAAGCCCGTGCCCTTCCATTTGAAGATCGATACGGGGATGAACCGGCTGGGCATCGCTTCCGGCGACGTGGAGTGCTTTGCGCGGCAATTGGGGAAGTGCAAGCACCTGGAGCTTACCGGCATCTTTTCGCACTTCGCCTCATCGGAAGTTTTCACGGACACCGCCGTTGGCCAGCAGACACGTGAACAAGAAGAGCGTTTTTACGCGGCGCTAGAGCGACTGCGCGCTCTGGGGATCGATCCAGGTCTCGTACACCTTGCAAACAGCGCGGCGATCGTATCGCGGCCGGAAACCTGGGCGGACATGGTGCGCCCTGGCGTGATTCTTTATGGCTACCATCCGGGCTACGATCCCATGGAAAAGCGCAGGGAAGCCGAAGCGCGGTTGCCGTTGAAGCCGGTGATGAGCCTTCGCTCGAGGATCATCAGCCTTCGCAGCGTCCCTGCGGGCGCGGGAGTCGGATACGACGCGACGTTTGTGACCAAGCGGCCGTCGCGTATCGGCGTGCTGGCGGCCGGATACGGAGACGGAATCCACCGATCGCTGGGAAATCGCGGCCGCGTGCTGCTACGCGAGAAGCTCGTACCCATCGTGGGCATCGTCTCCATGGACGTGACCATGATCGATGTCACGGACGTGGAGGACGCAGAGGTCGGCGATGTGGCCACCATTTATGGCCCGGAGGGCAAGGAAATACTGCCGGCGAATCGCGTGGCGCGCGGCGTCGGGACGGTCACCTCGGATCTGCTGTGCGCCGTGAGCCAGCGCGTGCCGCGGCTCTACGTCAGATAATAGGAAGTTTCTATGCGCTGCATTCAGTAATTCCTCCACTGCTGATTTGATACCTGCTTGACGCCATACTGTTAAGAGAGTATATAGACCCCGGCAACGCATACCGGCGTTCCACATCCCGCATCGGCCCTTTCTCCTCCGCTCCTGCGGGCTGGCTGTACTGATTTTGCAGTGAAAGCTAGAAACTGTGAGGTCGTATGAGCCGGATCAGTCCTGAAGCGCAGTGGCGTGGGCATTCCCAGGAATCCAGAGTTTCACGCGAGCGTGAAGATCCTGCGATTGGTGCGCGTCCTGCCTGGTTGTGGCGTGGAGGCTGGGATTTCTGGGTGGTGCGCGCGTTTCTAGTCGCGTGCACGGGGGCCGTGAGTTATACGTTGGGGCCGCTCGGCCTCCGTGGATTGCCGGCCGCCGGCATGGGGTTTCTGATTGCGCTGGTAGTCTTGTTGGCGGAGTTGCGGCTGCGCCGGGCGGCGTTGAGCGGGTTGCTAGGCGGGGCGTTTGGCGCCGTCCTCGGTGTATTTGCCGCCTTGCTCGTGACCCTGGTAGTCTCCCGCACGGATGAGCCCGAACCCACCAAGTCCTTCCTCGAATTTGCCGCACTGTTCGCATTTGGCTATCTGGGACTCGTCCTTGGCTCGGGCCGGGGCGGGGAATTGCGTGTTGACGCCATGGAGGAGTTCTTCGGGAAGAAATCTGCTCCCCCGGGATCCGTGAAGCTGCTGGACACCAGCGTATTGATCGACGGCCGAATTGCCGATATATGCGAGGCGCAGTTCCTGGAAGGCGTTCTCGGAGTGCCGCAATTCGTGCTGCACGAGCTGCAGATGGTGGCCGATTCCTCGGACTCGTTGAAGCGGCAGCGCGGGCGACGCGGGCTTGAGGTGCTGCAAAGGATTCAGAAGATGCCACAGGTGGAAGTGCGGATTCTGGAGGAGGATTTTCCGCAGGCCGGGGACGTGGACCACAAACTGGTCGAGTTGGCGCGGGGCATGGGCGCGAAAATTGTCACCAACGATTTTAATTTGAACAAAGTGGCCACGGTCCAAGGGTTCTCGGTGCTAAACGTCAACCAGCTGGCGCAGGCGCTGAAGCCTGCCGTGCTTCCGGGCGAGCCCATGCGGGTCTTGATTCTTCGTGAAGGCAAGGAACCGAACCAGGGCGTGGCCTATCTGGATGACGGCACGATGGTCGTAGTGGATGGCGCGCGCCGGATGATCAACAAGAGTGTCGACGTCATTGTGACCTCCGTGCATCAGACCACGGCAGGCAAAATGATTTTTGGCCGAGTGGAGGAACGGGCGGAACAACCGGCTCCTGCATTGCGACAAGTTGCCGCGGCAGGCCGTGGCGACGGCAATGTTGGCGTGCGTGCTGAGGCAACGAGCCGGGTAGAAACATCCGCGCGGCTTCCGGAGCTGGGCACGCCGGACCGCCAAGCTCGTCCCATCTTTCCTGAGCCCGATGCGGGTTAGTTTGAGAGTGCGCATCGGAGCACCCCTGCTCCTTTCATAAAATTAACTGTTGAAGTGGAAGCAGGCCGCCTGGGTTGGCGCGCCACGGCTATCGATTTCACGCCGCGCCCCGCTTGAGGTACACTCTGAAGTTTGCGAGTCCGCACCTTGAAGCGTCTGGGCGGAATCGCTCCAAACATGAGCCGAATCGCTGCCATTCTTCCCGCGGCCGGTATGGGAACGCGCATGGGCGCGGAAACGCCCAAGCAGTTTCTGGAGCTGGATGGAACGCCGATCGTAATCCTGAGCCTGCGGCGCATCGCGGCCTGCCCGCAGGTTACGGACATTATTGTGGCGACGCGGGCGGATGAAGTGGCGCGCCTCAAAGAGCGGATCGCGCGGGAAAAATTCAAGCAGCAGGTGCGCGTCGTGAAGGGCGGCGATTCGCGTCAGGATTCGGTGGCAGCGGCGCTGCGCGAGGTGGCGAACGACACGGAAATCGTGCTGGTGCACGACGCCGTGCGGCCCTTCGTGACGCCGGAGCAGATCGCGCGGGTGATCGAAGAGGCGCGGCGGTGCGAGGCGGCGATTCTGGGTATCCCTGCGATGGACACGGTCAAGGAAGGAAAGCGCGCCAGCTTGCCGGAGGACGTGGCGTTGATTACGGGGACGATGCCGCGCGAGCGCGTGGTGCTGGCGCAGACGCCGCAGGCGTTTTCAACAAGACTTCTGAAAGAGGCTTTTGCGCGCGCCGAGGCGGACGGGGTGAATGCCTCGGATGAGGCGGGGCTCGTCGAGCGCATGGGGCACGATGTGCACGTGGTGCTGGGCTCGGAGCGGAATATGAAAATCACCAAGCCGGCGGACATGGAATTGGCGCGCTTCTACCTGGAACGCGAGCGGCAGAAAGCCTGAACATGCCGTCTCGTTCCCTCACGAAGACCTTTTTCTTTTGGATCGGCATCGGATTTATCAGTTTCATTTTTTTGAAGCTAGTCTTAACGAATAAGAATCCTGCCGCTGGTCTCGCATATTCCGAGTTCCAAAAGCTGGTCGACAATAACGACATCCTTTCCGTGAACATCTACCTGGAACCAACTTCTGCGAAGGTTTATGCCCTCTTGCGAGGTACGCAAAAGTATGTGGAGACAACCATTCCTTCCGCCGAACTGCCGGATCTCACGAGGCGGCTGAGAGACGGTGGAACGAGCATAAATGTCAGCGAAGTGAGGAGTGGCGATTGGACACTGATTGTTCTCATGGCAGCGCCACTAATTCTTCTCATCGGGTTCTGTCTTTTCCTTGCAAGGAGGGTCCAGAGCAGCGCCAGGAGAGTCCAGGCTGCTGGGAGAGCGACATCCAAGACGGGAATCGGTTACGACCTGCACCGGCTTGAAGGGGGCCGGAAACTTATTGTTGGCGGGGTCGAGCTGCCGTTCGACAAGGGGCCTGTGGGACATTCGGATGGAGATGTGCTGGCGCATGCTCTTTGCGATGCGCTGCTGGGGGCGGCGGGGCTTGGTGACATCGGAACGCATTTTCCGGACACGGATCCGAAATGGAAGGGCGCGAACAGTCTGATTTTTTTAGAACATGCAAAGAAGCTGCTGGATGAGAAACATTTCGCGATCGAGCATGTCGATGCGGTGGTGATTGCGGAAAAGCCCAAGCTCGGCCCGCATTTCCCGAAGATGCGTGAGGCGCTGGCAAAAGCGCTGGGCGTCGGCGCCGATAAGATTCATTTGAAAGCAAAGACAAACGAAGGCGTCGACGCGATCGGCCGTGGGGAAGCCATCGCGGCGCATGTGATTGCTACGCTCACTTCCCGCTGAATTGCCGAAGTGTGCTGGCAGGGGCGCAACATGCTGCGCCCTACGCTACAATCTCCTTGATGCTTCCGCCCGAGCATTCTGACGCGCTCGTTGCTGCCGCGAATCCATTCATTGCCGCCGACGTTCTCGCCATCCTGCGCGAGCGCGGCTGGCTGGCTGCGGAGCCTTCGCCGGAGCAACATGCCTGGTGCGAACGCGCGGCTTCGATGCTCGGGGGCCACGCCTCTGATCGCGCTGCCCTGGCCGATCTGCTGGACCTGGTTTTTCAATACGATGCGCGCGAAATCATCTCCAGGGTAGAAAGCCACGTGGTGCTTTCGCGGTATGCGGCGCGGGACGTGCTCCGGCAAGTGGCACTGTTGCTCCTGGATGAAGCTCCGCTGACGTCTGAAAGATTCAAGGAGATTGTCACGACATTGAAGGACGGCATGGAATTGCGCGGACGCGAGCTTTTTCACCCCATCCGGCTGGCGCTGGCTGGGCGCGCCGGGGAGGGCGAACTTGACCGGGTGATTCTGCTGCTCGACGAGGCTGCTGCGCGTTCCTTCGCAATGCCTGTGAAATCCGCTCGCGAGAGAGTTCTTGAGTTTTGCTCGGCGCTGGACTAATTGTGCCATCGGAAAGGGCGCAGCATGCTGCGCCCGTACGGCGACGGCCTAATGCAGAGAGCGGCAGCCAACGGAGGATGATTGCCTGGCTTTCAACTGTGGACTGGCAACTGTAAACTCTCTACTTCATGGACAAGCTGACTGGCATTCATGCCGTTAAGGAAGCGCTGGAGGCACGGCGCCCCATCGATCGCATCGCCATCGCGAAGGGGAGGCAGGACACGCGGGTCGAAGAAATCGTGCAACTGGCGCGCAAGCAGGGAGTTCCGGTGCGGTTCGAAGACCGTGGGGAGCTCGACCGTCTGGCCAATGCGAAAGACCACCAGGGAGTGGTGGCGTTGGCGGCGGCGCGCGCGGCGGCGACTTTGGAAGACATTCTGGCGATTGCCAACGCAAGCCCCGGGCAAAAGGGATTGATCGTATTACTCGACGGAGTGGAAGATCCACACAATCTGGGCGCGATCGTTCGAACGGCGCTGGCTGCGGGCGCGCACGGCGTGGTGATTCCCGAACGGCGCGCGGCAGGACTCACCGATACCGTCGCGCGGGCTTCCGCCGGAG
>WNFP01006250.1_pt1 | contig 22416 bp, 25 predicted proteins | sample 5400201 | NCBI WGS metagenome assembly WNFP01 (sample SAMN13153355, study PRJNA577476) | soil metagenome | isolation source: 115 cm saprolite under Madrone tree | place: USA:California | collected 2016-06-14
GTTACGCTTACCGTGCGCCGCTCGAGCTTGCCGTCAACATCGCGCAGAAAAGTAAGATTAGCTGTCTGGCCCACGGCCGTCGCGGCGACCTTGGCGATCAGGTCATTCGAATCCTGGACCGGCTGGCCATTGAACTCGACGATCACGTCGTTTACCTGCAGACCGGCCTTGCTCGCCGGCGTCGGTTGACTGCCGTTGCCATCTTGGGGCACGTCGGCGACTATGGCTCCCTTGATCTCCGGCAGATGGTAAACGCGGGCAAACTCTCCTCGCACCGGTTCGACTGAAACACCCAGAAAGCCACGCTTAACTTTTCCGTTTGCCAGGATCTGTTCGCAAACGAACTTCGCTTCGTTCGAAGGCAGGGCAAAGCCGATTCCGTTGTAATCTCCCGTCAGGGTCGCGATCTGCGAGTTCACTCCGATCGCTTCGCCGTGCATGTTGACCAGCGGGCCGCCACTGTTGCCGCGATTGATCGCCGCGTCTGTTTGCAGGAAGCGTTGAAAGCTGGTGAAGGCCTGCGAGTCGCGTTCCTTCTTGGAAATAATTCCGGCAGTCACCGTTTGATCCAGACCGAACGGCGAGCCGATCGCCAGGACCCAATCGCCCACCTGGGCCGCGTTGGAATCTCCGAACTTCATCACCGGCAAATCATGCGGAGCCTCGATCTTGATGACTGCCAGGTCGGTTTCCTTGTCGATGCCGACCACCTTACCCCGAAATCTTTCACCCGTCAGCAGGCCAATCATGATCTGCGTGGCGCCATCGATCACGTGGTTGTTGGTCAGAACATATCCCTTCGAATCGATGATGAATCCACTCCCTACTCCGCGCGTCGGCCGCGGCTGCGGACGCCGCAGCATGTCGTAAAACGGATTGCTCTGATTACGCTCAGGCTTGTCCTCGTTATCAGTTTCTGCAATGTCGGTTGAAACCTGCATCGTATCGATATTCACCACCGCGGGTTCGACGCGGCTGGCGATTTCGACGAACGAAGCCGAAAGCGCTTCCGGCGCCCGCGCCGCCGACTGCGGCCCGTCCTGGGCTATTGCCGGATGGCCCGCCAGGATCGCGCCAATCCCAATGCCGGCCAGCACGCAGACGACGGCCATGACCGCGATCCACACGCGCAGTTTGCGCAGAATTGTCGCTTCAGCGTCAGTAGTTTGTTTGAAAGACTCGAACATGATTCACCACCTTACAAGAACTCTCGATCCGGGTTTCGCTCGGGAGAGCGATCCCCACGATCTTTATCAATCTCAGGGGAAGCAGGTTTTGGCAGTATAGCGAAAGGCAGCCGGAAAAACTAGAAGTCCGAGGTAGCGCAAGCTGCCAGCTTGCTCAGCCCACCCATAGCGCTCCGCAAACGAAAACGAGTGCTACCTAAACGAGTCTCAGGGCCGCAACAAGACTTTCATGACACCCGGTTCCGAGGCACGCTCGATCGCGCGCAGTCCGTCGGTGAGAGGCCGCTCTTCGCTGATCAGACTTTCCACCTCAATGGCGTTTGTTTTTAGCAGTTCCAGCGCCGGCGCGAACCGACCGCAGCGTGACCCGATCACGTTAATTTCATCAACTACGATGCGGGCCGTATTCAAATTGCTGGCGCCGTGAAAAGTGGATTTCAGCACGAGACTACCGCGGGGACGGAGCAGATCCAGTGCGAGTTCGAATCCCGTCGCGGCGCCGGACGCCTCGACCACAACGTCGAACGCGGGCGTCAGCAGCCTGGCCTGGTCACTGGTAATTGTTTCAATGCCGCGGTGCGAAGCGATTTGAAGTTTGTGTGGATGTTTTCCGACCAGAGTCACGAGCGCCCCGGTTGTCGCCAGCACCTGTGCGCAGAGCAAGCCAAGCTTGCCGTCTCCGATCACTGCGACGTTTGTACCTTTGCCAACTTGTGCGCGCTCGAGAATTCCACAAGCGGCCGCGAGTGGTTCGACAAACACTGCGCGCTCATCCGGAACTTCATCCGGCACCGGCAGCAGGTTTACAACCGGTAGCCGCAAGAACTCTGCGTGCGCGCCATCACGGCCGACGATGCCGAGCACGGTGCGCTTCTCACAATGCCGCGGATCGCCGGCGACACAGAGATCGCAAATGCCACAGCCCGCATTGATCTCGCCGACGACGCGTTGGCCCGGTGTCAGAAGCCCGCTCGTGAGCTCGGGCTCGCTTGCAATAGAAGCCCTCCCTGACGGTCGGGCTACCGCCCCGGGCTCAGGCAAGCTTTCGATCACGCCCACAAACTCGTGCCCGATGGTTCCCTGAAACCCTGCGTAACCGCGCGTGATCTCCAAATCGGTGTTGCAAATTCCCGACAGCGTCACGCGGACCAGCGCTTCGCCAAAGGCCTCGGGTTTGGCGATGTCGATCACTGAGAGCTTTTGGTTTTCGTAGCGGAGGGCTTTCATTATCTTCGATCATTCGATCAATAGAGCGGGGCAGTAGCCTGACCGTCAGGGAGGGCTCCTCATCAAACTGAGCCCGCCTTAACGGTCGGGCTACTGCCCCCAATCAAATCAATGGAACTCGCTCAAAAAGTCTTCGTGCGTTCGTAGATATTTTCTGTCGTTAGCTCGATGGTTTGTCCACGTCCCGAAACCTTCACCGGCAGGCGCCACTCGATCTTTTCGCCGCCGGACAAAGTCGCGGTGGCCCTAAGCCACCAATTGCCTTCAGACAATTTCATCACGGCTCGGCCGTTGTTATCGAGTTGTGCGCGCGCCGGTACCAGCCCCTTTATCCGTTGCGCGAGAAAATCATCGAAAGTTTTTCCAGGTCGCAGGGCGGCGGAATAATCTCGTTGCGCGGCCGCGAAGTCGATCGGGTAAAGCTCAACCTGCATGTTGCCCGGAGTGGCCGGCGCGTCGCTGCGCAGGGCGATAGTTATTTCTGAAGTCGCGTTTGGGTCAGAGTTTTCAGTCCGCCTCCAGGATTCATCCGCCGGCAGACGCCGGTACACGTTCCAGCCGGCGAGAAACAGTGCGCCGACCAACACCGCTCCGAGAAGGATTCTGATGATTGTCATTGCCCTGCTCTGACCGAAGGCCGAGTTAAAGCGGCAGAAAAACCTGGTGACTCACAATCCTGAAGCTCCGGAGGAGCCAGATGTTTATAGCATTGAAAGTTCCAAATGAATATTAAGCTCCGGAGGAGCGAAATCATATTATCCAAATTAGGTCCAGCCTTTCCGCACATCAGATGGCAGAGCCATAATGGAAGTCCACGTTCCCGGTTCAGTTGAACCCAACGCGAATGCGCGATAATCTCAAGACGTGAATAATCTTTGGGACGACAAGTTGCACGAAGAGTGTGGCGTGTTCGGCATCTACGGACATACCGAAGCAGCTCGCCTGACCTAGGAGTCTTGTGGTATCGCCGTCTCAAACGGCGCCCAAATCGTCTCAGAGCGTGACATGGGTTACGTCTCGGAAGCTTTCGATCAAACACGTCTGGATCGGATGCCCGGCCCCAGCGCGATCGGTCACGTTCGCTATTCCACCGCGGGTGAAGTCTCGCTGCGTGAATGCCAACCGTTCTTGGTCACCTGCCAGCACGGCCAAATCGCAGTTTGTCACAACGGTAATCTGCCATTCGCGCGCGAAGAACGAAAGCTGCTGGAACGCGAAGGCGCGATTTTTTCCTCGACCTCAGATACCGAAGTCGTGCTGCATGGGGTCGCGCGATCGCACGCGGCCAGCGTGGCCGAAGCTATACCTGAAGTTCTGCGCCACACCGAAGGCGCGTTCTCAATGCTGTTTCTGACGCCGACGGAACTCATCGCGATTCGCGATCCGCGCGGCTTTCGTCCACTGGCCCTGGGCCGTCTGGGAGATGCATGGGTGATCGCTTCGGAAACGTGCGCCTTCGATCTGATCGATGCCAAGTACGTGCGCGACATCGAGCCGGGCGAGATGGTCGTCATCAACGAAGATGGTCTGCGCTCGTCGCGTCCGCTGAATGCCCAGCAACATTCGATGTGTATTTTTGAGCACGTTTACTTTGCCCGCCCCGATTCGCTCATCTTTGGCCAATCGGTCAATCGGTCGAGACACTTGATGGGAAAGCGTCTGGCGATTGAGCAGCCCGCGGACGCGGATATCGTGGTGCCGGTGCCGGATTCAGGAGTGCCCGCCGCGATTGGTTATTCGTCTGAGAGCGGTCTGCCGTTTCGTTTCGGCCTGGTGCGCAATCACTATGTCGGCCGGACGTTCATTGAGCCCCGTCAATCGATTCGCAGTTTTGGCGTGCGCATCAAACTAAATCCGGTGCGCGATCTAATCGAAGGCAAGCGCATCATCCTGATCGACGATTCGATAGTGCGCGGCACGACTTCAAAGAAAATCGTGCGCATGGTGCGCGAAGCCGGCGCCAAAGAAATTCATGTGCGCATCTCCTGCCCGCCGACAATCAGTCCCTGCTATTACGGCGTCGACACTCCCAACAAATCAGATCTAATCGCCGCCAACTATTCCATCGAAGGCATTCGCGACTTTATCGAAGCCGATTCGCTCGGGTATCTCTCACTCGAGGGCATGTTGGAAGCGACGGGAATAAATCCGAACTCAGCCTGCGTCGCCTGTTGGAACGAAAAGTATCCGACGCGAATTACGAGCAATGCTGAGACGATGCATTCGCGTGAGCAGGGGAGTGCGGCGCCCGCGCGCACTGTGGTGGAGATCTAGTTATCGACCCGTAGGAAAGGCTTAACGGATGGATACGCCCACTCTTCCAGCTGAGTTTAAAGAGCTTTACCAAACAGGCGAGACGCTCGGCAGGGACATACAAGAACATTTCAATTCCTGGCCGCTCAAAAAACCCAATCCGGTGCGAAAGGATTTGCCCGATGAAGTAGCTGGGCGCATCGAGGCGTTACGTGATCGAGCTCATAGCTGGTTTAACGAACTAACCATTCGTGTGCTGCCTCAAACAACCTTTGAGAGAACTTACACCAACATCCTTGTGCGTCGTCTCACCGCAGCGATCAAGTGTTCGAGATTTTACGAGGAATATCAAGAGCCATGGTTCGCTGGCGCCTCATTGGGCGGCCCTACCCAAGAAGGAGTCAGTGTACGTCATAATGTCAAAAGGCCGATATCGTTGAACGCTGCTAAGAGCGAAGCTACTGAGGTAATCGACCTCGCATTACGGCTCATCCGAACGGCACCAGCCACTCCGATAATAGAGAGGGGATCAGCAAGAACAATAAAGCACGTTGCTAATACGGCCTTCATTCTCATGTGGATGGACAAGAATCATCCTGAACTTGTCGATGTCCACGAAGCCGTCAAAGAAGTCTTTGCAGAGTTCGGGATTAAAGCGCTTCGTGCCGATGACATTGAACATCAGGATCGCATTACGGACATCATACTGAGCGAAATCGCTCGGTCTGAATTTCTCTTCGCTGATCTAAGCGGAGCAAGACCGAATGTTTACTACGAGGTCGGGTATGCTCACGCGCTGGGTAAGCATCCTATTCTGTTTCGGCGTGCCAATACTTCGCTACATTTCGATCTTGCCGTCCACAATGTTCCTGAATATGAGAACGTGACTCAGCTTCGTATGCTATTGCGCCAACGTCTGGAAGCGATGACTGGGCGTGTGCCAAACACTCGGTAGGCTGAGAAATAGTATGAGCGTGCAGCCAAAGATTATCGAGGTCGCAACACAGAACTCAGCGTGCGTAATCCGCGAGGCGCCGTTTCTGAAGCCCCTCTACGGACTGCCGCCTTACCAATAACACCGGGGATGCCCGTGATATTGAAGGGTTTGAGGTAGACGGCTTTGCACAAGACGTCAGTCTATCAGTCCGCAAAGCGGACGAATGATAATAGCCCAGCAGTTTTACTGCTGGGAAAAAAACCGAAAGGTGTTTAGTCCGTGGAGCGGACGGCTGAAAGATACCGGCCAGATCCTATAATCCTTTCAACCGTCCGCTTCACGGACTTCGTCTCGAACTCCGGCCATTCCCAGCGATGAATCGCTGGGCTATTTTCAATCGTCCGCTAAACGCGGACTCAACGCGACTTTTTGGGCAAAGCCGAAGTAGACTATCGCAAGGACGAGAAGATGGGCTTGGCGACGGTCGTATGGCGCAAAGAGAACCAAGAGGAATAGTCATTCCCAGCAAAGAGGAACTGCTTAGGGCTGCGCACGAGCGGGTCCGCCTTCCGCCGGGTGAATTGTGGCTCGACTACCAGGATGACGTGGACACGCTCTACATCAGCCTGAAAGAGAAAACGCGACCGACGCACAGCGAGAGCGATATCGACGAAGGGGTCGTCTTCGACTATGAAGGAGAAGATCTGGTCGGAATCGAAATAATGGATGTCACTGGTCAGTTGAAATACGCCAATCCATCATGAGTTGTCTGCCTACGCCTATCTGCGGTTTGCGACTGTCTTCGTCTCAATCTGATCGTCCGGCCCATCTTAGTGTTCATTTCGAGCAATTTCAATCAGAGAATTTCCTAAGCTCTTGGTCTATGAGCATTTTCAAGCCAGGAGGCCGATTTAGTTTTTCCTGCAACTCGCGAATAGTTCTTCTCTTGAGATCGTTGAAAATCGTATGTTGGTAATAGCATCCTATGTCTCGGGACACATCCAGAAAATCATCGAGAATGTTTCGACGCTTAGTTGGGTCTATGCTTTTCCAAATGCTGGGTGAAATGAACCAATGATCAGTTCCATGAATCATCCAACTTTCAATCATGCAAAGGAGGCCAAGGGACCCGGCGAACTTCCGAAGATAGCGTTCTAAGTGTTCCCGATCGCTCTGCAAAACCGAGATGCTTACGATTGTCTCGCTACCTTGCGGAAGCACCAGCAGCAGCGCCCTGACATTGCGCATTCCTTCATTGGTTTCAATGTGAAAATTCCCATGGCCAGAAAGGCAAACGGGAAGCGCCTCGTCAACCAATACTGCACAGACGCATAGCCCGCGCTCGAGATCAGAAAGACCTGCTAAGGCTGCGGGTTCGAATTCGTCCTGGAAAGACACGAGTGCGCGTTCTACACTTGCCAGACGATGATGGACTTCACTCTCGCGTGGATCGGACGTCTTCACATTCGTTAACGAAAAGGTCTGATCAGGAACTCGTTCTCGATATAGTCCTTCAAGCTTCCGCCTTCTGAATTCCAAGTAATCTTCCAATCCTTCCTTAACAGCCTCCGTATCGATCCGCAATCGGACAATTTCCCGACACACAGATCTGTAGATTTGAAGGGTCAAGTCGTTTTCCGGATCAAGCCGACCAAGTCTCTCGAATTGTCCGAACATCTGCTCATGCTTCACACAGAACCCGGGAAACGCACTAGCGCGATTAATACCCAATCTCCTCATTTCCACACGGTTGGATCTGTGATCGGCTTCCAGAGCGAGAACGTGACGCCCCTCAGCTATACATTCCAAACTCGCTTTTTGGATCGTGTGTGATCTTCTGACGCTTGGACTTGAGCACTTTGGCTCAATGCACTCTCTAGGAGTTTTTCGCTTTGTGGCGAATCTTTTTGCCACTTTAAATATCTCGGCCGCGTTGGCAGACTCGTCCTGAAATAAGATGGAATCATCTCGCAAGTAATCATCGTTCACCTGAACAATGGCTTTTAGGAGTTCAGGATTCAGTTCGGGCTTTGACATATTCCAGCTATGATTCTTATCAAGTTTTTCAGCCAGACAAACGTATCAACCTTCATTACTGGTTTCATCGATACGGTTACGAATCATTCCTTCGATTGGAACCTGCTCTTGCAAAATCGGCGCAAGAAAGTTATGACGTACGTCAGTTGTGACTGATCATCTTATCGGCAAACCCATCCCGCGCAAAGAAGGCCGGAAGAAAGTTACCGGTCAGGCGCTTTACGTTGACGATCTGAGTTTTCCCCACATGCTCCACGGCGTCACTGTACGGAGTTCGGTGCCGCGCGGCCGAATTAAAAGCATTTCTTTCGGAGGCGACATTCCGTGGGATGAATTCACGATCGTTACGGCCAAAGACATTCGCGATCTGAAGCTCGGCGAAAATCATGTTGCGCTAATCCTCAACGACCAGCCTTATCTCGCCGACGAAGTCACCAATCACCCGGAAGAGGCCATAGTTCTGCTGGCTCATCACGACCGCTATCTGCTGGAGGAAGCGCGCCGCCACGTGCTCATTGAATATGAAGAACTGCCGGCGGTGTTCAATCTGGAAGATTCACTGGCGCAGAAAGAAATCATCTGGGGCGAAGACAATGTCTTCAAGAAATTCCTGGTCGATAAGGGCAACGTTGACGACGTTTGGTCGAAAGCGGACATCATTGTCGAAGGTGAGTATGAAACTGGTGCTCAGGAGCAGCTCTATATCGAGAACAACGGCGCGATTGCCGTGGCGAACGCAGATGAGGGCGTGACTGTTTGGGGTTCGATGCAGTGTCCTTACTATGTGCACAAGGCGCTGATCAAGTTGTTCGGTTTGCCGGAAGAAAAGGTTCGCGTGATTCAGACTGAAACCGGAGGCGGCTTTGGCGGCAAGGAAGAATATCCTTCGATGATTGCCGGACACGCGGCGCTGCTGGCGTGGAAGTCAGGGAAGCCGGTCAAGTTGATCTACGATCGCGCGGAAGATATGGTCGCGACGACCAAGCGTCATCCATCACGCACGCGCCACAAGACCGCGATCACGAAAGACGGAAAACTGATCGCGATGGAGATCGATTTCGTCATCGATGGGGGCGCTTACTGCACCTTGTCGCCCGTCGTGCTATCACGCGGAACCATTCATGCTGCCGGACCTTACTTCTGTCCGCACGTCCGTATCAGGAGCAAAGCCGTGGCGACGAACATGCCGCCGCACGGAGCTTTCAGAGGATTTGGGGCTCCGCAGAGCATCTTTGCCCTCGAGCGACATCTGGATAAAGTCGCTGATGCTGCAGGCCTGACTCCGGAAGAGTTTCGTCGGCGCAACTTCATCAAAGAAGGCGAAACGACGGCGACCAATCAGTTGATCCGCGAGAAAGTCGACATGGAAGGTTTGCTGAACCGGGCATTCGAATTGAGTGACTATCATGCTAAGCGGGAACGGTTTGCGAAAGAGAATGCTGCGAAGAATGCGGACGCGGCTGAGCGGGGCAGTAGCCCGACCGTGAGGGAGGGCGTCGTTGATCGAGCGCTCACGCCCTCCCTGACGGTCGGGCTACTGCCCCGCCCTGCGGCGTCGGCGCTCCCAGCGTCACGCATTAGGAAAGGCATCGGCTTCGCTTCGTTCATGCATGGCGCGGGATTCACTGGATCCGGCGAGGTCTATACTGAGATTGGTCAGGGCACGAACACTATCTTTGCTCAGATAGCCGCCGAAGCGCTCGGTCTTGATTACGATCTATTCGAAGTTGCACAGCCCGACACTGCTGAGGTCCCCAACAGCGGGCCCACGGTCGCCTCGCGCACGTGCATGATCGTCGGCAAACTGGTCGAATCCGCGGTGCTCGGTTTGAAACAGACGCTTGTCGGCAGTGGCTTGCTGAATGATCAATTCACTCAAGCTGAATTTCAAGGGGCTTGCAATGCTTACATCGAAAAGTTTGGTCAGTTGAAATCATTCAGCAGGTATCAACCACCGCCGAATGTTTTTTGGGACGACGAGAAGTATCAGGGCGACGCCTACGGCGCTTTCGCCTGGGCCGTCTATGTGGCAGAAGTTTCCTGTCGCCGTGCAGGAAGTCGGCCGGGTAATTAACCCGGTGCTGGCTGCCGGACAAATCGAAGGCGGAGTAGCCCAGGCGATTGGGATGACGCTTTACGAAAACGTCGTCTGGGAAAATGGACGGATGAAAAACGGCCAGATGACCAACTACATCATGCCGACCGCGGCCGACATTCCACCGATTCGCGTCTACTTTGAAGAGAACCCTTATGCCTACGGACCAGCGGGAGCGAAAGGGATTGGCGAATTGCCAATGGACGGACCGGCGCCGGCGATCCTGAGTGCGATTGAGAATGCAACGGGCCGAAGTTTCAAGCACGTGCCGCTGATGCCGGAAGCGTTGATGGAGGAGTTGGCCAGTTAAAAACTAAGTTCACGATACTCGCCGGGTGTGATTTGGGAGAGCACTTCGGAGATTCGGGGAAGATGCTCCTTCATGCGCAGCCAACTGTGGTCATGAGGTCAGATGGCGTTGAGGGATGAAGTCAGTACCGGGAGCGGTAGCGACCGGGTCGCCGTGCTACCCAACTTGATCGGCGTGGATTGAAGACCCGGTCGCTACCGCTTCCGGTACTGACTCCATTAGACTCGACGACAAGTCTATGGAAAGAATCATTAGCGCCGCATTTGCCTTCCTGATAGGATCCGTCGGACTTTGGGCAGGCTTAAAACAGTTGAGAAACCGCGTTGCGCTCAACAGTTGGCCGACGACAAAAGGGAAAGTGATCGAGCGCGGCACGTTTCGGCCGTTCATACCGGCCGCGGGTCCGCCCGCTTTTCGCCATTCTCCTTTGGTGAAATACGTCTATCAGGTTTCTGGTAAGGAATTCATCAACGATAGTATTCGTCCAAAACGGATTCAGCTACCGCAGCACAACACCAAAGAGTGGGCGCAGAAAAAAGCAGAGTCATTTCCGGACGAGGTATCCGTCCATTACAATCCCGAAGATCCGAGCGAGTCTTTTCTTCTCCAAACCTCCAGGCTAATGCTGTACGTTGTAGTCGTCTCCTCGTGTCTGGCTATTTTGTTTGGGTTGCTGTTTCTGCTAGTTTTTTCGCCGAAGTGAATTAGGCGCGGCTTGACGGACGGTTCCGGACTAAACTCGTCGATGGATACAAAGGACATAACCGCGAAGGTCACAGTGTCGTGCACCGTTAACGGCGAGAACCGGACGCTGCATGTTTATCCCCTGGAGCGACTGCTCGACGTGCTGCGCGAGCAGTTGCGTCTGACCGGGACTAAAGAGGGTTGTGGCGAGGGCGAATGTGGCGCGTGCTCGGTGATGATCGATGGCCGGATCGTTAACAGTTGTCTGGTGCCAATCGCGCAGGTGGCCGGCGCGACGATTCAAACGATCGAAGGGATCGCGACGGACGATCAGCTGCATCGCGTGCAGCAGGCTTTCATTGAATGTGGCGGCGCACAGTGCGGAATTTGTACGCCGGGCATGGTTCTGGCCGCGGTAGACTTGCTCGAGCGCCAGCCAAATCCGAACGCAGACGACATTCGCACTGGCCTGGCCGGGAACCTTTGTCGCTGTACCGGCTATATGAAGATTTTTGAATCGGTGGTGCGGGCCTGTCAGAAATAATTCAGGATGGTGCGATTGTTATTTACCGATCGCAGGAAAGTGTCAATGAGCCGCGAAGCGGCGATAGAAGGTAGCGCCGGGCGTAAGCCCAGGGTTCCAGTCTGCAAAATGACCCAAGCCCGCTGAGGAGTCTGTCGGAAAAAGGAATTTCTTTATGCAACCTCTGTGTCACACAGAGAACCACAGAGCTCTTTTTGCGACAGACTCCTGAGCGGGCGACAGATGTTTGACACCTATCAGAGGCAAGTTGTGATTGTTCGTCGCAATCATCGAAACGCGCTGTCGCCCCTTCGGGGCTTCTATATCCAAACCGGATCGTTACCGCGGGCTCACGCCCGGGGCTACCTTCTGTCGCCGCTTCGCGGCTCGTTGGGCGGTCCCGTCTCGATTGATCGAATGCGGGGTTATTCAGACTCTTAATGAGAGCCTACGTCCCATCCTATCAACTTATTTCGCCCGCGAATTTGAGCGAAGCGCTCAATTTTCTTGCGCGTGATGAAGGATCCTGGCGGCCTTTCGCCGGTGGCACTGACCTAATGGTCTTACTCGAAGCCGGAAAGTTGGCGCACAAGAATTATCTCAACATCTGGAATCTGTCGGAGCTCCGCGGAATTGAATTAACCGACGCTCATGTTGAGTTGGGTTCCCTGACCACTTACACGGAAATCCAGGACCACGAAACGCTGCGCGCAGAATTCCCGATGCTCTGTCAGGCGGCAAGTGAAACCGGTGGGCTGGCGATCCAAAATCGCGGCACCATTGGCGGTAATATCGTCAACGCTTCACCAGCGGCAGATTCGCCGCCGGCGTTACTGGCGTATGACGCTGAGTTGGAATTTGTCTCAGCCGCAGGGTCGCGCACGATTCCCTATCATGCTTTTCACACTGGTTATAAGCAGATGGACATTCGCGCTGAAGAGTTGCTGCGTGCGATTCGTTTGCCGCGTCTTACCAAAGGTTTGACGCATTACTATCGCAAGGTCGGTACGCGCAGGGCCCAGGCCATCTCGAAAGTTTGTTTCGCCGGCGTGGCCCGGATGAACTTGAATCAGATCGCCGATGTTCGCATCGCGCTGGGCAGTGTGGCGCCAATCCCGATTCGTTGCGTGCTGACGGAAGCCGCTCTGCATGGCCAAACGATAAAGGTTGAGACTATCGCCGCCGCCAGGTCCGCGCTGACGGCCGAGATCGCTCCCATCGACGATCTGCGATCCACCAGAGATTACCGGCTCAGAGTCTCGCTTAATTTGCTGGAAGATTTCGTTCAGCGGGTTGCCTCAGGAGTTCGTTAGCCTCGCAGAGTCCTGGCAAATGTCTCAGCCGCAAGCTGTCAGCTTGCGCTACATCGGGCTTGCGTTAGAATCGTGCTGACGAACCCTCGCATGAACGTTGTCTCTTACTCAACGAAAGTTTTTCTCCTCGCCGCCCTCGCGGCAAGCCTCCTCGTCTCGACCATTCCTACATATGGGCAGAACGCGCCGCCCGTCGTTGACGATACGCATTTCAATATGCTGGTGCTGGGCGATTCGATAGCCTGGGGCCAGGGCCTGCGGGAAGAGCACAAAGCCTGGTACCTGGTAAAGACCTGGCTGGAAAAAAACAGCGGACGCCCAGTGCGCGAAAGAGTGGAAGCTCATTCCGGGGCGGTAATCGGTTCGGTGGGAGGTTCAGCCGGCAATCCTTTACCGCTACAGGATGGCGAAGTGAATAGCGGTTTGCCCAGTGTCAACGATCAGATCGAGAACGCCCTGCGCTCCTATGCGAATCCGGCCAAAGTTGATTTGGTGATAGTCGATGGCTGCATCAACGATCTTGATGCCCGCCGGTTGCTGAACGCCGTCAATACTCCTGAGGGAATTCGTGGCGTTGGCGAAGAGATTTTATACCGGCGCGGCGCGGATGAACGACAAGCAATTGCGCACCAGGTTGATAGAAATCTCTCGTCAATGGTACGAAGGGTCTAATCAGATGCTGGCCGTCGCGGCGGGTAGAATCGATGAACAGTTGGCCGCCAAAGGTTCTCGCCAGCGAGTACTGTTTGCCGAAGTTGGTTTTCTGCCTGAGCATTCGTTCGCAGCGCCGCAATCGCGTCTGTGGGGCTTCGATGCTTCGACAATCAGAAAGCTGCTGGTGATTCTGACGCTGGGTCGCGTGACTTTGAAGACGAATGATGAGCAGCGAAACCAACGTAACGCCAGTTGCAAAGATACGTTTAGGCCTCCGACCGGCGAGACAAAGCAGCAAAAGGAAGCGCGAGAAAACCGGATTTTGCTGTGCCGGCTGGCGGCGATTGGACACCCGAACCGAAAAGGCGCTCAGATGTATGCCGATGCGATCGACAAACAGCTGAAAATAGTCATGAGTAGTCCAGGATGGCTGAGGAACAGCGGCGCCATCGCCACTCCTGGCAGCACAGTGCCCTAAAGTCGCTCGACGTGCACAATTTAAGAGCTCGTGTCTGACACACGAAGAGGAAATCCCCAATGACACCAGACAATATTCAGTTTCGCACGGGCGTCATCAAGCCGGTGGAATGCTTGAAAGAAGGTTGGGCGCTAATCAAAGATCAGTACTGGCTGTTTCTGGGAATTGTCTTTGTCGGTATTTTTGTAGGCAGTGCGGTTCCCATCGTCCTGATCGGGCCGATGATGGTGGGCGTTTACATGTGCTTCTTTCGGCGAATGCGCGGCGAACCGGTTGAGTTCGGCACGTTGTTCAAGGGTTTTGACTACTTCGCCCAAGGCCTGATTGCTGCGTTGATTCAGATGATTCCGATGGTCGTCATCATGGTGCCGTTTTACATCATCATGTTTGTCCTGATCATGACCTCGATGCCGCGCGGCGGCCGCATGGATCCGGATGCATCCACCAGGTTCCTGTTTACTTTTTTTGGGTTTGAGGCGGTGTTCTTACTCGTGATCATCGTCGTCGGTATCATCGTCAACATCTTTTTTATGTTTGCTTTTCCTCTGATCGCCGATCGAGGCCTCTCCGGACTGGACGCAATCAAGCTCAGCATCAAAGCGGGCAAAGCAAACTTTGGGGGTATCCTCGGATTGCTTCTGTTAAATGCTGCGATCGGATTTCTCGGCGTCCTTGCCTGCTACGTTGGCGTAATCTTTTTTATGCCGGTTGGCCTCGCGTCTTACGCGGTCGCATATCGTCGAGTCTTTCCATCAATTTCGCAAAACTTCGCCTCGCCGCCGCCACCGCCGGGGAACTGGGCCGCTTAGAGCATGCCTCAATCGGATCTTGTCATTCGCGGACGCCGGGTCGTTCTATCCAATTTGTTGGTCCCGGCGTCCATTCACGTCCGCGCCGGACGGATCAGCGCTATCAAAGAGTTTGAAGATATTGCCGCGGATTGCGGGGTCGTCGAAGCCGGCAAAGACTCGGTCGTAATGCCGGGACTGGTGGACAGTCACGTGCACATAAACGAGCCGGGCCGGACAGAGTGGGAAGGCTTTGCCACGGCCACCCGAGCCGCTGCGGCCGGCGGCGTGACCACGATTGTTGATATGCCGCTCAACTGTATTCCCGCCACCACAACTCTCGATGGACTGAATACAAAGTTGGCCGCGGCGCGCGGCAAGCTGTCGGTCGACACTGCGTTCTGGGGCGGCGTGGTTCCGGGTAATACGGGTGAACTGGCAAAGCTCTGGGAGGCCGGCGTGGTCGGCTTCAAATGTTTTCTGGTTCATTCCGGAGTCGAGGAATTTCCCAACGTCGCCGAAAGTGATCTGCGAACGGCGATGCCCGAACTGGCGCGGCTGGGCGCGATGTTGATTGTGCATGCCGAGGTGCCGGGTCCAATCGACTCGGCCTGCTGCCAGGCGCCCAATGGAAATGACGGGGTCGAGCGAACTTATGCGACCTTTCTGAGTTCGCGCCCGCGCGCGGCTGAGAATGAAGCCGTTGAACTGATGATTCGGCTGAGCCGCGAAACCAATTGCCGCATTCACATCGTTCATCATTCATCGGCAGACGCACTGGCGACACTGCGCGCGGCTAAAGCGTCGGGCGCGCAACTAACCGTTGAAACCTGTCCGCACTATCTGCATTTCGCCGCGGAAGACATTTCGGACGGGGCCACTGAGTTCAAGTGCTGTCCGCCGATCCGCGAGCGCGCCAACCGCGAACAACTGTGGGAGGCTCTGCGTGACGGGACGATCGATATGGTGGTTTCAGATCATTCTCCCTGTCCGCCGGACATGAAGTTGGGGGACGAGGGCGATTTCATGAAAGCCTGGGGAGGGATTTCTTCTCTGCAACTGCGCCTGCCGGTAATGTGGACGGAAGCAAACGCGCGCGGCTTCACGATTAATCAAATAGCAGAGTGGCTGTGCGACGCGCCGGCCAAACAGGTTGGCCTTGATGGACGCAAAGGCGCGATTGCCGCCAGTTATGACGCTGACATTGTGATCTGGAATCCAAATAGCGAGTTTCGCGTCGAGCCCGAGATAATCCATCACCATCACAAGCTGACACCTTATGCGGGTGAAGTTCTAAGGGGCGTAGTAGAAAAGACTTTTCTACGCGGTCAGATGGTTTATGATGGCGGCGAGTTTGGCGAGCCCAAAGGCCAACCGCTATTTCGCACGAAACTACAGACATAGGACCGATGCGACCCATTGGTCCTATGACCGCAAAGAAGAACTAACTGCGATGGAATTCACTGAACTAATCGATCTCGCTTCCGAGCGTCTGGGCGGTGCGGTGCTGTACGCCAATGACGAGTTCTTTGCGCCAAAGGAAAATCTGCTGAAGCCCTCCGCGCCTGTTTTTATTGAAGGCAAGTACACAGACCTCGGCAAGTGGATGGACGGTTGGGAGTCGCGCCGCCGCCGCACCCCGGGATTCGATTGGTGCATCATTCGACTGGGTTTGCCTGGGATTGTTCGCGGCGTGGTAGTCGATACCAGCCATTTCAAAGGCAACTTTCCCGAGCAATTTTCGCTGGAGGCCAGCGCCATCGACGGCTTGCCGACAACCGAAGAGCTAACTGCCGAGTCGATGCCGTGGACCGAGATTCTGCCGAAAGTGAATCTTAACGGTGACTCGCTCAATCCATTCGCGATCCCAAGCGAGCAGCGCTGGACCCACCTCCGTTTCAAGATCTACCCAGACGGTGGAGTCGCGCGGCTGCGTGTTTATGGCGAAGTCGTGCCGGACTGGAATCGTCTGAAGCAGATTGGCGGCGAGTGTGACCTGGCCGCGGTCGAAAACGGCGGGATGGTGCTATCGTGCAGCGATATGTTCTTTGGGCACCGGCACAATTTGATCATGCCGGGACGGGCCGCGAACATGAGCGACGGCTGGGAAACAAAGCGGCGGCGCGGGCCGGGACACGATTGGACAATCATCAAGCTGGGCACAGCGGGACGTATTCGCCGGCTGGAAGTGGACACTTCTTACTTCAAAGGAAATTATCCGGAAAGCTGTGCGCTGGAGAGCTGCCAGGCGAAGGATCTACCGCTTGAGACTATCCAGGATCCGGAATTCGTCTGGAAGCCGGTACTTGCGCGCACAAAGTTGCAGCCCCACAAGCGGCATCTTTTTGACGAGGTAATGGACACCGGTTCGGTTTCACACGTGCGCTTCAATATTTTTCCTGATGGAGGGGTAAGCAGGCTGCGGGTCTACGGGAGTATTGAGTGATGGCTTTGGGTCGATAGGGCGTATAGGGCCTAGAGGACCTATTGCCTTTCCGGTAAAGGCAATTGAGAAACATTACACATCGGATTCAATGGCTCAATTCACTTTCAACAGCCGACGCCGAAGCAGAATTCTTGAAATGCTGCGGCTGTCGCAACTGGACGCGTGGGATGACGAACGCTCGGCCGTTCGCGGATTCGGACGCGCTCTTTCGGGCGGCCGATAACCTGTGGTGGGCTTTGAGCGAGGAAGACTGGCTCGAGGCTTTTCGCTCCCACCCGAAGATCGGCGAGCAAAAAGCGGTGGCGGTCCAATCAGAGCAAGCCCGCAATTGGTCGGCGCAGGAGCAATCGGGAATCCATGCCGCAGCGATAGAGATGAAGGCAGCTCTGGCGGCCGGAAATCAGAAATACGAAGAGCGTTTTGGCTTCATTTTCATTGTCTGTGCAAGCGGGAGAAGTCCGGAAGAGATGCTCAATATTTTGAACGTGCGCATGCAGAATGATCCGGGAACGGAATTGCGTGTGGCTGCGGAAGAGCAGCGAAAGATTACCCGCCTGAGATTGGAGAAACTTCTTAACCAGTGAGCGCTATCACCACACATGTTCTCGACACAGCACAAGGGCGGCCAGCCGCCGGCGTGCCGGTTACTCTGGAAGTCGAAGCAGCGGGCGGCTGGCAGTTGGTCGGCAAAGGAACCACTAACAAAGATGGCCGGATCCCCGATTTGGTTCCGGAAGAAATTGTACTGGACGCCGGCGTTTACCGGCTGATCTTCGATACGGGCAGGTACTTTGCGGCCCATAAGGTTGAGGGCTTCTATCCCCAGGTAACGATCGTTTTCAAGTTTCGCGATCCGGCGCAGCACTATCATGTGCCTCTGCTGCTCAGCCCGTTTGGCTATTCGACCTACCGGGGAAGCTAAGTGGCACAGACTTCACAGTCTGTGATTAGGTTTCTATGCAATCGCAGACTGAAGTCTGTGCCACTCTCCAAAAAATGAACATCAATCCAACACTCAACGAATGGCTCAGCCTGATTGCTCGCTGGATCCACGTGTTTGCCGGGATCATGTGGGTCGGCACGACCTTTTATTTCACCTGGCTGGATGCGCGTCTGACTGAAGAAGAAAAAGCCGCGCGCGCGACTGGCGGCGCGGCGCAACTCTGGATGGTTCACAGCGGCGGCTTTTATGTGGTCGAGAAGCGCAAAAAGCCGGACGAGCTTTCGCGCAAGCTCCATTGGTTTCGCTGGGAGGCGGGCACTACCTGGCTGAGCGGAATGGCCCTGCTGATCATAGTCTACTATCTGGGCGGCGGCGCCCTGGTCGATCGCGACGTGTCAGATATCAGCCTGGGCGCGGCAGTCGCAGTCGGTGTGGGAGCGTTGGTTTTTGGCTGGCTGATTTATGACCTGCTGATGATTTCGCCGCTGGGACGCAATGAAAAGTTGTTCGCGGTGGTGGCTTACCTGCTGGTGGTGGGCACGTCTTATGGCCTCTCACGGGTGCTGAGTGGCCGCGCCGTGTACATTCACGTGGGCGCGATCTTCGGCACCATCATGGCGGCCAATGTCTGGATGCGCATCCTGCCGGCGCAGCGAAAGATGATCGAAGCGATTAAGGCCGGACGAAAACCCGATGAAAGACTCGCGGCCCAGGCCAAGCTGCGTTCGAAGCAGAACACCTTTATGGCCGTGCCTCTGGTTTTCCTAATGATCAGCAATCACTATGGCGGGAATACAACCGGCGGTTACGACTGGATTCATCTGATGGTGCTGATCCCGGTTGGTTGGCTGGCCGCGAAGTTTATTAGAAGGGCCTAATCACTTCTTCCTGGCCTTCTTCCCGGCTCCCATCGACAAAATCGTTTCAAACTCTTTTTTGGTCAGCGGCATTACCGACAGTTGCGACTGGCGAATCAGCGGTAGATTACCCAGGTTCTCGTGATAGCGAATCGAAGCCAGCGGTACGGGTTCATTGATTGGCTTCAAGGGCTTGAGATCGACGGCGACCCATTGGGGATCGTCTGCGGTGGGATCGGGGTAAGCGGCTTTCGCTACTTCGGCGATCCCTACGACGCACTTGCCGGTGCCTGAGTAATAGAACAGCACGCGCTCGCCGACTCTCATTTGGCGCAGGTTGTTCCGCGCCTGAAAGTTTCTCACTCCCGTCCAATCGGTGCGTCCGTCGCGCACGAAATCGTCCCAGGAATAGGTTTCCGGCTCCTGCTTTACTAACCACAGGCCCGGTGTTTCGGACTTCTTCACGCTGCTCTTCTTTGGGCTACGTTTCTTTGTCTGCGCTTTTTTCGTAACCATTTGTCGTTGCAGGTCCTCGTATGAAGTCGTTAGAATCCGGGTTGGTTCGTTCATTTCAACTCAGGATTCAAACATAGTGGCAAAACTAAAAGAAGGTGACAAAGCTCCCGATTTCACGGTGCGTGACGGAGAAGGTCAGACGGTTCGGCTTAAAGATCTCCGCGGCAAGAAGGTCGTGCTTTATTTTTATCCCAAAGACGACACGCCGGGATGCACCAAAGAAGCCTGTTCTTTTCGCGACTCATTCGCAAAGTTCAAAAAGCGCGACATCGAAGTTCTGGGAGTTTCATTCGACAGCGAAGCCAAACATAAGAAATTTGCCCAGAAGTTCGATTTACCTTTTCGCTTGCTGGCTGATACGGACCGGTCAATTGCCGAGAGCTTTGGCACCTACGGCGAAAAAAAGTTCATGGGAAGGACTTATATGGGAATCCACCGAATGACCTTCCTTATTGACGAGAAGGGGAAAATCAAAAAAATCTTCAACAAGGTTAAGCCGGAAGAGCACGCGGAGGAAGTTCTGGCTGCCTTCGATGAATGATCTACTAGTTTTCGCTCGGCTGCTTCAAGCGCTCTTTTCCCTTGCATCTGGTGTCACTGAACGCTTCTTCCCCTTAGCTGAAGGCTTACGGCCTGGCATCAGTACTCTTACCGAACTAAATGAAGGATTCAAGCCTTTTCGTTTGGCCTCCACGGCTGCGCGCGCCTTGGTTAACTCTTCCGAGGCTTCATTAACAAAATACATTCGCTTGTGATTAACGACTTGAGTGCGAATTTCGCGGGTCCAGAGCAAAAGGTTAGCCAATGCGTCGCAAACCTCATCCTTGGGAAGTCTGGTGACCTGAGCAATCTCCTTCTGCTCGCGGGCGCCACAGCGAATCGCCTCGCGCACGCGGTCGGCAGGCGAGAGTTTTCTGAGCATGCGAGCTATGCGTCGCGGCGAAAAACCCGACTTGGCATCAATCGAAACGCGCGACCGTTCAGGTACGACAGCAGCCCCCTGCTTAATCCGTGCGTTCTTATATTCGCGCAGCGCCTGGCGGCTGTGGGCAATCTTCTGACGAATACAGCGCTTGCAGTAAAGATTCAAACCGTCTTTGCGTGCCCGGCACACGCCGAACTCCGACAGTGGCAGCGATCCTTCACACCGCGGGCACTTTTTCAACTCAACCACGCTTACTTCTGCTAGTCTGGTCACTCTTTGCGCTCCACTAAAATGATTTAAATACGCGATTCCGGGACAAAACAACTGCCCTGCAGACAGCAAGCCGTCTTGCACCCTGGCCCGTTCGAACCCTCTGTGACTAATGTTGGCGATGTAACTCCGGATGTGAGCCGGAAAGAATCCGCCGTCGATGGTCACGCTGGTTTAGTCATCGCGTGACGACGCCCTCACCCGTCAACGCATGTGAAATAAAAAGCGCATCGAGGTCGGTCGCAGGAATGACTGACGGTTATTGCGAGAGGGAAAATAATTGCTTCTGATTTCAGTCATAAACTCGCCTCAATTCGTCAGTGCGCTGACCTGTGAACTAATAAGGGACTGGCATTATATTTAGGAAGTTTTTTTTTGCAACCTCTTTCTCATATTGACATGGTCCAACTCACGCAAGTGATCATTTCATGCAGCGAATCAATTCGAAAAAGTTTTTTCTTTTCGCAACGTCTCTAATGAGACGAGATAGCGCACCTTGAATTTTTGATCGAACAGCATATCGATACTCACCAGCGAAAAGAATGTGCGTGACGACTTGTGAAATGATCCAATGAAAACCCACCTTCCTGATCGCATCAGAAAGCGTTCGCCGTATGTTTCGCGCTAAACCTGCGATGAATGCGATCGTGGTCCAACTATTAGTTGATTCATATCAAACAAGACAAATCGCAAGATCAAAATAAATGGAGGCCCTTCAGGCTAATCATCGCGTTCTCGATCTCAGACGAGCAGGTTTCCAAAAAGAGTTATTACTTGCCGAAGGTTGTTGGCCGGTGCTTAATCTCTGCTCAAAGACATCGTTGAGTGATCTGCGGAACGCATTGCCTGGCTCAGATATTCAGAAAATTTCAAGAGTCGGCATAGGTTGGGCAAGAGTTTGAGGAAGGAGCATTTCTGTGGATGCCGCTGAGTTGTGCAAAACGCGCAAAGCCTCGTGGTGTAAGCGAGTTGCCCAGTGCGCATGCAGGGCGATCCACAGCTTTTCAACAGGTTCTGTGGAAAACCAAAAGCCCCGAGCATGAACGAATCAGAAACGCGACGTGCATTTATCGTGGCTTCATCCTTGCGCGATCCCTGAGGCGAAAAACGAATTTTAGTCCCGACCAAACTTCGTTTACGGCGCAGACCTTGACGTCCACCAAGCCGGCGGCAAGACCGATGTCCCTGACAATGTTCTCGGAAAGATCAGTTGAAACGCCGGAACTCTTTTTTGGCCACGACACCCAAAGCATGCCTGAAGCGTTAAGGCGCTTTGCATACTGTGAAAACTTTTTCGTGAGTTCGTTTTCACTCCTAACAAACAATTGAGCAAAGTCGAGTGGTTTGCTTGATCGCGAGTTGGTAGACGCGTCCGCGGGGAGATCAAGTTCGTCCGCGTAATCTGACGGAGCGTTTACGAAGACGATATTGGAACCAGGCTTGATGCCCAGCTTCTTGACGAGCGGTGTTCCAGAATAGCCAGCCATAAATGTTATGCAACAGTCAAAACTCGATCGCAGAGCAAACAATGCTGAGTCACCGTGCGTCAGATCTTCAAACCAGTATCAATGATGTTTGTTAATCGCGTTACGGCTACTCACTGATCGAGAGTTCTCCACCGAAGTGTATGCCGCGTTTTTCCCGTCCCAGTGCAACTACTATCGCTGCTCCTACCAGCACAGTGAGCGTCGTCAGAGCCATCGTCGTCGGATAACTCGTCTTTGCGGCGAAGATTGCCTGGATGAAACCTACAAAGCCCGCCAAGAGCACTCCGCATTGGTACGCGAATCCGGGAAGAAAGCCGCGAACCGAGTCGGGCGAAAGTTCAGAAAGATGAGCAGGAATGATTCCCCACGCTCCCTGCACCATAAACTGCATCAGGAATCCGCCGGTCAATAAGAGAGACAGCGATGGTGACAACGACCAGAGAGGAATAACGAGCACCGCGCACAGCAATGCCATGATCATTGAGC